>JAABUS010002965.1_pt1 | contig 29371 bp, 25 predicted proteins | sample 5560161 | NCBI WGS metagenome assembly JAABUS01 (sample SAMN10711885, study PRJNA513376) | rock metagenome | isolation source: Antarctica rocks | place: Antarctica: Victoria Land, Trio Nunatak nord | collected 2016-01-04
TGCTGGGTCTTTGGGTTGTGGGGTGTGGGGTGGGGACGGCGCCGGGCTGGGGAGCGGGAGGGTCGCGGGTTGTGGAGGAGGGGAGGGTGGGTGTGGGGCCTGGCTGGGGGGCGGGAGGGTAGCTGGTAGGTAAGACGGTGGTGGAGGCAGGTGTGGAAGCTGGAGCAGAGGAGGTGTTTGTCGGTTGCGGAGGAGGGGCGGTTTGGGGCGTGATGCCGCTGGCTTTGGAGGCGGATATGGGAGACTGGGTGTGGATTGGTATGGACATCTTTGGTGGTCTGTTAGGACTTGCAGAAGGGATTAAATTATGAGGACCGTAGGATCATGTTGGTGTTTGTATGTTTATGCTCCCATGAGGCAAGGGGTTTCATTGGTAACAAATGTACGTCATCTGGCATGCATAAGACGCGTTAAAGTACCTTAGACAGCGACTCCAGATCACGTGTTGTTACAGATTCTCTAACTGCCTCAGGTATCAACATGAATGAATTTGCGATGATCAAAGCATGTGTAGAAGGTTGAAAGATTCCGATAGCAATCAATTAAAGCAGGCCCCGCCCAGGTTCAAAAGCCAGTCTATGTCCATGTGTACTGCAAATGCAGGATCAAGTGGAGGGTGAACGCAAGGTAAAGAATTACAGGTAGGAAACATTGTGAGGTGTTCTAGAGTACAGCAGCATCAGAAAAGCCCCTGCTGCACCGTTCTCATGCATCACCCTTCAACCGCCGCCCCATCACTCTTTTCGCAGGTTGGACGTCCACCGATCCGAGGAAACAACGTTAGCCCACACGGTTTCTATTTATCTTTGAGTGAGAGTATATTGTCTATCCAGATCCACCCTTGAAGGCCTTGCCGAACATGAGAAGCTGAGCCTGATCGTAGATGGAGAGTACACCAGCGCCAGCGACACCACGGAGAATGTTGGCACCTGCACCTTTGAAAAGGGACCTGACACCTTCCTGGGCAACGATCTGGCGAGCGGCATCGGCGGAGGACTTGTACTTGACGGCCTGTCGCTGTTGTTAGCGAACAATGTCCACAATTTCAATCCGCACAGTGAGCACTTACTTCACCAGACGTCATCATCATGCGTCGACGGATGGTGTCAAGAGGGTAGGACGCAATACCGGCACCAGTGGTGACTGCCCAGCCGAGCATGAAGGAGGCCAGGAAGTTACCCTCAAGAGGGCCGACAAGGAGAACCGGCTTGATGGAGTCGTACATTCCGAAGTACAGTCCACGGTAGACGACTATACCGAGCACTGAAGGACCGAAACCACGGTAAAGACCGGCAATGCCATCAGAGGCAAGTGTCTTCTTGTAAACATCGACTAGACCGTTGAACTGACGGTCACCACCCTTCTTGGCGCTCTTGGCATCGTTGGCCAGACGAGTACGGGCATAGTCCAGAGAGTAAACGAACAGAAGGGAGGTAGCACCGGCGGCCTGAGCTATCAGCTAGTGACCTGGTATAAGGGGAACGTAACGTACACCACCAGAAGCCAGGTTGCCCATCATCCACTTCGCATAGCCGTCACGCTCCTTCTTGTAGGCGAACATCGACTTGTAGGTATCACGGAAGGCGAAGTTGAGCGCTTGCGTTGGGAAGTAACGGATGACGTTGGCAGTATTACCTCTCCATAGAGACATAACACCTTCTTGCTTGGAGGTTCGAGAGAAACACTCAACGATACCGTCGTATTTCCGATCCAAACGGCCAGTCTTGAGCATTTCATCCTGCGGGCAACCAGGAATCAGCAACTGTGACCTCAAACAACGCAAACAGTCTGTTGAAGCTAGACGGGACAACCATAGTTCTATTGTAAAGTCGTCAAATGACCGTTGCAGCTACTGATTCGCAAATTGAGCAAGATCAGAACTGCAGGGTGCAGCGCCAGCAACACTTTGATCCCAAAATTGAGCGGCTTAAAGGATATTTTATCATACCTGATTTTGAATGAGCAGCTTGACACGCTCAATGGGTGCAGCGGCAGTCTTCGAGACGGCAGCGGAAATACCGCCCACTATGGTCACAGTAAGTGGATGAACCCGTGATATAACCGCTGTTCTTATTCGAAGCTAGTCCCATCCATGCGATTGTGATGAGAACCAATGCCAGACATACTCAAGAAGTCTACTACGAAGCCCTATAGACGTAATTGCATTAGCTTAAGATCTTACAAGTACAACACGGCGAGCCCGGCAGCGACCCCACTGCCGACAACTGCGTCGAAGACCGACAGGAGTCAGTGTGACGATGTTGAACAGATTAGGATGATAGCTTTTAAGGCATTGGTCCTTGTTGAAGCTGTGGGCGCCATATCGCAAGGCTTTCCGGAAGGGTTTGGAGCTCACCGGCATGCCCATGAAGGACTTCTTCGCTTGAACGACATCACCTTCAGGCATCTTGGCGGTTGATACGTTACAACCAGGTATAGAGAAGGAAATTGAGATTGATGGAGTGGAGTGGTTCCCGAAGGTTGCGACCGTAGGCGAATAGAAGCTGTTGTTGTGAAGAGAGCGACTGGAAATGTCGCTCGAAAAAATCAAGGGAGCCAGATTCCACGCTAGGCCCGAAAAGAGATTTCGCTCACGCAGTCACGGAGCTTTCCGGCTGTGCTTCAAGTGCTCATCTCACTCTCCTTCGCTCGCGAAAATCATAAGGAATATCTACTGTTCTTACGGCTACGGCGTCTATCGAATGGTCTATGGAAGGTGCTTTTTCAGTCCTAGGTGAAGGTCGTGGTGAAGGTCATTTTCTCTTATATGATCTTAGACATAGCGAAAGCAGCAGTACACCGCCCTGCATCTCCCCAAGAACACCTTGTTTGAAAATGGTTGGGGATAGCATTGCCTGGATCTTGAAGCTGCGATTAGGACCTCGCTGTACTAGTTGTTCCGCCTTTCCCGTGTTTCTGTGGCCTTTTGGCCTCGCTTCTTCCTGCATGCGGGAGAATGCTGTGCTTCGGTGCAGTATCTGCAGCTCCCTGTCCCAAGAAGAGATCCGCAAGTGATTTTTGTGGACCTTGCTCATTCCCAAACGTTTCTTTCCTCCACTCTCGCAGCCGCGCCTTCTTTCCAAGAAGTTTTTTGTCCTTGCGCTTCTTCGCCGTGTCTCGGAAAGTCGCCATCTTCTTCAACCCAGCGAACTGATTGAGCTGGCTATCTTCTGCCATAAGAATGTCCGGGGCAGTAAGACCATAGGCTACAGGAGACGTCTCTCTGTATCTGAAATGCCCTGCCTTCTTACTACCCGTGCCGGACAACGTAACTTCAGCATCGAGCTTTTCGTTAACTATCTTCTCAATCGTACGCCGGTCCCTACGAGCTGCCTTCTTCTGCTCTTCCCGGTCGCGTTTGGTATTGGAGTTTCTATCAGCCTTGATTTGAATTCTGTCCAAAGAAGTGTCATTGAGGGAGACCTCATTCAAATTATCTGGTAGATCGCCTTCGGTCAATGTTGCTGGCCCGTCCTCTTCGATATCCGAGAGAGCAAATTGAGCATTCCCTTGGCCGCCATCGGACTCAAAATCGGGAACTAGGTCCTTGATGTCGATGTTGTCATCCCACTTTGGCTTTCTCATCTTCCCTTTGCGACCAGCAGGACTCTCTTCTCCAGAGTCGTGATCTGCATAGTACTCGTCCCCAAATCGCCTCTTCATTTCTTCTTCCCAGTGGTCATCGTCCCAGCTTTCATCTAGAAATTTCGTCCAATCCTCCGCTTTGAGTGACCTGCCTCTAAGACCTGCAGCGTGTTTGATTTTCTTGACCTTTTCCTCCGCTTCAGCGATGCGGAGCTTGCGGAGGCGCGCCTTCTCTTCGTCTCGCTCTCGTTTCACTGCCTCTCTCCTGGCATTTCCAGCATCGCGGGACTTCTTACGACTGTTTGGATCTTCCTTCCTGACCGAATACTTGGCAGCAGCATCTCTAGCATGGGAGATTAGTTTCTCGTTAGCACCATCGGGATTCTCAAAGCGTAGATTGTAGGCTTCCTCGAATGCCTCCGCGCGCTGGTCCTCCTTCTCATCATCTGATTCGAAGGGTTGAAATTGGGATCCCGCAGATGGGATCCACGCTCGTGCAGTCATGAAATTGGATAGATAGGTTTCTGGATCCTTGTCCGCTGCTTCAGTATCGACAGTGAATGTTCTCTTAGGCGCTTTGGGCCGCTCATTGTGCGACTCAGCCTCTGTCGTAGGAGCCTTGCGGACTAAAAACTCTTCTTCGTCATCGCTACCTCTGTGTGCTTCGATAGGATCACCAGCTTCCCCATACTGATGACCTGTGCCATTTGTTGCAGCATGCATCTCCCTCACCATTGTTGACTTCAAATCGTCTTGCATCTGTGCATAGGTCATGGGCGTATCTACCTCCTCCTCTTGCCCAGCAGCGCGTTCCAGTAAATTGCGCCGGTGGTAGTCGCTGAGGTACATGGGTTTCTCCTTTTGTCTCGAATTGCTCAAAGTATTCTGCGCCTCGTTTTCCGCGTCTGAATAGAATGTAGACTTCTCGTCGTAGACACGAGGGTCCTTGGTCCGTATTGCCTTTAGCGTGGCATCAATCTGGGCGTCTAGCGACTCCGAAGCCAGGATACCCTCATCGTCCTCGTCCTCCGAATCTGTTGAAGACTCGGTGCCCTCGTCGCCCTCTGTCACTAGTCCATCTCGTGATGCTTGGTTCACGCTCGGCGGTCGGTCCTTGCCATACTTTTCCTCCACTACATTAAGTCAGCAGATAGCCTACGACAAATTGGTCTTAGTCATACACCTATGGAGCTCCTCTCGCTCTTTATTGTGTTCAAAACGCCGTGCGAACTCCTGGTTGACTTGAAAAGCATCATCCTCGTCGATCTTTGTGCCATTGGTCACGGCGACACCACCAGGCGGACTGGAAGTCCCAGTATCCTCGTCAGAAATGTCGCTCTCTAGTAATATTCTTGCCTTCTTTTGAGGTCTGTGTGCTTCTGTCTGCGATTCAACCTTCCGCTTTGCACTGATTCTTCCATTATAGCCAGGATCCGACTTTGTTTTCGCCATGATTTTTGCTGAGCGGTTTTCTGATAACTGAGACGATGATTTTGGCCGAAAGTTCAAGATGACGCAGTGCCGGGCCCGAAGTTGAGCCGCTTGCCGTGGCTTCCTGGTGAGGTAGTCGTGATAGTTGTCTCTACTCTTTACACCTTTGAATACTTTCTTAGAATTTCGACTCCTAACGTGTTTTTCTTACTTATCACGCTCGCTTACTTCGAAAGTTTGGTGGAACGCCTAAAGTTCCGATACCGATAGACATGTCCTACGGTTCTGTCAACAGCTCGAGGATCATTTGCTGATTTCGAAAGTTTGAGGATGCTACCCTTAATTTGAAAACAGGAGCTTCCTGCGCAATACTTCGACTCTGAAGCGGGTTTTCAAATATGTCGGAAGGATTGCAGCAGGCAGCCCTGGTACAGGTCGGGAAGCCGATCAATCTGGTGTACAGACGCTCCATTGTGTAAATTATACTGTAGCGACTGACAAGCTTGCAGCCCCGTTGGTCTCAAAGAGGCAGCCCTTGATTCTCCCACGTTTAGGGCCGGGTTCACACATTTCTCAGAGCAGCTCGATCTTGTCGAGAGATGGCTTGACAATTACGTTAGATCCGTGTCGAAATTAACCCATGAAGTCGGAACGCTCGAGTCCTTGTTCAATGGCTTCTTCGCCCAATCTGCCTTACCGCTCAACGTGTCTGAAGCAGTCATCGATCATGACTACACGCTGCTGGCAATGAAGAGGTATGGAGAGGGAGCGAGAGGGTACTGGACATCTACCATCGCCTCCTTGAGGAAAATGGAGGTGAACATGGTAGAGCCTATTAGGTACTTTCTTCAGACCGATCTCCGCTCGTTCAAGGTAAATTTCGCACTGTGCTCTATCCATCCTGTCCGGTCGTGGCCGTGTATTTCTTTGTTTTTCTTCGTTATCTATTTCGGCTTCTCTCGCAACATCGCTGTTGGATGACAGTCACTAAAAGCTTCAACAGGAGACTTGCCGTCAACTCGAACAAGCACAGAAGCAGCTCGATAATGTCCAGGCACGTTATTCAGCCCAGACCAGGTCAAAAGAAGCATCATCTTTCAGGGAGGATGCTTTTCAGCTACATGAAGCACGCAAAGCTTATCTCAAACTGTCAATGGACTTCAGCGTCATGGCCCCTCAGCTCAGGATGACACTGGATAAGATGCTTGTCAAGGTATTTTCGGATCAATGGCGGGAAATGCGAAGTCTTCAAGACAACTTCAATGGTACTTATGGGAAAGGGGGCAATGACATCGAGCGTGTGCGAGGATGGGCTCACGACATGGAAGTCAGCGAGAAAACTTTTCGGAGAGAATTGTTTAGTGCACGCAAGCAGATTGAAGAAAGCGCAGAACTGGCCATGCGACCCTCTCGAGAACTCGACGATTACTCTTCAATTACAACATTCCCTTCGCTAGCTACGCTGCAGACACCAACGAACAATGGCCCTGCAAAGGCCGAGAATCAGGGGTGGCTAAATCTGCGAACAGTGACTGGAAAGCCGTCAAGGACGGTCTGGCTGCGACGATGGTTCTTTGTGAAAAATGGCATTTTCGGCTGGCTCGTCCAGGGGTCAAGATCCGGCGGTGTTGAGGAAAGTGAAAGAATAGGCGTCCTCCTCTGCAGTGTGCGCCCATCCGTGACCGAGGATCGCCGTCTCTGCTTTGAGGTTAAGACCAAAGACCGGACCGTTGTAGTGCAAGCCGAGACGCCATCTGAGCTCACTGACTGGGTGACGGCGTTTGAAGTTGCGAAGCAGAAGGCACTTGAAGATCCAGCAAGCACCGACACTCCAGGTCTTCAAGATACGCGAGGACAGGATGCCGCTTTTGCTATTTTACCTCCAACAGCCCCAGAATTTGCTGCTAGCGCAGCAGATTCCGGCATGCAATCACTGGGCGACGAGAGCTCTGGCACGCTACCTGTACCCGGAACAGACACGAGCCCAAACCTAGCCATGCGAAACAGCTTTGACGTGAGTAGCTCCCGACGGTCCACCGTAGAAGGAGACAGTGGGCGTGACCATGCATCGAGGATCATCCAGAAGCTCGATCTCCATCGGAAGTCTACCGTTAATGCCCAGACAACTGCTGCTGCCGCTGTCTCTTCACCAACAAGTGCTGGTGTTGGAGGTATTGCCAGCCTCATTGCCGCGAGTCACAATGTGATGCCAATCGGACCTGGGGTTCCCCCACCAGCTCCTGAAATACCAACGATACGACCTGCTCCTGGCTCATCAACTCAGGATCTTCCATTCAGCACACTGGCACCTAACACTCTGGCCAACCCGCCCGCACCCACCAATCTTAGCTCAACTGCCATCATTATCAACGGGGAGAAAGGCATAGGGATGGGCCGTACAGATGACACCGGAGGCATGCCTGGCGGTCTCATGGCAAACGTCTGGGGGACCACCAATTGGGGATATTTGAATAGACTTGAAAGGGGTGAATTTAAGTCTCCTAGCAGACTGAAAAGCTCAGCCCCGCCAAGCCCACAGAACCGACCATTTGCTTCTCCAGCAAGAGGAATCGTTAGTGGAACGAAGGAGACGACGAACTCCCTGGCCACTGATGTACCATCAACACCACGGTCGTCGGCCTCACACCGTAAGACAATTAGCATGGACAGCGATGGTAACAACAATACACCCCGGGCCAATGTGAATCGACAAGAGTACCCAAATTACTACCCTCTCCAACTTAAAACGCAAGATGCGCAGTTCCGTCTACTCTTCCCCAACGTTCGTCGGGAAGAGAGAGTAGTTCTCGTTTTCAGAGCAACGTGGAATCTCAATAACCAACAAGAGTTTCCCGGGAGAGTATATGTTACTGCGAAAGAGGTGTACTTCTACAGCCACTACCTCGGTCTTGTGCTGATCTCTAGTATTAGCCTTGCCTCAATCGTCGAGGTTACAGCGGCTCCAGGCCGAGACTCTGACTTCATTTTTCTTCATCTGAAAGATAACGTCAATCAGACCGGCTTTACACGCATCACGATCAAGACCTTCCTCGAGCCTCTCAAGCTCCTCCAAAAGCGACTGAACTTCCTTGTGCGCAATTGCAACTCCGACGAGCCCCTAGATCTAGAGTCTACCATGAAGACTCTCATCAAACTCGAGCAAGACGACCCAGCGAGTAATTCCAGCCAACGCAGCTGGGACGAGATTTCCATGAATTCCCCACACGATGGTGGGCCATCAGTGAAGCGGAGTGCATCGCAAAGCAATCAACGAGATCTCAGGGCGTCTGTGCTCATAGACCGGAGCCTCAACCGAAGTGGCAGCAATGCCGGAGAGACTAAAGACGTGACCAAATTCCAGCTACCCAGGCAGGCTGTCATCTACGCACCGGCTGGTATGGACAAAGCAGTGGTAGTCAAGGAATTTGACATCAGCCCCAAAGCGCTCTTCCACGTCATGTTTGGCGACAAGAGTGCTGTATGGCAAGTCCTCTACCATGAGCGTCAAGCCCAACACATCAAACAGGGCTCATGGATTCAGCCAGAGCAAGGCCACCTTCGAAGAGAATTCGCCTATGAAATATCGTCCAACAGCGTCCTCGGCCAACAAAGTCAAGAAACAATAGTCGACAACCAAATGGTCGACGTCCTAAACGACCACCTCTGTTACGTCGTCACTGACCGCAAAACCCCCTTCTACCTTCCCTCCCATACTTCCTTCCTCCTCGTCTCTAAGATCGTTATAACCCACGTCGCAAAATCAAAATGCAAGCTTGCCATCTACACTAAAGTCGACTGGCTCAAACCGCCCGGCATTATGGAAAGACTCGTTACCAACCGCGCCCTGAGCGATCTCGAATCCGACGCACACGACCTCGCAGACGTGATTACAGAGCAAGTCCGCAAACTCGGCGCACACAGCCGCACCAAGAAAGCCGTCCTGATCTTCGGCCAGGTGGGCCAGCAGAATCAGGTTTCCGAGTTCACGGGCAGCGACGCGCCAAGTGGAGTCAGGACACGGCGCTCCATGAAACGTCGCACCATGACCGGCCTGTTACTCGAGTCTGTGGCCTCGGTGTTCGGAAACGTGATAACGAATGTACTGAGCTGGGCGCTTATGTTGTTGAGGTGGATGTGGAAGACTTGTGATGCGAATAGTATCCTGCTGGCAGTGCTGGCGGTTAGCGTTCTCACGAACCTATTCTTCACGAGCTGGAGCACGAGGGATTGGTGGAGGGAGAGGAATGCCGGGAGGTTCATGGCTCGGCTCGGCGTGGGCCCGGACTTAACGATGAGTAGGACGCTGTATCTGCAGGATTTGGACCATGCGACTGGCTACATTGATGGAGTCGTGGACGAATCCAGCCTGAACCAATGCCACCAGACATTCGAGGATTTGATCTCCGTCTCCTCGCCGTCCCCTACATCTGCCAGACATTCACATACGCGCACCGCCCGCCGCCTCCAACGAACACGCCAGAATCTGGGTTCCTATCGCCATGATCTGCTGGTGGCGATGCGTGTCGTTAACAGCATTGAGCGCGAAGTCGTGCAGGCGGAGTATGAGGACTGGCTCCTGATGGAGAACAGAAGGTGCGGGCAGCTAAGAGAGGTGATTGGGGCGAATAGGACGGAGTTCAGTGGGGAGCGGTTGGTGGAGGTTAGGAGGTGGCAGGGGGAGTATTGTGATAGTTGTGGGGTGGAGGAGAGGAGGGTATTGGGTGGGGAGGCGTAGATGGAAAAGTTGTGAGGTTGCAATTTAGGAGTTGGGATCGGTGATACCCCTTTCGTAATGATTGTTTTCGGAGCACCGATGTGTTGTTTCCCTACGGATGAGATGTGCTCCTTGAGCTGACTTCTCGTCTTGATTTCCTCTGGACGAGAGGATCCTTCATCATCTGACATTGCAAGCAGTGAATGCTGTTCCCTTTTGTAATAGTTGGGAATACACGTTACAAAGCGTTTTTGGCACCTATTCAAACCCTGTTTCGACGACACGATGATGGGCTGGTCAACCCAGAGTCACAGCAATTAATCGCCTCTCGATCAGTGCACTCAGTAGCATGGTTTCAAAGAAAGAGGAAAGGCGAGTAATGAATCAGTTCCTCAATTGGAACATCAAAAAGTGAGCCCACTCAACAACCATACATCTACGTAGCTCTCTGATGGCAGATCAATGCCCTGTGGCACGCTTGACAAGCGCCAAACGCTCGGCTTGCCTCACCTAGCTTGAAGACCGCGACTGTACTTTGTCCAGTTGACATGGCAGGCCCGCTTTCGGGTGTTTTGCGAGTCGGAAGCCGATTGACATATGACGAATAAGCATTCGAGTGGTGGGTACGCTCGCTCCGTCAAAGTCCGACGATACTGTAGCTTTTCTCAACCGCTCTCGCAGGCAGATGAGAGGACCAACTCGTGTAGCGACCCCGGTAGGAATAATGGATAGGCGAAAGGAGAATCCTGGAAACGTCATGGTCCGGGCGGCGTTTCGAGCGACTATCGAAACGCCTGCCCAAATCGGTGCAGTGCGCGAATACCAAACCCGCGACAGGAGGCTCTGGGCTGCGACAGGGAGAAGTTATGTCTTTCAGTATTAGATATAGCGGGTGTGACAAAGTCTTCTGGAAAGGTTCCCTGCCGTGTAGGAAGACGATTTCTCGCGTGTTGGAAGAATTTCAAGGCCGCCGGTCGCAGAGTTGCGATGCAGCTGTGATCAATGTGACGTTGTGGTCATCGTCTCGAACGATAGGAGAGGTGCGCGGAATGCGTGATGAGAAGATGTAAATTGCAGATTTCGTGGCATAGGTGGGGGTTCGACGCTCCTGAGCAATTACGTGTCAAGACGATTTTGAGGATACTAAGACAGTGTACGAGATTCGACTGCGGGAAGGCCTGAGAAAACACGGGAACAGCCACTCCGTGGCATGGAGTACGAAGGAAGGGCTGACTGACGCTCGCGAGGGGCAGACGAAGGACCGTATTTGAGCGGGCTTTGAAAGAATGAGTCAATCTAGATAGCCCTTACGAGAAACCTACCTCTGGACAGCTTTTGAAGGCCCTGTGGACTGCTGCACTCATCAACTTTGGACTAGACCCCTCGGAGATCGTTCATGGAACGTTCGCTATTCGGTCCTTACCGTTTTCGGATCTTGAGGGCCCTACTTAAAGCCAACGGACAAAGCAAGCAGTCACTAATCCCACACTCAAAATCTTGCGAATTGTCCAGACGTTATGCGTATATCCTCCACTAGCTGCACTCGTTGTTTGCTGAGCCACAGGCGAGGCGGTTGTTTTTGTTCCTGCTGGTTGAGCGGTAGGCGAGGAGGTATCTGTAGGTATCATCGTGTCTGCCGATGCGGCTGCTGATTTGGTGGTGGCTTGGTTATAGCCAGTATCAGCGGAAGAAGCCTTCGTGGCTGTGGTGACTGTGGTTGCCGCGGGTTGTGGCACCGTCTTTGGCTTGCTATCTCCAGCAGGTTGAATGACGGCCACAGACTTTGTTGTTTGTGGTTGCTGTGCGGTTGAAAGGTGTGTTGCAGTCTCTATCGTTGGTGGACCGTTGCTGACTGTAGAGGTGCCGTTGCTTGCCGGTGGGCTGCTGCTACTGTTGCCTATACCACCAAGTCGTGCCTCTACTCCTTTGGCATCGGAGCAGAATATTGAGCCAATTCTGACAGGATTGGACCCGAGACTTGCGGATGAGCTGTCGGTGAAGGTAGGACCCAGCGTGGTAATCCCTTGAGCATCCTTGAACGCCTGGCAAACGACGTCAGTCTGAGGGATGGAGATCCCATCGGCTGCTTGGATGGATAACATAATGGCTTCCGGAAGTCCATTAGTGTCGAGGGAGCCAAAAGGGACAGTGAGAGTACGGGAATCATCCCCGGAACTCGAAGTCCCGATGACGAGGGCGACCTGACCCGCCCGTGCGATTAGGTTGAAGCTAGTCATCTGGTTCTTCGAGATCTTGGTGTGGAGAACCAAGTAGGTTCCAGACCAGGATCTAGTGTCTTTCAAGCGGAAGCAGGAACGAAGGACGAACGTAGGATGTAAAAATGGTGAATGGGAAAGAGACTGTGACTGATGGAGGTATCGCTTGCATCTTCGGGCACGCAGTTGTATACTCTTTTCTAAGGCCTAGTCTCGATGATGGCGAGGCTGCCCTCGTCGCAGTGATACGTGAGACATATCGAACCGAGTCCATCACATGCAGAAGGAGCCGGCGGTTGCTGAAGCTGGATCCTCGAGGGTTTCGATGATCAATGCAGAAATAGACGTTCGGTTTCAGAACCGGCAAACGCCAGCCATTGAGTAATCCGTGTTGTTGAGGAGAATTCCGGTCCATTTTGAGGCCCAGCGGCTCCACGGCCAGTGGAGAAAGGGGAAGAGTTTTCCATGGTGGTGGATCGTGAGTGGGCCAAGGGCTAATACTTCCACTGTTGAGTTTCAGGTGCAAATGCAACCTTTCGCGAAAATTTCCGCCCGTTTTATGGGAGCCATCGTCTGATCAGCGCCGGTGAAGTATGAGGGGATCGCCAGGTGGCCGGAGATTAGAGATCCTTGCTAATGTAGAAGTATACAGCCCTGGCGCTCTTGGCTTCGACGCTTCTGCAGGTACCAGTTCGCCGCGGGCTGCGGGCTGCGGGGGGCAAGCCACTCGGAAGGTTCACCATGAGTCTATGAGTACTTTTGGAGGCAGAGTGTAACCTGTGGAGTCTTCAGCCAATTGAAAAAAGTCTGAAGTTGGCCATTATGGGGGGCTGAAACATGCCATCTTCCCACCGGGCGGCAAGACGACATTTCTGATCCAACCCTGAATCTTCATCCTCTAATTTTGATGCCAGTGTGAAGTGTACCTCTCCGGCCCCATTTGCCGATGGCAAGAGGCAATCGCCAGCTGCCAGATGCAGACAAAGTCTGTGGGGGAAGCTCATGCGAGTGTGACTGTATGATGCTGATCTATCGCAGGAATCCTTATGAACAAGGGCGTGACCGCGTCGAGTTGTTGCTATACACCCGTAGATGCGGCTAGTAAGAGCAATGGCTCACAACATCAAGCACCCCTCTGCCTACCGTACACCCATTCCAAGACCTCTGGGGGAAGGAGATCTGACGAGTTTTGGATCTCTTGCTCTCAACCTCAAATTGACCATGTCGGAGTTTCAGCATCCGACTCTCCACCAAGGGTCTGTGTCAACATGCATGAAAGTCAATATCCTCAATGCTCGCTTGATCGAGATGTGCTCCGCCCTCGTTTCGTGTGTTCCCTGCCTTGACGTTGTCCCTCGCCAGATAGCACAGTGGCACACCCACGTAACGACATCGGAAAGAGGGGCATCTTGGATCCTCCAGACATCTCTACGCGCTATGCTGGTGTCCACTCCGTTCTCGACCGAAGCGGTTAAGAGGCCCAAAACGACCTGCTGGAATGTAACACGAGACGAGCCAGCATTGGGCCCAGGCATCCCGGCGCCACACGCTTCCCATGATGTTGCCGACGACCTGTATCAGGGCCTAGTCTTCGCCCCACCGCGCTAGGCCGTCCACTGAACTCTGATATTGCTATATCTCCTCATGCCTCCTCGCCCCTCTTCACGCATTCAACCTGCATTGAACCACCTTGCTCGCTCCACGCTCCTTCCAGTAGTCTTTCCAGCTTTGTTTCTATCGAGCTGGCTCATTCAATTGCGCTGGACGCTTGTTATACTCTCCTTCGTTAGTCCCAGCTTTCTCTTTTTGTAAGTATTAGGTAAGTGGAATGAAGGCATCCCTTGCTTCGACTCTTTTCCCCGAGACATTGGTATGGTAACATCAGCACGTGGCATGCTGACCGCTTACGTCTAAGACATATATCATTCCTTACAACATGGACGCACATACAGCAAGATGGTAATGCCCCCTTTACGGCCGGAGCTTCGTCCGCTCTTACTGACATCACATAAGTCTGGGAGTATCTAATGGTCTACCAATGTCCTTCAATGGCCATCGATCCATGATCCCCAACCGGTCACGATATCCTTTGAGCGTTCAGCAACATCAAAAACAACAACAACAACGGCAACAACGGCAACCAGTACTAGCACGGCAGCTACCTCCGCAGGTTCCAATGAGGGCGTCTTCATATGACCCTTATACCGCTCGTTCATCCCTTCAGCCGCAAGTAAAACAGAGCTATACACCAGCCCCTAATTCTCAAGGTGCTTTTGCGCACCAGAACACTCTAACTTTTAGGAACATGGCATATCCGCCACTGTCGATGGACTTCGACGCAACCTGCTTCTCCAAAGGAACTACTCCGGAGGTGACACTCAATCCGGATATTTGGTCTGATGGTAGGTCTAACGAACATTCTTTTTCATGACATACGCTAACGACATGGTAGCCTTCGAAGTAGACACTGGCATGGGAAAGGCATCTGGCTTCGATGACTTTGGCCTTGGTCTGGGATCACTGAGCACTGACATGAGTGCATCCACTGTCATTGTCAACGACACCGAGCTTTTTAGTCTGCCAGAACTTAACACCAAGGTGAACACAATGGGATTTGGTGGATCATCCCCTGACGGCCATACCTGGTCAACACTATCCGAGTCCAGTGGCGGTATGATATCGGACTTTTCTGACGTTGCCGCCGAGGCAGACCTCGCTTGCCTTAACAACGACTTTCCTCTCGGGTTCGACTCTGTGCTCCCATCCATTGAAGACACAGTACCTACTCGTCCTCAGCCGAGCTTTCAGAAGCCGGGTGGGTCTTACGTTGCCAGGTCATCACCCAGCCATCGATATAGGACCTCGCCATATCCTGCAGCCACATCCATTGCTGCGCCTGCACGGAGCTTCACCACTGGTTCGATGGCGGTGGCGAACCAACGCAGCTCGCCCTTTGCTTACTGTGCGTATCAAACTCCGAATCTTATGACTCAACATGCATCTCCACTAGCTTGCCCTACGAACAGTGTATCCGTCTCTCAAGAAGATAATTTAGCCATGTTCTGCACACCGGAGTCAACATTGTTTGACGGCTTTGGCTTCGATGGCAATACTTCCTACAGCACCTCGTACCAGGAATCGCAAAAGGAAGCCTCTACTTCTGGATTTTCGATCGCTGCTGAGCTTAACAATAATCTGCCGAGCAGTCTTGCACCAAAGAGTCAATGGGAACATCAGTTTGCAGGGTCATCGGAGCCACCTAATCTCTTTGGCCCCCTCACTGAAGCACCCCTGTCACCCCCGCCGGAAGACTTCAACTGCGAGAATGAAGACGATATCCCTCGTGTCCAGGACCTCCGGTTCGAAGGCGATCTATACACACCGAAATACGTGCGCGGTCACGGCAACAAACGTGAAGGTTGGTGCGGCATCTGCAAGCCCGGACGTTGGTTGGTGCTCAAGAACTCTGCCTTCTGGTATGATAAAAGCTTCACCCACGGAATCAGTGCAGCCACAGGAGCAGCTTTCGAGTCCCCGAGCGAAACTAGACGAATGAAAAGTAATCCTGATGTATGGGAAGGCCTATGCCATAGCTGCGGCGAGTGGATTGCTTTGATAAGCAGCAAGAAGAAGGGAACGACCTGGTTCAGGCACGCTTATAAGGTCAACATTCGTGAACAATCCCCTTTCATGACGGTTACTGATGTTAAGTAGTGCCACACTCATCAAAAAGTCAAAGACACCCCGAAGAGACGACGGGAACAGAGCCATGCGAAGGCTATAAAGGCCAAAGCCGAGAAAGCTCAATCTGAGCCGCGTGAAGATACACCCTTCTCGCTAGATATGGGTCTAAGCCTGGACGATGGAACAGAAAGCCATCATCAGGGGCTAACGGGCCCAGATCCTTACCCTTCCACGGCGTGAAGGGTTTGTAGATGTCTCCGCTTCACTTCGTTTGGCAAGAGAGCCAGCCTCTACGCTCCAGCGTTTCAGGCTCTGACGGGGGTTGGGTTCTTGATTATTATTTGATACCTTAAAGCGCTTTCGATCTTAACGAGATTATGAAATCTTGAGTAACTTTGATGATCTTAAGCGTATTCTTCATAGTATTCGGGGGCAGGAATACTAGGGCAATGACACGAGGATTTGGCAGAAATACCCCATGCATCGGCGCCAGTGGGTGCTATTTGGCCTGGCTCTCTTGTCGCATATCCAGTGGCTTCTGTCTATGTCACTGATATGCTGTAACGCTCTGCCGCTTTGGCAATGGACCATGGCAGGTCGTTCACTCCATATCCAATTCGTCAGTATATTGTTCTACAATACGCAGTAATTGGCCTCTGCATCAGCCAGCCCCTTGTTTTAATACCCGTCAAAGAGGTGAACATTACAAAATAGAGGAATATATTGATGAACGAGTAGCTCCAGGCCGACGCATGTTGGTGTGCATCACGACCAATCACGTCACAATTTCGTAGATCCGTAGAAGTAGTGGTGGTTGTTGATTGCAAAGTCAGCCTCAGGGGCACCATCACAACAGTGGAAGATTCTGGAAGCTGCAACGCCAGAGACTTTTCAGATAGTCGGCTTCATCGTACGAGCAGGCCACAAAGATTCGATACGTCTGGGAACAGCTGTGTATGAAGCTAATAGTGTACCTGTTGGCGACCGTCTCGAAGTGTGATAAACAATCCAGCAACAGCTTGTTGAAAGTTTCTTCCCACATGCAGGGATAGGCCCTCCTACGAACTCGCCGCAACTCAGTGCTACCCGGTATCACAACGACTACCTAATGGTTCTTCCCAATCTCTTCTCAAAATCCTCCTCAAAGAAACGATCCGACAGCATCATATCCAAAGAGAATCGGAAGACCTCTAGATCCTCATCGCGCTCGCCAACGAAAACATCCCCTTCTAAGCCTCCCTCTAAAGTCATCAAAGATCCTGAACTACCTTCATCTCGGACCAGCTCAAGACGAGGCAATTCCCGTCATCAATTAGCTGCTGACACACATCCACTGAACTTGCCTCCAGAGGAGCGCGAGCGCAGGCGCTCCGCGATGTCGGTTCCTAGCGAACCCAATACTCCCATGGACGTCGACTCAGAAGCCTTGCCGAATGATGCGCCATCCAGCCCGACTCCTATGACATGGACAGCTTCTCAACAATCGAACGGAACAAGTCCGGAACACGTCAATGGGGATGACAGCCCGATCCCTCCGCCACATGGATCGAATCCAGCAACATCCCCACCACCGAAGCCTATAATCGATGCTGAGGCGTGCAAGGCATTGGGAAACAAGTACTTCAAGGCGAAAGACTACTCAAAAGCCGTACAGGAATACTCTAAAGGTAGGCCTACAGGCTCGCTGATGAAGCTCAGCATCATGTCCTGTCTCCTCTTGATCCTGCTTATGGCAGCTGATTTTTACAAGCCCTTGGTGTTGAGCCGCAATCCGTCACGTACCTGTCGAACCGTGCAGCCGCCTTAATGTCTGCAAACCGATTTGAAGAAGCATTGGAAGACTCAAAGACTGCTGAGGACATTGAGCCCTCGAATGTCAAAGTCTTGCAGCGATTAGCACGTATCTACGTTAGTCTTGGCCGTCCTTCAGAGGCTCTGGAAGTACTAGATCGGATCTCGGCCATACAACCTGTTACCCAACAGGAGAAGGCTTCGGCGGCGTCGATGCAATCACATGTGGAACAAGCAAGAAATGCAATCCAGGAAGGTACAGCAGGATCAATGGCAATACATGCGCTTGACATGGCTGAACGGGGGCTTGGGGCTGGCGTTGAAAGGCCACGAAAGTGGCAATTGCTGCGCGGAGAGGCATACCTCAAGATGGGAAATGTCAATGCGCTAGGCGAAGCCCTGAACGTTGCCATGTCGCTACTCCGGAAGAACGACAGAGATCCAGAAGCTTTGGTTTTACGAGGTCGAGCATTATATGGACAGGGCGAAAACGAGAAAGCATTGCAACACTTCCGGCAGGCATTGAACTGCGATCCCGACTTTCGAGATGCAGTCAAATACCTACGGATGGTGCAAAAGCTTGACCGGCTAAAGGAGGGCGGTAACACAGCCTTCAAGGGAGGGAAACACCAACAAGCCGCGGATCTCTATGGTCAGGCTCTCGAGGTGGATCCCTCGAACAAGGGGACCAATTCCAAGATACTACAAAATCGTGCCATGGCGTCGATCAAGGTTCGATAATGTTTCCCACGGTTAGACCGAGGGGCTACTCAAGGCTAACAGACGGCAGCTCAAAGAATATAAATCAGCAATCGCGGACTGCAGGCGTGCGTTGACACTGGACCCAACGTACGTCAAAGCACGCAAGACAATGGCGCGGGGCCTCGGCCAATCTGGCGATTGGGAAGCTGCAGTGAAGGAGTTGAAATCCATCGCCGAGTCAAATCCTTCAGAGCCGGGCATCAGCAAGGACATTCGCGATGCGGAGCTTGATCTGAAAAAGAGTAAACGAAAGGACTACTACAAAATCCTTGGTGTCGAGAAAGATGCGTCGGACAACGAAATCAAGAAAGCGTACCGCAAACTAGCGATTGTGCATCACCCGGACAAAAACCCGGACGACGAGGACGCAGCCGCCAGGTTCAAAGAAATTGGAGAGGCATACGAGACGTTGAGCGACAGCGAGAAGCGGACGAGATATGATAATGGTGAGGACCTCATTGATCCGAGTGAGATGTTTGGAGGCGGCTCTCCTTTTGGCGGCATGGGAGGCGGAGCCAGCATGAATATCAGCCCAGAGATGCTTTTCAACATGATGGGTGGTGGCGGAGCAGGTGGGATGCCCGGTGGATTCTCGTTCGCTACTGGAGGCGGCGGTAGCCCCTTTGGAGGAGGAGGGGGAGGGGGGAGAAGTAGAGGCAGAGGCGGCGGTGGAGGCTTCCCCCCAGGGTTTGGGTTCTAGTAGGGTGGCAATATTGTCAAGACTGCAGGCGAGCGGGACCACGATAGATATTTGTGTTTGCATTCCATGCGGCACCGAGCGTATGGCTTTGACAAGAGAGATCAGGCATTCGACGGGGCTTTGTGTGCATCCATAGAGGAACAATCTCAAGTGTGCATTCATAGAGGAATAATGTCATCCATGAAGGGTACTTCTGCAGCTACTTTCTAATGTTCGGTATGGTGCGTCTCTCGGGGGTTCATCAAGTCACTCGCTTATCCAATGCCTTCCTCGAACCCTCCCTTTGATTGGGCACAGCTAATCCTCTGCCTTTGCCCCAGAACCCATGCTTGCGGTAGGAGAATCCCTCTGCACAAGTTCAACCCAACGTAACATTGTCCTGGCAAATGGTCTGAGTACTGGAGGCGCACTTTGACGCTCACCTATGGGTCTACTTTAATTGTCCAGTCCATGGATACTCAACTATGGCGCTCTTTCATCAATGGCGAGGAACAAGCGCACCGCTTCAGACAGCCGCATAGGACACAAAATGTACAGCTCGTCGAGGGAGTTCTCCTCTTGGATCGTGAAGTCGTGAAGTCGTCGGAGCGTTGTTTCGGCTAGATGGTTCGAGCTAAAACAAGTTCCACATGTGGATCTTTCCCCAGGCGCTTTTTAGGGCGCCGACTGCCTGGAACGTCCGAGAGTCCAGTGCCGGCGGACCCACACTTCAGCTCGTAGCCGAGGTGCGTTCTCTACTTACCTCTTCCATCACAGAACCACTAGTGCCGCTTTGTTGATGGCGAGGCCAGCGCGCGACTACCTATCCTCAACTATCTAATCGCCCTTCATCGAAGGTCCGAAGGTATCGAAGGCAAGTCACTGCGACGGTAGAGGCAGCAATGAGCCCTCGAGCCAATGTTTAGAGGCACTACGTCAGAGTCCAGGCACAATCGGCCACTTGAGTAGGCATTGGACCCTACCGTATTCAATGAGCCACCATGGCCTCTTCCGACGGCCAATATGCCTCTTCGGGGCAATCCCGACTGTATGAGGCTGCCGATCTCATGCTCGAGCATTCGCGCCTTCCTCGGATCGGTGCTTCTGGCAACCTTGAAGGAGGATACGGATTGCCTGAGAATCAACTTCCTCAATTGCAATCTCAGCACAATCCTGAGCCTCCCGTTCCTCTGACACCATATACCGACTTCAGGATTCCATTTCAAGGCGTTCCACGAGAGCATGTTCATGAATATGACACCTCAATTGATGGGATATTGCGCTCGCCGCATGACACTAAGCAGCAACCGGGTCAGCGCGGACATGGCTCTTTCTCAGAGCGAACAGCGGCAACACCCACCTCGACTGCTGCAGCACACCGACAAAACGATGGAAGTCTCGCAAGGTCAGTATACGGCAATCGCAAGGGAAGCGTCGATGAATCGGAGCCTGTGAGCCCCGCGAGCTCAAGGGGTCACCCAGCCCACGGTTCCGATGCGGGCTTCGCGCGCAAGAGTCGCGGTAGCAATGAAGGTTGTGTGGGCGACGCTGGAGAGCTGGAAGATGAGAAGCCACCGTCATGGAGCGAGTTAAAGACCAAGGCAGGAAAGGACCGAAAAAGGTTGCCGTTGGCGTGTATAGCATGCAGGAGGAAGAAAATACGGTGCTCAGGGGAAAAGCCTGCTTGCAAGCACTGTCTCCGTTCTCGGATACCCTGCGTCTACAAGGTGACAGCACGGAAGGCGGCACCAAGAACGGACTACATGGCAATGTTGGATAAGCGACTGAAACGGATGGAGGAACGAGTGATCAAGATCATTCCAAAGGAAGAGAAAGACGATACGCATGCAATCCCTCGAGCAGTCCTGAAACCACCTGGGTCTGGCACAAATGCGAAGGGCGCCGGGGCCAGGAAGAGGGCCGCTGGGGAAGCATTTGGCCATGACTCAGAAGACTTGAAAGAAGTGAAGATGAATACCCAGCCCTTGCCGCGCTTAGAGAGGACCTTCAGCAAAGGCTTGGATGAAGGCTTAGAGAAGTTGCCATCAAAGGCTATACAGGAGCATCTGTCCGAAGTCTTCTTTGATTGCTTGTACGGTCAAGCATATCATCTTCTACACAAGCCCAGCTATATGAGAAGACTACGGTAAGCTCTGCGATGTAGCTCATCGGCTTCTATACTGATTGGCGTACAGTGCTGGGACAGTCCCTCCTGTCTTAGTCCTAGCCATATGCGCCATATCGGCTCGATTCTCCACGCACCCCCAGGTCAACTCAGAACCTGCCTTCCTTCGCGGAGAAGAGTGGGCTGCCCCCGCACGAGAGATCGTGTTGAAAAGATATGATGAGCCGACTGTCACAGTACTGACCGTATTGCTAATTCTCGGTCTGCACGAATTTGGAACATGCCACGGAGGAAGGAGTTGGGTGTTTGGCGGTATGGCTCTGCGCATGGCATACGCTTTGCAGCTGCATCAAGAATTAGATCATGATCCTCTTGGACAAAACAACGATAAGAAGAGCGAGCTCAGCCCCACCGACCGAGAGATTCGACGGAGAACTATGTGGGCCTGTTTCCTGATGGATCGTTTCAACTCATCGGGTACTGAACGGCCAGCCTTTGCAAACGAAGACACCATCCATATACAACTTCCGATCAAGGAGATGTACTTCCAGATGGAAATACCTGGTCCCACGGAAAGCTTGGATGGTAGCGTGCCGAATCGGGTAGCAGACGACACAGGCCAGATGTCTAATCCGAAGGACAACATGGGCGTTTGTTCGTATCTAGTCCGTGTCATTGCTCTATGGGGCCGCGTCGTGAAATATCTCAACCTCGGCGGCAAGCAGAGAGACTGTCACAGATGCTGGGATCCCCAATCGGGTTTTTCCCAGCTCAAATCCGAGGCTGAAAATTTCCGCGCTGCTCTTCCGGCAGATCTGCAATACAGTTTGAACAATTTGAACACTCATGCGGCAGAAAAACTTGCTAATCAGTTCGTTTTCTTACACATCTCGATCAATCAAGTATTACTCTTTTTGCACCGATGGTCCATCCCCACAGCGGCCGGCGAGGGAGGAATACCCAAAGACGCTCCAAAAGCTTTTGTGACTGAAGCTGGACACATTGCCATCGAGGCTGCGAATCAAATATCCGCCCTTCTAGACAAGGCCATGGATCACTACGTTGTTGCTCCATTCGCTGGCTATTGCGCTTTTATGTCGGGTGCGGTACATGTATGGGGAATCTTTTCCAAGAATCCTTCGCTCGAAGCGTCATCGAAGGCAAATCTAGCGCGAAATGTCAAATACTTACACAAGATGAAGACATACTGGGGGATGTTCCAATTCATAGCGCACAATCTCAAGGACATATATCGAAGACACGCCGATGCATCTCAAGGCTCAGAAGTGAAAGACGGACCACAAGACAGCGCTATCTTTCAATATGGAGACTGGTTCCAGAAATATCCTCATGGGGTATCGCAGACGGATTACGAGGACCCGGCTACCAAAGTGAAGAAAGAATCCATAAGCAACGATGCTACAGGTCCGAGCTCCGACCTTCAAAGCGTTGAAGAGTTCTTCCACACATTATCTCCACCTAGTCGTACCGTTTCCCAACGAAAAGCCTCAAGGAAATCTTCCAGAAGCAGTGGTCAGGCGGGCCATCCTCAAGCCCTACAACCCCTTGCAATGAATCAGGAGCAAGACGCACATCATCATCAGCATCACCACCGTGTCCCTACGCCGATCATGACACCATCTACGCCTATCGCGCAGAATCCGATCTCCCCAACAACCTTTGCCCCTCAGCAAACGCTCTACACCCCCTCCCATCCTACATTTTCCACCTCGTTTGAAATGCTGCCCTTGTTACCAATGTCAAACGGCGGCGCCTTCCCTCAGCAACTCGATCGTCATCTCCTTTATGGCGGCTATCAAGGCGTAGATTCCGCATCGGCATCTGAGCTGAACGGGCTTCCACCGAATCCAAACATCGATCCAGCCATGCAGGATCCAATCAACGCCAACAATATGTGGGGCGGCGTAGGCGGGATGAATCTACAGCAACAGATTATTACACCTGGACCTTATGACGACTTTGGGACAAGCGCCTGGTTTATGCCGTTCAATCTGAACCCGCCTGACATAGGAGCTAAGGGTAATTATGAAGAATATGCGGTAGAAGGATCGGTAGATGGCATGGGAAGAATGCCGCAATAGTAGATTCACGGTGTTGGAAGGTGTTTTATCGAGCGCTATTTGGCAGTACCCAGGCTTTTCTCCAGCTGAGTGATTAAAGTACGGTTTTAGCGTGGTGCAACATGATTTGGATGAATTTATATATATGAAAGATGAAAGTCACACCGTTTTCTGTGTTATCCCCCCTCCATAAATTTGTCCCCTAGATCTTCGGATTGTCACCCCAGTGTAGCTGGCTCTGTCCCAGATGTCGTTCTAGGTATACACTTTGTTCTATGGGGCCATGGGATAATCTATAGCGGTTATCGTGCGCAGCGCAATCAAATCACTTGTATTCGCCAATCTGCACGACACCAGGAGTTTATGGAGTCCAGGCTCAACACAAAGAGGAAGATTGGTTTCTTGAGACTTTTGTCAGAAGATACTACCCGTATATTTGCAATTTCTGAAATAAGATCCCATGCCTGGAAAGACGAGAAACAGACTCTAGGACAACCCTACACAGCTGTTTGTCCCCACTACCTTACCTCGATATTCAGAATGTGGTTCACCCCCCGCAACTTTTGAAAATCAATTTTTTTTTTCGATCCGGGATTGCAAGTATCATCAACGCCTCAACACCAACGCTATTTTTTGATCAAATGTTGCTCTTATATAGAATTATTATATTTATCAATACTGCTATAGATTTTCAAGATCTTAAATCAACTTGCGACCAAAGTTACATGCGTAATTGTGATTTTGAACACTTCGTCTCGACACATTTTGAACACTCCTATCAAGCTCTATCAAGCCTCATCAAGCTCCACCAAGTTCCCATCAAGTCCTTATCAAAAAGTTTTCGCACAACAATAGCTAAACAACATCGCATCTACAATGCTCAAAATTAGATTTGCTCAATAGACACGTTATTAGCAGTAGTTAAACCAGGTTTTTAGTAATTTAGATGCGTTGATGTTGAGGGGTTAGTGGTATTTGCAATTCCGGGTCGGAAAAAAAATTGATTTTCAAAAGTTGCGGGGGGTGAACCACATTCTGAATGTTGAGGTATTGCCTAACAACCTTACGACTCGGGTCAAGCTTCAAGGACCCTCGCAGTCGATCACCATGTCGCTAATTATTAGTGACCAGACGTTTTAGCGAGCTCATCGAGAGAATACGACTCAGCTTGCGGGGGTAGGGAGCGTCAAACGCAAAGCTTCGCCAAATTCGAGATAAGGTGTCCGCAGACTTGAGAGCACATAGGAGCACAGCATACAGAGACATGCGTCATCAGATTCCATGTAGAGTTGGGTCATGCAAATTGTTGCATTGAACTGTTGGTGTGCTTCGTTTAAACTGTCAAAGATTATCGAAAATTGCTGTCATAAATTCTCCGATGCCTAGACTTCGGAGCCCCAGACCCTTGCTCCACAATCATCCTACCAGTTCCAGCTTCCTTGATTTCGCACCAGACTACTCCACACCTTGAACCGTGCTTTGCCAGCACCAGATCCATCGAAGGCTTTGTCCAGGACCTGAAGAGGCATTCCGCAGCTACAGATACGCCCGCCCATACTCGCGCTCGTATGAGAAGACGTCGCATCGTGGCAGCATGTGCTTCATCCGTGTCAATACCAAGCATCAGCCTATCAATCCTCCTGGGGCTGCGCCTGTCTTGACGAATGTCTACGACCGAACGATCCTGGATACTACGGTCGACATCACAAACCCTACAGCCAACAAGATTGTCGAGAGTCTGGACGTAAATGAGAAGTTGCGAGTAAAGAGTGACCAGAAAGGACAACCACCCGTGCCAGTAAAGAGAGTTAGCGTAGAAGAGGTTGCTGTGAGGAGGGAAGGGAAGACGAGGGAAAGCATGCCTAAGGATAAGAGAGGGAGTAGAGGCAGCAGGACCGATTCAGGGAAGGTTAGGAATGGTAGCACAGCCATAAGCGAGAAAGAAACGGAAAGGCAGCGATCCTTGGGAATCTTGGAGGACATCAAGCATGGATGATCACTACCGGTTGTCGTGTTCTGCATTACCGGAAAGCTTCCACAGACGGAGAACTCCGAGACGAAAGCACGAACTTGACCTCGATTCCGTTATCTGGAGACTTGTGGGGTTTGCCCTCACATAAGGGCGTCCGAGATTGATCTTTCAGGTCACGGAGCCGAAGATTATAAAGTGTATAGCGATAACACTTCCAGAAGGCTTGAGAACCGGCAATGGCGTGACCGCAAGGCACACCAGGAGATGTGCTCTCCTGGCCGTCTAGAGACTGCATCCATCAGTGTGGGAATACATCGTCGCCAGTGAAGAGCAACCATACGGAAAGAAACAATCCGCATATCCAGGAATACGGCCGGGAAGAACAAGAACGTGACAAATGTGTACGTATGGAGTGGTCTTGTCCGTGAACAAAGCTATGGAAGGGAGCATTCACATCGAGAAGATTTGCAATTAATACCAGGAGCACATTTCACGAATATCACCTCACATCTCATTCCTTCCGTCGTCACCCGTGCTGGGTTGCTGACATTGCTATTTCAAATAATAACATTTGCTTTCACACACGACCGTACAACCAAGATCACCTGATACTGCACACAATCTACCACACGGTATCTGTCGCGATGTACATGTCGGTGTTCTGGGCTCCCGCCCTTCTCTCGGTCTCCGCAGCGGCCAAGCAGTGCTCCTACAGCATGATCCCCGTCAGTATCTCTGCTCGTCAGGGTGTGTTCGATGTTTCAGCCCTTAAGCACAACCTCGATGCAACCACCTTCAACCAGAACTTGACAAGCATTCGTAGCAACTTCACCGAGACCGCCCTGGCTGGATATGCTGATGTCACTGGGAATTATTTTATCAGCGCACAGTACTGCCGACCTGACAATCCGAAGGATGTCAACGGTGTGGTTCAATTACTTACCCACGGAATCGGATTTGACAAGACGTTAGTCCATCACATCGTAGCTACTAGCGACGCTAATTGAAACCCATAGATACTGGGATTTGCCCTACCAGAATTTCGGTTACAGCTACATCAACTATGCTGTTGACAAGTGCGGCTACTCGACTCTCGCGATTGACCGATTTGGTATCGGTCTGTCCTCGACGGCGGATCCATTGAACATCATTCAAGCCCCAGCAACCATGTCCGCCATTTACGAGGTGACAAAGAGACTGCGAGCCGGTGACTTACCTGACGTGCAAAAGAAATTCGAGAAAATTGTACATGTTGGCCATTCCTTTGGCTCAATCCTGACCTACGAGCTCGTGGCCATGCATCCGGACATCAGCGATGGGATCATCCTGACAGGATACTCCCAGAATGGAACGTATGTCTCAGCGATATCGGCCGGCATGAATTGGCAAGTGGCGCGCATGAACCAGCCAGCAAGATTTGGCAATCATTCGACGGGATATCTCACTTGGTCCAATTTGGGAAGCAACCAATATGGATTCTTCAAACCAGGCTATTTCGATACTCAAATGCTCACGCATTCGGAGGCAAACAAGATGCCAGCAACACTCGGAGAGATGCTCACCCTTGGGTCTCAACCACGGAGTGCACCAGAGTTCAAAGGACCTGTGATGGTCTTCACCGGGAGTAAGTCTGGTTCTTGTCAGGTGTATACTCGTTATCTCGAAATCTCTAATGTCCCGTAGGCGACGACTCATGGTTCTGCGGCTTCGACTGCCTTGCAACTGGTGACCCGGGACTTGCGTCTATCCCTGCCGCGGTGAAGAGCGCTTTCCCTGCGACCAAGTCTTTCGAAGCGTACATCCAGCCAAACACTGGACACTCACTCAACATGCACCACAACGCAACGGCCGGTTACCGTGTAATGCTCGACTTTCTGAAGCAGCATGGATTGTGATGGCGCCAAGGGTGGTACAAACTGCTTCAGCCACGGCATCGGACTTGAATAGGCAGAAGGGGTGAAATGGACAAATCTAGAAGGGCATGTTGATAGAACTTCTAGAAGATAGCGGCGGTCAAGTTCGAACGAATTCAGGAGTGTGCAATTATCATTTTACTCAAGTCCCCCAGTGATCTCCATGACTGCCAGATTATAGTAATCTGCAACAAGGCGAGACAGATGTTGAACGATAGATTTCTGCAATCCTCCAGGTAGTCACTTTTATGACTTTATGGCCGTAGATCAGGCTACCTGAGGGAAGTTAAAATCAGTGAGCCAAGAGATCTGATCGGTTGCCGATTACGCTAATGCACGATGCTGCATTCTTTGGACCCTGGTTCCTGAGGCTTGGCATCGTCATCCCAGCCACGATGTAAGAGTACTAATACTCCCAAGGGGGGTCGATGCATTGCGTCCGCCAAATACATCAATTCTTGTCGCTTCTCACACTCGGGATCAACTCATATGAAGCTCCGGTTTCATTAGAATCCCACCATTGGCACTTCGAAGCATGGCTGGTAAGCCTAGAGTGCTCTACTGGTTTCGAACCGATCTTCGTCTGCACGACTCGCCAGCTCTCAAAGCGGCTCTCGACTTGAAGCCCGAATGCTTATATCCGATTTGGTGCTGGGATCCACATTATGTCTATCGCGCAAGAGTGGGTCCAAACAGATGGCAATACCTGTAAGCATGGATGCGCCGGCGCCGCCAACATCGTTGCCCGGTGCTGTACGTTTCATTGAAACTCATGACTGATACCACACAGGCTCGATTGCAAGGAAAACTTGTCCAGTTCTATCACAAAGCTCAACGCCAAGTCGAAGCTATTTGTCGTTCGGGAAGCGCCCCAAACAGTCCTACCTAAGCTCTTCAAATCGTGGAGGATCTCCCACCTGGTATTTGAAAAGGATACCGATGCCTATGCGCGCGAGCGGGACGAGCAGGTCATTCAATTGGCCAAGGATGCTGGAGTGCAGGTGATCGTCAGAGTTGGGAGAACGTTGTACGACCCGGATAACCTCGTGAAAGCCAATGGCGGAAAACCGACGATGAGCATCACACAAGTGGAGCACGTGAGATGCCCTCAAGCTTCAGTTGCAACAAATGTTAACGGTTTGTAGGCCGCGAAAAAGCTACCTGAGATTCCCCGCCCTATAGCTGCACCCACCTCTCTCCCAGATCCCGGCGATACGAGTATAGACTTCGACCAAGACCGCCCTTCCCAAGATCCAGATATCAATAGTATCCAACGCTCCGGCGAAGAGAAGTCTTATACCAACATCTCCGGCCCCAAGAACGACTTCTCCATCCCCCTATACTCCGAACTCGGTCTACACCCCGCCACCACCCCCCACCGTGGCGGCGAAACAAACGCCCTGTCCTCTCTAGATTCCATCATCTCCAACGAAGCCTACACCGCGACCTTCTCCAAGCCCTCCACCGCCCCCACCGCCTTCTCACCCCAATCCACCACCCTCCTCTCCCCCCACCACCACTTCGGCTCCCTCTCCGTCCGCCTCCTCTACTGGCGCGCCCACGACACCATGGCCGCCTACGAGCGCAAAGGCAAAAAAGCCTCCACCATGCCCACCAACCTCCTCGGCCAGCTCCTCTTCCGCGAAATGTACTTCGGCGCCCAAGCCGCGCTTGGCTACGCCTTCGCCCAAACAGTCGGCAACAGCCACTGCCGCTTCATCCCCTGGCACCTGTCCTCCACCGTCTCCCCCTCCTCCGGCCTCATCACAGGCACCTACACCATCTCCTCCCCCCTGCACGAACGCTGGTTCCAGCGCTGGAAACACGGCCGCACGGGCTTCCCCTGGATCGACGCCCTGATGCGCCAGCTCAAGCAAGAAGGCTGGATCCACCACCTCGGCCGCCACGCCGTCGCCTGCTTCCTCACGCGCGGCGGCTGCTACGTCGACTGGGAGCGCGGCGCGGAGGTCTTCGAGGAGTGGCTCATCGACCACGAGGTCGCGTGCAACAGCGGCAACTGGCAGTGGCTGGCGTGCGTGGCTTTCTATGCGCAGTTCTATCGCTGCTACAGCCCCATTGCGTTCCCGAAGAAGACGGATAAGGAGGGAGCGTTTGTGAAGCATTTCGTGCCTGAGCTGGAGGGGTATCCGGCGAAGTATATCTATGAGCCGTGGAAGGCGCCGACACAGGATCAGAAGAGGGCGGGGTGCTTGATCAAGGGCGATGGGGAGGGCGAGGGCGAGGAGGGCGGGATGAAGATCTATCCGAAGCCGATGTTCGACTTCGATGAGCGGCGGGGCATCTGCATCGAGGGCGTGAAGGGGGCGTACCGCGTTGGTTTGCACGGCGATGATGAGAGTGTGAGGAACGGGTCTTGGCGCGAGTTGTTCCCGGATGAGGCGGAGGGGCCGACGGAGG
>JAABUS010002966.1_pt1 | contig 29349 bp, 21 predicted proteins | sample 5560161 | NCBI WGS metagenome assembly JAABUS01 (sample SAMN10711885, study PRJNA513376) | rock metagenome | isolation source: Antarctica rocks | place: Antarctica: Victoria Land, Trio Nunatak nord | collected 2016-01-04
ATCTACGGTCGCCAGCTCCCGACATCGAAGGAGCGGGGGTACGATCCCTATGACTACACGGCGCCGGACACCGCCCACCCGCTCCGGTCCTGAAGCACGCCACGCAATGGATACTGTTCGCCAACACCGCCCAGCCAATGTCCGACACCTGGCCAATGGTGGTGAAGATGTTCCACATCCTGAAGAACCGATCCATCGGAAGGGACGCGACGATGGATCGGTCGCCACGATATCCGGGAAGGAGATCCTCCTATGACGACAACTCGCGGAGCTTTCACCTTCGTCCTCCACAGTCATCTCCCCTATGCCCGGGAAGCCGGCATGTGGCCGCACGGTGAGGAGTGGGTCCACGAGGCGATTGCCGAGACCTACCTACCCCTGCTCAATGCGCTCTACGACCTCGAGGAGGAAGGTGTTGACTTCCGGCTGACGGTCGGGATCACGCCGATCCTGGCCGAGCAGCTCGCCGACGCCCTGATCGCCGAACACTTCGTCGTCTACGCGGCTGAACGGTCCGCCTGGGCCGCCGCCGACATCCCCCGGTTCGAGGAGATGGGCGACGCCGGGATGGTCGGGCTGGCGCGGTACTACCACCAGTGGTATGCCCGCACCCTCAGCTCGTTCACCGACCGGTTCGGCCGCGACCTGATCGGCGCCTTCAAGGCACTGCAGGACCGTGGCATGATCGAGATCTCGACCAGCGCCGCGACCCACGGCTATCTGCCGCTCGTCTCGCGCGATTCGACGATCTATGGGCAACTCGCGACGGGCGTCTCGTCATACCGTCGCCACTTCGGTCGGGCGCCGAAGGCGATCTGGTTGCCTGAGTGCGCCTACCGTCCGGCGGCGATGGACACGACCGACCCGGACCATCCGGTGCGGCGGCCCGGCCTGGAGTCGTTCCTGGCCGCGCAAGGCATCCAGGTCTTCTTCAGTGAGACCCACCTCGTCGAGGGCGGCAAGCCGGTCGGCCGCGCCGCCGGCGACGCGATCGGCGCCTACGGGATGGTGACGCAGCGCTACTCGGTCCCGCTCGGACCCGACGAGCAGTGTGAGCCTGGCACGACCTATCAGGCCTACTGGGTCGGCGACGCGCCGGGTGAGGTCGCCGTGCTGGCCCGGAACAACCGGACCTCCCAGCAGGTCTGGTCAGGAGACTTCGGCTACCCCGGTGACGGCGTCTACCGCGAGTTCCACCGCAAGGACGCGGTCTCGGGGATGCAGTACTGGCGGATCTCGGGACCGGGGGTCGATCTCGGTGCCAAGGAGGTCTACGACCCGGCGCTCGCGACCAGCCGGACCGGCGACCATGCCCGGCACTTCGTCAGCCTCGTCGAGGAGCTGATCGATCAGTACGCCGACGAGCATGGCAAGCCCGGGGTGATCGCCTCGAACTACGACACCGAGCTGTTCGGGCACTGGTGGTTCGAGGGCGTCGACTGGCTGAAGGGCGTCCTGCGTGGGCTGGCGGCCAGCCCGGTCGTCGATCTGACGACCGCCAGCGGGATTGTTGAGGACTACCCCCCCGAGAAGGTGATGGACGTCCCCGAGGGCAGCTGGGGCGCCAACGGCACCCACTTCACCTGGCTGAACGTGGACACCGAGTGGATGTGGCCGATCATCCACGGCGCCGAGTCACGGATGGAGGACCTGGTCGCCCGATTCCCGGACGCGGAGGGCGAGCGCCGCGAGGTGCTCAACCAGGCGGCCCGCGAGCTCCTGCTGCTGGAGAGCAGTGACTGGCCCTTCCTCGTCACGACCGGACAGGCCAAGGAGTACGCGATCGAGCGCTTCACCGGGCACACCGAGCGCTTCGACCGGCTGGTCGGTGTGGCGGTCGGCGGTGGGACGGTCAGTGCCGAGGACCGCGCCTACCTCGATGAGCTGGAGGAGCGGGACAACCCGTTCCCGAATATCGACTACCGGGTCTTCGCCGCTCGGCAGGGGTCGGCGAAGCTCGCCTAGCTTCCCGCTCCGACGCCGGCGTAACGTCATGGTCTCGAATCAGTCGCGAACAGCAGAACGGCCCTCACTGATGTGGTGGGGGCCTTTCTGTTTCGATTAACACCACGACGGTCAGTACCGATCGTAGCGGAGTCCGCTTGCGGCTCCCGGCCGCCGCAGCGGCCATCGCCCCGCAGGGCTATAACCGTGGGTGGGAACGACCAGATTCGCCTGTTTCACAGTCGGTTCTCGTTTGGGAATCACGGTGTCGTAGCATCCAAGACGAACATGGTGGTCGCGGGCCCCAGTCTCGCCTTGCGGCGAAGGCCGCTGCGGCGGCCGGGTGGGGCAAGCCCACGCCCCTACGAACAAGTCGCCGCAGAGGACGGTCAGGTGCGGTTACGTCGCGAGCGTCATGAGTGGGACATCCAGCCAGGTCGGGCGGTTGTTCGCCTCGTAGGCGAGCTCGTAGAGGGCCTTGTCGAGCTCCCAGGCGAGCAGGGCGGCCGTGAAGGCCTGATCGTCCATCGGCACGAGTAGGTGCGGCGACAGGGCTACACCAGCCCGATAGGCGCCGATCAGGGCCTCGCGGCTGGCGACCTCCCACTGGGCGAGCCAGTGATCGACGATCCGCTCGTCGAGCTCCCCCACGTAGGCCTTGACCGCGGTCGCCCGGGCGTACCGGAGCGAACGGAGTATTCCGGCGACGTCCTTGAGCGCGGCGCTCTTCGCCCGGCGCTCCGCGATGCTCCGGGATGGTTCGCCCTCGAAGTCGAGGATGACGATGTCGCCCGTCAGCCCGCGCAGGATCTGCCCGAGGTGGTAGTCGCCGTGGACCCGGATCCGAAAGGTGCCTTCCAGCGAGCGGTAGCCCCCGACACGTTCCGCGAGCCGGGTCGGACTGAGGTCGACGGCGACGACCATCTGCTGCTGGAGCGGCGAGAGGCGGGGCAGGGCGTTGTCCAGCATCGCCTGCTGCTGCTCGATCGATGCGATCGTCGCCCGCTCCCACTCCGCGACGTCGATCGGCGTGACAGGTTCCGGCACGAACGCCTCATCGGTATCGGAGGAGGCCAGCGCGACGTGCAGCTCCGCGGTCCGCTGGCCGAGCAGGTCGGCCTGGGTCGTGTCGATCAGCTCCGGCGGGAGATCGGCGATGGGCGCCTGACTCGCCCGTGAGACGAGGTCGGCGAGCTCGCCGAGGGTGGCGGTCCAGGCATCGCCGGCATTTGGCATGAAGATCTGGAGAATGCCGACCGACGTCTCCCCACCGTCGTCCAGATATGAGACGCCGCCGACCAGCGCCGGCGCGGCGCGGAAGCCGGTGTGCTCGGTCAGGAAGCGGCCGATCTCCAGGTCCGGATTGATCCCCGGCTGGAGCCGCCGGAACAGCTTGCCGATGATCGCGTCGCCGTAGATCACGGACGAGTTGCTCTGCTCGCTCCGGACCAGGCGGCTCTCAGCCGACCGGGCCGCGGCGAGGTAGTCCCCGAGGACCTCGGTCGGTTCGAACCGGAACGCGCCGTTCTCTGCATCGATCGTCCGTCCCTCGGCAAGCGCGGCGAGGAACCAGCCCCGGTAGCGCTCCTCCTCGGGGCCGTCGACGATCGCCATCGGGACGTCGCTGCTCAGAGAGACGACCGTCTGGCTGGTGGGAGATGGGTTCGGGGTAACAAGGATCGGCAGGAAATACTGGTCGATGCCGCCATCGGCATAGAGCAGGCGAGCCAGGGCCAGCCCCGCGATCTCGTCGCCGATCGGGTCGAGCCCGAGGTCGTCGATCACGACCTCAGCGATCGTGCGGGATTTGCCGCCGAACCAGCGCTGGGTGGAGATCCAGTCAGCGGCGCCGCGCACGAGGGCCAGCCTCAGGTCCGCCGCCGTGAACGGAAGGCCGCCGATTGCCGGCGAGACGGTCAGGTCCATCTCGCCGTAAGGCGGGCGGTAGGAGTCGTCAGCCACAAGTCACCTCTGGGATACCGATCGCGTCAGCGTCGATCGGTCGTGTTGGGTCAATCGCCCGATCGCTGTCTCGAACGGCGACCGGCACGGTGATCGGTCTCAGTTGTGCTGCTCGGCCGGCGGAGCCTCCAGCCGGAACCAGTAGAAGGCGTGCGGGCCAAGGGTCAGGAAGTAGGGGAGTTCCCCGACGGCGGGGAACCGTGTCTCGCCGATCATCTCGACCGGGACGAAACCCTGGTAGGCCGACAGATCGAGCTCGCAGGCCTGGACGAAGCGGGAGAGGTTCACGACGCAGAGGATGATCTCATCGCCGTACTTCCGTATGTACGGCATGACGCGAAGATTGTCAGGGTGGAGGAACTCCAGCGATCCGCGACCGAAAGCCTGGTAGCGCTTGCGGATCGAGATCAGCCGCTTCATCCAGTTCAGCAGCGAGGTCGGCGTCCGGCTCAGCGCCTCGACGTTGACGCCCTGATAACCGTAGACCGGATCCATGATGACCGGCGAGTACAGCCGGGCCCAGTCGGCGCGGGAGAAGCCGGCGTTGCGGTCGCCGTTCCACTGCATCGGTGTGCGGACGCCATTGCGATCGCCGAGATAGATGTTGTCGCCCATCGCGATCTCGTCGCCGTAGTAGATCACCGGCGTACCGGGCATCGACAGGAGCAGCGAGTTCATCATCTCGATCTGGCGCCGGCCGTTCTCCAGCAGCGGGGCGAGGCGACGCCGGATGCCGACGTTGATCTTCATCCGCGGGTCTTTGGCGTACTCGTAGTACATGTAGTCCCGGTCCGCGTCCGTCACCATCTCGAGGGTTAGCTCGTCGTGATTTCGGAGGAAGATCGCCCATTGCGTGCCGTTTGGAATCTCCGGGGTCTGCGACATGACTTCGACGATCGGCGTGCGGGTCTCGCGGCGCATCGCCATGAACATGCGCGGCATCAGCGGGAAGTGGAAGGCCATGTGGAACTCGGGTTCTTCCGGGGTCCCGAAGTAGGCGACGACGTCGCTGGGCCACTGGTTGGCCTCGGCCAGCAGGATCTTGCCGGGGTACTCGACATCGACCAGCGCCCGCATGTCGCGGAGGAACTGGTGGGTCTCCTCGAGGTTCTCGCCGTTGGTGCCTTCGCGCTCATAGAGGTACGGGACGGCGTCGCAGCGGAACCCGTCCAGCCCGAGGTCCAGCCAGAAGCGGGTGATGTCGAACATCTCCTTCCTGACTTCCGGATTGTCGAAATTGAGATCGGGCTGGTGGCTGAAGAAGCGGTGCCAGTAGTGCTGTCCGGCGACGGGGTCGTAGGACCAGTTCGAGCTCTCCGTGTCGGTGAAGATGATCCGGACCTCGCTGTAGCGGGTCGGGTCGTCGCTCCAGACATACCAGTCGCGCTTCGGGGAGTCCAGGCTGCTGCGCGATTCCTGGAACCACGGATGCTGGTCCGAGGTGTGGTTCATGACCAGGTCGGCGATCACCCGGAGGCCGCGGGCGTGCGCGGCCTCGATGAACTCCTGGAAGTCGTCGAGGGTGCCGAAGTCGCTGTGGATCGAGTAGAAGTCAGCGATGTCGTAACCGTCGTCCATATAGGGCGAGGGGAACATCGGCATGATCCAGATGCAGTCGACGCCGAGGTCCTTGATGTAATCGAGCTTCTCCGTCAGGCCGCGAAAGTCGCCCATGCCATCGGCGTTGCTGTCACTGAACGACTTGACCGGGATCTGGTAGAAGACCGCGTCCTTGAACCACTCCGTATCGGCGGTCAGCATGCGTCCACTCTCGTTGGGTAGGGCCGGGGTGGGTACGTGACCCATCGGCTCGGGTCTCCTGTCGGCTGCGTGAGCGGATTGTACGAGGTGCGTGTGCCATCCGTGGACATGCGGTCGACCTCGAGCCAAAGCCGGCGGGGCGGTCGAATCAGGAGACGCCGTAGCGGCTGATCAGGAAGATCTGGCCGGGAACCTGCTCCGGATCGAGCCGGACGTACTGACGCGCACCACGCCATTCGTAGCTCTCTCCGGAGATCAGCTCGATTGCCTGGAACGGCTCGTCATCGGCGATCCCGAACTGCTCGATCGGCAGGTAGACCCAGGAGTCGTGGACGTTGAAGGGGTCGAGGTTGACGGCTATGACGATGTGGTCCGGACCGTCCGGCAGCGACTTGCCGTAGGCCAGGATCTGCGGGTTCTCGGCCTGGAAGAAGCGCAGGTTGTCGTACTCCTGCAGCGCCGGGTGCTCGGCCCGGATCCGGTTGACCCGGCTGATCAGCGGGACGATGTTGCCCGGCCGGTCCCAGTCCCAGACCTTGTACTCGTACTTCTCCGAGTTCAGGTACTCCTCGCGGCCGGGGACCGGGGTGTTCTCGCAGAGCTCGAAGCCGCTGTAGATGCCATAGACCGGCGACAGCGTCGCGGCGAGCAGGAAGCGGCTCTGGAAGGCGGCCCGTCCGCCCTGCTGGAGGATATAGGGAAGGATGTCGTGGGTATTGGTGAAGAAGTTGCCGCGCATGTACTCCTTCGGCTCTTCCTGGGTCAGCTCCGTCAGGTATTCGGTCAGCTCGACCTTGGTGTTGCGCCAGGTGAAGTAGGTGTACGACTGTGTGTAGCCGGCCTTGGCCAGCGCCTTCATCACCTTGGGCCGGGTGAACGCCTCGGAGAGGAAGATGACCTCCGGGTTCGTCCCCTGGATCTCGCTGATCAGCCACTCCCAGAAGACCGTCGGCTTGGTGTGGGGGTTGTCGACCCGGAAGGTCTTGACGCCGTGGTCGACCCAGAAGCGGATCACCCGGAGCTGCTCGTCCCAGAGCGCCCGCCAGTCGGCCGATTCCCAATTGAGCGGGTGGACGTCCTGGTACTTCTTCGGCGGGTTCTCGGCGTAGCGGATCGAGCCGTCGGGCCGGACGAAGAACCAGTCCGGGTGGTCGCGAATCCAGGGGTGGTCCGGCGACGCGTTGATCGCGTAGTCGAGGGCGATCTCCATTCCAAGGGCATCGGCCTCCCGGACGAGCGCGTCAAAGTCGTCGAGTGTCCCGAGCTGCGGGTCGACCGCGTCGTGCCCGCCCGCCTCGCTACCCATCGCGTAGGGGACACCGGGGTCGTTCGACCCACCGCCGAGCGTATTGTTCCTGCCCTTCTTGTTGGTCGAGCCGATCGGGTGGACCGGGGTGAAGTAGAGGACGTCGAAGCCCATCGCCTGGAGCCGAGGCAGCTGGTCGACCACGTCCCGGAAGGTCGCGCTCTGGCCCTCGACCGTGCCGGCCGAGCGCGGGAACATCGAGTACCACGAGGCGTAGCGGGCCCGGACACGGTCGACGACGACGGTGAGCTCGCGGTCGAAGGTCTGGGCCAGCGCCCGCGACCGATAGCGATGCATCAGGGCGACGACCGCGTCGGTCATCAGGAGATGCGCGGCGGCTGGAGGGTCAGCGGCGGAGCGGGCCTCGGCGACGGCGGCTCCCAGTTGATCCTGATCGGCGCCGCCGGCCCGTCCGGCCGCCTCGAGGATCAGCGTGATGCCCTCCTCGACCTCGAGATGGACCTCGACATCGGCGGCGATCTTCTTCTCGATCTCGTCCCGCCAGGTCGCGAAGGCATCGGGAAAGGCCACGACGGTGTAGACGTAGCGGGTGTTCTCGGTCAGCTGGAACGAGCCCGCCCAGCGGTCGTTGTCGACGAGGGCCATCTCGGCCTCGTGCCAGTCGTCCTCGTCCCGGCGACGGTAGCGGACGACGGCGGCCAGCATGTCGTGGCCGTCCTTGAAGATGTCGGCGGACACCGTCAGCGTGTCGCCGACCTCACGCTTGACCGGATAGCGCCCACAGTCGATCTGGGGCAATACGTCCTCGATCAGGACGCTGCTGGGGATCGTTCGGGTCGTGATCGCCGGCAGGGTATCGGTCATGGAAGGGGCTCCTTCTCGGGTTCAGCGGACGATTGCGCTATGGTGCTTTCTTTGGACTGAGGTGACCGTCAGCGTTCAGGTGTCTGGAGCTGGGAGGGCGTTCGCATAGTCAATACCCGCATCAGCGGTGAATCGCCACCGGACAGGAAATCGACGCAATGCGGGTGCCGACGGAGCGTTCCGGCATATCGGGGATGCTACGATGACCCGGAGCGTATGGGAACCGGGTTTCCGGGCCAGAGGGCGTGGGTTCCGGCACTGGTCTGGGCATTTCCGGTCGAACCGGGGGAGAAGACATGCGGGCGATACATGGTCGATGGCGTCTGATTGGCACCCTCGTGCTGTTGATAGCGATCCTTCCGGTCTTCACCATGATCTCCAGCCCTCGCGTCGACCAGGCGGTCGCTCAGTCTTCCGATACCCTCCGCGTCTCCTATCCCGTCGATGACAGCCAGATCACCGGTGACACGGTGCCGGTCGTCTGGGGAGCCGGGGACGGGTCTCAGGTTGCCCTGATCCTCGACGACGCGGTCGACTTCGAGACCGGCGACACGATCCAGGAGGGCGACGGCGTCGTCATCGTCAGCGAGAGCCCGGCCCTGCTTCCCGGGGTCGATCCCGGCGATCACACCGTCAGTGTGGTCGTGGTCGATGCCGACGGGATTCCAGACGCCGGCTCGGACGCCGTGACGGTCGATGTCACCGTCGCTGCCGGCCAGACAGCCGGAATCTACCCTGGCCTCTGCGATGCGATCGGCGCGGACGCTGCCTACGACCTCGACGATGTCGCCTTCGGGCTCGGTGGCGTCGAGCCTGGCCAGGTCTACCCTGAGGCCGACGCGATCCAGACCCGCTCGGCCGGCGTACCGTTCACGGTCGTCGGAGCGATCAGCGACACGACGATCGACGTCTCCCTGTCCGACCTGCTGAGCCGCGCCCAGGTCATCTCCCTGGCGGGCACCGGGATCGAGGGGCTCGACGACGGCGAGTCGGCGGCCTGCGGCGAGATCGGTGGTGTCGTGGCCGGCGGCATCCTCAACATCGGCCTCCGCCAGCAGCCGAATTCCCCGCTGTTCGGAATCGCCTCCCTGATCGATCTCGGTGACACCACGCGGGTCGTGATCGAGAGTGCCGTGACCGGCGATGCGGCTCCGGAGGACACCGGGCTGCTGGACGAGGGTGAGGCGCCGGTCGAACTGCCCCTGACGCTCCAGCAGGGCGTCTGCGACAGCTTGAACGCCGACGTCTCGACCGATCTGGACCCCACGACTGAGCTCACGGGCGAGACCTCAGGTGAGGGCGTCACCTTCGCGACCCGTGTCCTCGTCAGCGAGACGACGATCGACCAGCCCGTCACGGACCTGCTCGCCCGGGCCGCGTCGATCGCGGTCGAGGCATCCGGTCTGGATGGCATCGAGGACGGCGACCTGGTCGCCTGCGGCGAGATCGGCGGCCCGGTGCTGTCCGGTGTCGTTCGGGTGGCGCTGACGGAGCGCGGCGGTTCCGGCGTCCAGGGCATGGCGACGCTGTTCGCCCAGGGCGAGTCGACGACGATCCTGGTCGAGCTGTTCCGCGTGGGTGGCAGCAACGCCGAGGCGTCACCGTCGGCCTCCGCATCGGCGTCGGCTTCCCCGTCCGCGTCGGCGTCGGCTTCCCTGTCGGCGTCGGCTTCCCCGTTAGCCTCCGCCTCCGCGTCGGCATCGCCGGATGAGGCGAACGACCTCGACGCCGACGGTGTCGGCGACGACATCGACAACTGTCTGACCGAGCCCAACGGGGACCAGGCGGATGAGGACGGCGACGGCCTCGGCGACGCCTGCGACGAGCCCGTCATCCCGGCCGCCGACGCCGACGATGACGGCGTCCCGGACTCGATCGACAACTGCACCTTCATCCCGAACCTCGGCCAGACGGACTCGGATGGCAACGGCATCGGCGATGTCTGCGACGAGGTGATCGAGCCGACGGTCGCTCCAGAGCCGACTTCAACCTTTGCGCCCGAGCCTACAGCGACGACTGCGCCGGTGGAGCCGACTTCCACCACAGCACCGACGGAGCCGACTTCCACCACAGCACCGACGGAGGCGACGGCTACGACCGCTGGGCTAACGGCCACAGCTGTGGTGATCGAAATTCCCCTCGAACTACCCAACCTCATCGCCGCTACAGTCGAGTAGGCTGGGGACCGGCAATCCAGCAGGATCCTGCGTAATGCAGCCGGTCGACCGACTGGCCGCTTCCTTGTCTGTTCGACAGGAGCGTTTGCACCCGGCGGGTACACTAAGAGCTTGCTTCCCCGGTTGGATGGCATACCGAGCCGGCATCGCCATCAGGTCGTCGCATCTGGCGCCATTCATGCGGTGGGACCCGACACGGCGTTGGGTCGCGGGCTGGCGGCCGGAGGGCTCATGTCTGATTATCGCGCTCACGTCGCTCACGTCCCGCATTCGTCCCAACACAACATCGGCTTGATCGCAGCCATCGGGAGAAGACTCATGCAGCAATACGACGTGACGTACCTCAGTGGTGGCGAGGAGTTCACCCAGCGGGTCGAAGCCGTCGATGCCGCATCCGCCGCCTCGAAAGTCCAGACTGAGCACGGCCGCGAAGAGGGCATGTTCGAACTGCTCTCGGTCGCGCTGATCGAGCAGGACGACCACGCGCCCACCGGCGACTCGGCCCCCATGGCCTAGCGACCCGCCGCCACCCTGATCTCATCTCATCACCCTAACCCCCACCCATCATCGGAGAAACGAACGAGTGACAACCGCTGTGATCGCCGCAAGCCGCCGTGCGCGCGTGTGGCCTGGGCACCCGTACCCTCTGGGCGCGACCTGGGACGGCCAGGGCACGAACTTCGCCCTGTTCTCCGAGAACGCGACCGCCGTCGACCTCTGCCTCTATCCATCGCTCGATGCCATCGAGGCGTCGGACGTCGTCCGGCTCCGTGAGCAGACCGCCCACGTCTGGCACTGCTACCTGCCGGGTGTCCGGCCCGGACAGCTCTACGGCTACCGCGTCCATGGTCCGTACGATCCGGAGCACGGGCAACGGTTCAACCCGAACAAGCTGCTGCTGGACCCGTACGCCAAGGCCATCGCCGGAACGGTCGACTGGACCGCGCCGGTCGCCGGGTACCGTCCGGATGACCCCGCGGTCGACCTGAGCTTCGACGACCGTGACGATGCGGCGGGCGTGCCCAAGTCCGTCATCGCGGACCCATTCTTCGACTGGGCCAACGACCGCAAGCCGGAGATCCCCTGGCATAACTCCGTCATCTACGAGTTGCATGTCAAGGGCTTCACGCGGGAGCACCCGCTGATCCCGGAGGATATCCGGGGAACCTACGCGGGGCTGGCCCACCCGGTCGCGATCGACCATCTCAAGCGGCTCGGCGTGACGGCCGTCGAGTTGCTGCCAGTCCACGCTTTCATCGACGACGGGTTCCTGACCGACCTCGGGCTGCAGAACTACTGGGGGTACAACTCGATCGGTTACTTCGCGCCGGAGGGCCGCTACAGCAGCACCGGCGAGCAGGGCGCGCAGGTCAACGAGTTCAAGGCGATGGTCAAGGCGATGCACACGGCGGGCATCGAGGTCATCCTGGATGTCGTCTACAACCACACCGCCGAGGGCAACCATCGGGGCCCGACACTCAGCTTCCGCGGTATCGACAACTCCGTCTACTACCGGCTGATGGAGAATGACGAGCGGCACTACCAGGACTTCACCGGCACGGGCAACACGCTCAATGTTCGCCACCCGCAGGTCCTGCAGCTGATCATGGACTCGCTGCGCTACTGGGTCCAGGAGATGCACGTCGATGGCTTCCGCTTCGACCTCGCCTCCGCGCTGGCTCGCGAGCTCTTCGACGTCGACCGGCTCTCCGCCTTCTTCGACATCATCCACCAGGATCCGATCCTGTCCCAGGTCAAGCTGATCGCCGAGCCATGGGATGTCGGCGAGGGCGGCTATCAGGTCGGGAACTTCCCGATCCTCTGGACCGAATGGAACGGCAAGTACCGCGACAGCATCCGCTCCTTCTGGCGGGGCGACGAGGGCATGATCGCCGACCTCGGCTACCGTCTGACCGGGTCGTCCGACCTCTATCAGAGTGACGGTCGCCGGCCCTATGCCAGTATCAACTTCCTCGTCGCCCATGACGGCTTCACGTTGAATGACCTCGTCAGCTACAACGAGAAGCACAACGAGGCCAACGGCGAGAACAGCCGGGACGGCTCCGACGACAACCGGTCCAATAACTACGGGGTCGAGGGCCCGACCACTGACCCGGCGACCATCGAGCTCCGCGAGCGCCAGAAGCGGAACATGCTGGCGACCCTGCTTCTCTCGCAGGGCGTCCCGATGATCTGCGGTGGCGACGAGATGGGCCGCACGCAGTTCGGCAACAACAACGCCTATGGGCAGGACAACGAGATCAGCTGGTTCGACTGGAGGCTGGACGAGCACCAGCGATCGCTGCTGGACTTCACGCGCAAGCTCGTCCAGCTCCGGCGCGAGGAGCCGGTCCTGCGCCGGCGGAAGTTCTTCCAGGGCCGGCAGATCCGTGGCTCCGAGGTCAAGGACCTGACCTGGTTCCGGGCCGACGGTCTGGAGATGACCGACGAGGACTGGTCGTCCCGGGCGAAGTCGATGGGCCTCCGGCTGGCCGGCGACGCGATCGACGAGCAGGACGAGATGGGATCCCGGATCGTCGGGGACACGCTCCTCATCCTGATCAACAACGCCGACAACGGCGTCAACTTCACCCTCCCGCGGTTCGGGCCGCAGACGAAGGCCGTTTGGGAGACGATGTTCGACACGTCGCGGCCGAACGAGGCGCGGGAAGAGCAGCACGAGGGCAACACGCCCGTCCTGCTGGCCGATCACTGCATCGTCCTGCTCCGGGTCCGCGAGCTGCTCGACGCCGAGGATCAGTTGCCGACGCTGGATAGTCCGATCCCCGACGCACCGATCCGCCCATAGTGATATCGCCTGAAGGCGGAATTGGGCCGTAGCCATACCAGCTAAACGGCATCGGTCGCGAAGCACACGATCAGAATCACGGCTCCAACGCAGGCTGCGTACTGGTGGCACCCGACGGTCGAATCCAATGTCGTTCAGTTGGACCTTCAGCGCCAGCACTATGGCTGTTCGGAAATCTTCTGCATCTACTGAAAAGACACGAAGAGGCCGGTTGCGGATCCGCGACCGGCCTCTCTGTGTGTCGATTCATTGGACGAGGTTCTATAGCTCGGATTCAGTGACAGGTTCACGGTGCTTGCCTGAGACGTCGATCACCCCAAGCAGCTGCCGGAGACGCTCGGCCTGGAGCGGCGAGAGATCGCCGAGCAGCGCCGCGAGACGGCGCCGATAGACGTCGCTCAGGTCGTTGACGAGATGAAGGCCGGCCGGCGTCAGACGGGCCAGGACCATCCGGCGGTCGTCGGGGTGGGCGTTGCGCTCCGCCCAGCCGTGGCGGGAGAGGATGTCGACGTAGAGCGTTGCGGTCCGGCGCGCGACCGACAGGCGGCGGGCCAGCTCGGACGGCGCGATGCCGGACGGCTGGTTGTTGGCGAGCTCCAGCAGGGCGCCGAACGCCCCGGCGGTCAGGTCGAGCTCAGCGAGCGCGTCGGTCGCGGCGCGGTCGAGGGCGCCCGCGGTCCGGAGCAATTGCATGAACGCGCTGAACCGGGTGGCATCCTCGGTCTCGGCTGCCGCCTGAATGGCGGGGTCGACGATCAACCACTTGGGATGGACGCCCCTGGAGGCGCCTCCTTCTGGTCCGGACCCGGCGGGGCGGCGGGGTGGCAACCCTGGCGACCGATAGGACTGCGACAGCATCTGGTTGGTCATCGAGGCTTCCCTTCCGGTGTCCTCCCGATTCGCGTTCGGTCGTCGCGACCGCAGCTGTGGCGGGTCGGCGACCGGATTCGCGTCGGGCTTCACGTGACCCTCACTGGCACGTGTCTTCTTTTCCTGAACAAATCTTAGTTGCCGGAAGGCGAACCGTCAGTCGGGGACGTTCTGTGAATGCGTGCCGGATGTGTGGGAGAAAACCCTACATTGAATGCTCGGAACCTGACATGAGGCAGCGATTTCCCGTGCATGCGGCTGCAATTCTGGAAGCCACTGAGGTCGCAGCGGATGCCCGGAGCGATCAGGTGTCGGCGGAGAGGAGCCCGGCCCGGAGGGCGTATCGAACCAGCTCGGCCCGGTTGGTCAGTCCCAGCTTCTGCATTGCCCGGTGACGGTAGGTCTCGACGGTCTTGGGCGAGAGGGAGAGGAAATCCCCGGCCTGCTGAGCTGTATGCCCTTCGGCGGTGAGTTTGACGACCTCGCGCTCGCGGTCGGACAGCACCTCGCCGAGGTCGAGTTCGTCGCCAGCCTTGACGCGACCGAGGTATCCCCGAAGCAGCGTCTTGGTCGAGGAGGGGTCGAGGAAGACCTCGCCCCGCGCGACGGTCCGGATGGCGTCGAGGAGGTCGGTGTGGGCGGATGCCTTTCGGACATATCCCAGCCCACCCGCCTCCAGGACCGGCAGCAGATACTGCTCCTCGGCGTGGACCGTCAGGACCAGGACCCGCGTCGGGACGTTGAGCTCGGTGATCTGCCGGATCGTGTCCATCCCGCCGCCGGGCATCGAGAGATCCGCGACCGTGACGGTGGGGATGAGTTCCCTTGTCAATCGCACGGCGGTCGGGCCATCGGCCGCTTCGGCGATGACGACCATGTCTGACTGCGTCTCCAGCAGGGCGCGCAGACCCGCCCGGACGATTCCGTGGTCGTCGGCAAGCAGGATCCGGATGGGCGAGGAAGCGGCGGATTCGGTTGACATCTGGGCAGGGCCTCCGCGATCCGGTTCCGGATCGCCTTGTTAGTATGACGTGGAGGCGAACTCCGGTCGGCGCTGGTCGGGTGGCGGTGCCGCTCTGCCGGAGCGCGGGTCCGGCAGGACCGAGAAGATCGACCGGTCCGGGTTGCGCGGCCATACGACGTCGTCGACCCGCGTGCTGGCCGGTGTGGCGCCGAGGAGCGGAATCAGGGCAAAGACCTCCGTCCCATGGGTGCCGCGCCGCCAGATCCGGAACGACCCTCCGGCCAGCGCGACCCGTTCCTCCATGCCGAACAACCCGAGCCCGAGACCCTGGTCGTCCGGTCGCCTTGGAACGAGTGGGCCGATCCCCTTGCCATCGTCCCGGATCGAGACCGTCATCTCGGTCCCGGTCCGATCGAACTGGACCCAGGCGTGGCTGGCGCCGGCGTGCTTGGCGATGTTGGTCAGTGCCTCCTGCGCCACCCGATAGACGACCAGCTCGACCTCCTTCGGGACACGGCTGCGGGAGCCGCGATGCTCGAACCGGACCGGGATGCCAAGCTGGTCGCTGAACCGCTGGCAGAGCTCCGCGAGGGCGTCGAACAGCCCGAGGTCGTCCAGAGCGGGTGGGCGGAGTTCAAGGGCCAGCCGGCGCACGCTCTCCAGCGACTGGACGGTCATCCGCTCCAGCTCCTCGGTCAGTCGCAGGGTCGAACCCGACGCCGCCGCCCGGACGGTCGTGATCGTCAGCAGCTGGGCGAACAGGAGCTGGGCGGTGTCGTCGTGGAGCTCCCGGGCCAGGCGCTTGCGCTCCTCTTCCTGGGCGTGGATGACCTGCGAGGCGAGCGACTGGATCTCGCGCCGATCGCGAGCGACCTCGTCCAGCGTGGCGTTGAACGTCTCGGAGAGATGGCGGATCTGTGGGTCGGTGAAGGTCGTTGGCTCCGTGCGGGCCGTCATGTCGCCAAGCCGGACGGCGGTTGCCGTCCGCTGGAGGATCTCCACCGGACGGAAGGCGGCCCGGAGGACGACGTAGTTCACGATCACGCTGACCGGGAAGCCGATCACGACGAAGCCGAGGATCAGCGACGGCAGCGTGATGGCCTCGTGATCGCGGGAGAAGTTCCACGTCACGATGGTCCCGGCGACGGCGCCGGTGATCACGATGGTCGCGTTGGCGATCAGGACCTTGTAGAGGATCGGCAACGTGTAGATCCAGGTCATCCGCGGCGAATCGCGCACCCATTGGGACAGCCGGTACAGCCAGCGGAGTGAGGGCTGCCGCTTCGGGTCCGAGACTGTGACCCGCCTGCCGGGTGGTTCGAGCGTGGAGTGATCGGGCATGGACATGGAGGACGAGTTCCTTTGCGACAGCGTCGGCTGCTTCCGTTGCCCACCGGTACGGGAAACAGGCTGGAGGGGGTAACGGACACCGATCAGCGCTATGACGGTACACTACCCGTTTGAATCATGGCCGAGAGCCAGAGGAGCGTGAAGCATGGCGTCGACGTACTCATTCGACATCGTCTCGAAGTATGACCGGCAGGAGCTCAAGAATGCCGTCGACCAGACACGGCGGGAGATCGAGACCCGGTACGACCTCAAGGGGACGAAGACCGAATTCGACCTCAACGACAACGATATCTCGATCAACACCGAGAGCGAGATGTCGCTGACGGCGATCCGGGACATCCTCGAGAGCAAGCTGATCCGGCGGGACCTGTCGCTCAAGATCCTCGACTACCAGAACGAGGAGACGGCGTCCGGCGGCCGGGTCCGGATCACGATCAAACTCAAGGAAGGGATCCCCGACGACATCGCGAAGTCGCTCTCGAAGTCGATCCGGGAGCAGAACCGGAAGGTGACGCCGCAGATCCAGGGCGACACGCTGCGCGTCCAGGCCAAGAGCAAGGACGACCTCCAGGACGTGATCCAGTTGCTCAAGGGGGAGGACCTCACCGTCGCCCTCCAGTTCGTCAACTTCCGCTAGCAGTCACCGGCGCGAGATCCGGCCAGACCCGCTGGAAGATCGACCACTGCTCGGGCTCGGCGCCGATCTCCCGCTCGAGGGCGGCGACGAGGAACGCCATCCCCGCGGCGACGTCGGCCTCGACATCGTCGGTCCGGGGCACTTCGAACGCCGGCTGGACCCGGATCTCGTGGCGGTCGCCATTGCGCCGGGCGAAGGTCGGCAGCAGCATCGCCCCGGTGTCGCGGGCGATCCGGACTGGGCCGGGCGGCAGCGTGGTCTGGGCGCCGAAGAAGCGAACCGGGATGCCGTTGAAGAAGAAGTCGCGGTCGCAGACGATCCCGACGACCTCGCCCCGGCGCAGGGAGCGGTAGATTCCTCGCACCCCTGAGGGTGATGGCTCGACGATCCGGCCGCCCTTGGTGCTGCGAAGGAACGAGACGGCATCGAAGAGGGCGCGGTACGTCGTTCGGCCGGTCAGGATCGTGAGCGGGCAGCCCATCACGCCGATTGCCTGGCCGATCATGTCGAACGACCCGAGATGGGCCGTGACGACGATCGTCCCGCCGGGCTCGCGTCCCTTCCCGTCGAGATGCCGGACGAATGCGGGATCCAGGTCCATCAGGGCGAGGACCTCGGCCGGCCCACGTCGGTACATGATGAGCAGATCGAGGATGTTCAGGATCCCGTTGCGGGCGATGCTGCGGGACGTCGCGTCGATGCGCTCCTCGGTTGCGTCCGGTCCAAGAACATGGTGCAGATTGTCGCGCACGTTGTCCCGGAAGCCCGAGTTGAACCGGAATATGATCCACCCGATCAAGATTGCCAGCCGGACCCGGACCGGCCCCGGCAGGACCGACGCGAACCGGGCGAGTAGCTTCGCCGTCGAAATGCTGAGGCGGTACCGGATCGGGTCGCGCTTCTCCCGCCGAAACTCCAGTTGGGTTCGGAGCTTGCTGGCTCGCTGCTGGACGGTCTCGACCCGGCGTTGCGCTTCAGTCTGAACACCGGCCGCGGTCTGCTGGACCCGCTCGGCCTGACGCTGGACCTTCTGACGCAATTCCTCGCCGAGCGCATCGGGACCGTCAGGCGCAGGGTTCCCCGTTCCGGCGGCGCCGTTCAGTGGACCGGTATGCTGCTCCCCATCAGCGACGAACGACTCCGCAGTCGTGCGGGGGGCCCGCGATATCCTTGGGTCTGTCAAGGGGTCTCTTCCGGTTCGATTCGCGGTGAAGTCCTGCCGTCGAGCCGGGCGGGCACGGTCGCGCCCGTACTCGAGCGCGAACGAGAACCGCTGGACGTGCGGATCACGTCCCAGGCGTCGACGATCACGGGCACGCCCCGGACGATGGTCAGCACGACGGCCAACCAGACGGCACCCCAGCCGAAGACGGTGAAGGGGACGGTGTCGTAGAGATCGCCGAGCCAGGTTCCGGATGCGTCGGACCGGAGGGAACCGGTGTAGCCGGTCAGGAAGACGAAGCCGATCGCCTTGGCAGAGGCGAACACGGCGCGCATGAACCGTCCCGCCGTCAGCCACTGAGTCAACGGGGAACGCATCATGTTGTTGCTTCCGAACGCGGTCATTCCCTCGGCGTAGGACATCGAGCGGAGGGCGTCGATGATGAAACCCCGCGTCATGACCAGGAACGGGACCCAGAGCGGGATCACGTCGAGTGCGGCGAACAGCACCCAGAGGACGTTTTCGACGATCCGGTCGCCGGCGATGTCGAGCACGGCTCCAAACGCCGACGTGCTGTTCCGGCGCCGGGCCACCCAGCCGTCGAGCCCGTCACTGGCAAAGACCAGGGCGATCAGGACCATCGCGGCGCCGATGACGTCGACATTGCCGAAGTAGACCATGGCAACGACGACGAACATGACGATGAGCCGGCCGACGGTGATGAGGTTGGCCATGGTCGACGACAAGCCCTTGCGTACGAACTCGCGAGGCGAGCGCAATGGTCGGGTTATTGATCCGGGATCGGCCGTGTCGGCCCTGCTAGCGAAGCAGTGTAATCGCTGCCACCCAGATCAGGGCCTGGACGAAGATACCGGCACCGACGACGAACCGGGACGCGAATCGGTCCCGCCGGGCGACCAGCAGCGCCGTGCCGATCGACATGAGTCCGAGCATCGTCGCGACGAACGGGACTTGCCAGATGCCTCCCGGCCCGGTGGTCGTTCCCGGCGACCCGTCGGCCCGGAGCCGCAGCGTCAGGGGATCGTCGACCGAGTCGAACAGGTACCTGGTCAGCCCCCACATCGCGGCAGCCGAGGCGGCGATCAGGAGCACCAGGCCCGACGCCATCGGGTCCTGGAATAGCGCGATCCCGACCCGGCGAGGTGCCCGTTCGGATCGGACCAGTCGACCTCGCCTCCGCGGACCTGTCACCGGCCCGGTGGGTTCTTCCCCATCGTTCTCGTCTTCGGGGCCGTCCAGAGGCCAGGCGTCGTCGTCCTCGCTTCGCGGAACCGCTGGTTCCTGACTCTCCGGACGGGGCGGGCGAGGTGGCGGGGGAGGCCAGCTCCCCGTGGACGCGGTTCGATCCGCTGGCCCGCCGGATCGCTCCGGCCAGCCCGATGCGTAATCCTCGGCCCGGCGGACCGGTCCGCCCAGCGGCCGAGGCAGGACGGCTTCCCGATTGCCGGAGGAGTCGGTCGCCGATCCTGACTGCCCCATCCAGCCTGGCACGCCCTCCGGAAGGACCGCCGAGGGCAGGTCGGTCGTCGGCGCCGCGTACCGGCCGGTGCCCCTTCTGCGCCGGGACGGGTTGGCACTCCAGGACGGTTGTTCGGAGGGCGGCCGGAGGTGCCCGCCCGTGCCGGCGATTGGGTCACGCCTGGTTCGAAGCGGCGACCGCCCGGTGCCGGACACGCGATCGGCCGGCGGCGCGGGGTCGCCGGGCTGGCCCGGTTGGGCGCCGTCCGGTCGCCGGTTGCGGGGCTGATCCGACATGGGTCACTCTCACTGCGACGGGCCGATTCGCCGGGCGGGGCGGCGCCCTGTTGGGCCGCAGGATAGCATGACGCCCGAGCGGGACCGGCCGAGCGTCATGGCTGCGCTCATTGCGCGACGTCAGGCCGCCGGCGTGCCGACGATCGGTGTGGTCGCCGGCCCACCTGGCGGCGGCGCTCCGCTCTCGGGCGTGACGCCTTCTGGTGTGCCCGCCGCAGGAGTTCCGGTCGGAAGCGCGACGCCGGTAGGAGCGTTGACCGGTGGCGTGAACGTCTTGGCAGCCGGCGTAGGGGTTGGGTCGGTCTCGCCGGAGATCTCGGCCTCCCCAGCCCGCGCGGCAAGCCAAGCGTCCGTCACGGCTCCCTGGGCGGCGGTCAGTTGGGCGTCCGTGAAGGCGCGGTCGGGCGACGTCTCGGTGACGCGGACGATCTCCCAGCCGAACGGTGTCTGGAACGGGGCGCTAACCTGGCCGGGGGCGAGGCCCGACGTGGCGGACCAGAACGCAGCCTCGACGTCGTACTGCGAGTACCAGTCGAGGTCACCGCCGTTGGCCGCCGTGGCGGTGTCGATCGATTGGCTGCGGGCGATCTCCTCGAAGCTGGCGCCGGCGGCGAGCTGGCCGCTGATCTGGTCGGCCAGTTCCTGGGTGGCGACGAGGATGTGCGAGCCGTGGACCTGTGGCGCCGTCTGGCCGAGCTGGCCTTCCAGGACCGCGGAGACTCGCTGCTGGGAGAGAGCCGGGATCGCGACCCATTGCCGGTACTGGTCCTCGTTGACGTGGGCTGTCTCGAAGGTGCGGTCACGATATAGACCATACCCGGATTCAGCGGTCGCCCTGGCCTGGACGGCGTCGGGTGTCGGCGATACGGCGGGTGTCCCGACCGCATCGACCGGAACCCCCGCCGGCGTTCCGGCGCCCGTAACCGGAGTCCCGGCGCCATCGGCACCGATCGGCGTGGCCGATGGCGCACCGGTGATGAGGGCCGGAGTTCCCGAGCCGGTCGACGCTGGTGTTCCGCCAGCGACGTTGACCTCTGGCGTCCCGCCCGGGGCGACGGTGGGGCTCGGCTCGCCACCGCTGACGACCGCCGTCTGCGTCGCCCACGAGGCGCGCTCAGGCACGAGGGTGGGCTCGACGGTCGGGGTCAGGAGCGGGGCATCTTCAGGCGCGAACCGATTGAGGATGAACGCGTCGACGTCCTCGTCTGTGACGGTGATGTCGAGCGTATCGGCGTACTGGACGTAGAGCTGGTCGTCGATCATCTGCTGCAGATACTGATCGTTGACGTCCGTCGATCCCCAGAGGCCGTTCAGTTCGGTCTGGGCATTGGCGGCGGCGCTCTGGTACTGCGACGCCTGATCCCCACCGACGACACCGGCCAGATAGGAGTATTGATCGACCTGGTCGACCAGACTCACGCCCCTGGCCCGCCAGTAGTCCTGCCGCGAGATGTCGGTTCCGTTGACGCTGGCCAGGACCTGCCGCGGACGGACGACATCCGTCCAGACGAAGGTCCCGATCAGGATCAGGGCCACAAGGGCGACGACCGCGCCGATCCCGAGGTAGAGCTGGCGCTGCCGCTTCGCCTCCCGCTGGGCTCGGGAGATCCGGTGCGGACGGTCCGGAGCGTTCCGGGCGCGGGGTAGCCGGGCCTGTCGCGCGGTCGGTCGTGGTTGCCTCTGCGGCCGTCTCTCTGACACGGTAGTTCCCTCGCGACGCGGCTGCGTCTGTTACGCCGGACGATCGGCGTCCGGTCGTTCGCCAACGCCCACTCAGACAGGAACGCACCGCCTGCGGTCCGTCGGGGCGGCCACATGCGGTGCGTTGTCGGTCCGGTGTCGAGCGATGGGCCGGTGTCGGGGTGCCGGCTCGTCTCTCGGGTACTCGAAGCCGAACCCGATCAGGTCAACTAGAAGGGGACGTCGTCCATGTCGCCATAGTCGCCATTGCCCTGCTGGCGGTTTTCGCCGGCATTGCCTCCACCGGAACTACCGCCGGAGTCGCCACCACGGCTAACCCCGCCGAAGTTGCCGCCATCGCTACCGCCAGCGTTGTCGTTGCGGCTACCGACGAGCTGGAACTCGCTGGCATTCACATCGAGCGACGTACGCTGCTGCCCATCGCGAGCGGTATATTCCCGCTGCTCCAGACGGCCCTCGACATAGACCTCACGGCCCTTCGCAAGCGCACCGTTCTGGGAGAGCTTGTCGAGCGTCTCGGCGAGGCGGCCCCAGGCGGTCACACGGAACCAGGTCGTCGTCTCCTGCTGTTGCCCCTCGCGATCGTTGTAGCGTCGACTCGTTGCGACCGAAAAGCCCACGTTCATCGTGCCGGTCGGCGTGTAGCGGGTTTCGGGGTCCTGACCGAGTCGCCCGATCATGGTGACTTTGTTGTAGCTCATCTGGCGCTCCGTTATTGCTAGGCGCGGGTCGGCCCGGCGTCGTCGGCCGGGGTCGTCTCGGGCTCGCCCGGTGCGTCGGCGGCCGGCTCGGCCGTCGCGGTGGTGTCGGTCTCGGCGACCGGCGCGCTGGTCGCCGGGGACTCGTCAGAAGCGGGGGCGGCTTCGGCTTCGGCGACTGACTCCGTCTCTGCGACGGCCGGTGCGGCTTCGGCCGGAACCGGAGCAGAATCGGCGACCGCCTCATTGGCCTCGGTCGGGGCGGGCTCGCTCACCGCGGCGGGCGGGACCTCGGCTACAGGCTGAGCGGCCGCCGGCTGGGCGGACGGTCGCGGACGGTCGTCACGGTTGGTGTTCTGCTGCGGTCGCGCGGCTTCGGCGGCGGCGCGGGCGGCCTCGTTGGCCTCGCGGGCGGCGTCAGCGGCGGCGCGGGCCGTCTCAGCGCTGCGAACCAGATCGCCGGCGGCGATCTCGGTCCGGCTCACCGGGGCCACCTCGACGGCCTCGCCCTCGGTGGTGTCCGGCGCTTCGGCGGCTGCCTCCTTGACGTCGTTCACGGTCAGGAGGAAGCGCAGCACCCGCTCATCGAGCTTGAGATCGCGCTCGACCTCGAAGACCTGACTCGGGACGAGGTCGAAGTGGACGACGCTGTAGAAGCCATCCCGGACGTCCCGCCCGTTGTGCCGGATCGGGTAGGCGAAGCGGCGACGGCCCCATGGGGCGTCCTGCAGGACCTGGTAGACCGCGCCACCGGCGGTGCGGACGTAGCCGGTGATCACCTCGAGCTGCTCGGTGACCAAGTCGTCGGCGACCTCGGGGGAGAAGATCGTCATCAGCTCATACGGGCGTGCAGTCGGTGCGTACTCGCGCAACGGATGCTCCTTTCCATGGAGACGCTTCGCTCGAAGACACCGGGGTTGCGCTCCCGGGTTCGACCAAAGCGGAAAGGTAGGGCGCCTTGATGGCGCCGGCGGATGGAGAGCAGGCACACAGCGACAGACGACCGAAGTGATCCGGGCCGTCTGGGCTCTCGTGCGGACGGGCGAGTATAGCACGGGCCCGGGACGGATCACCCAGCCAGGCTGAGGCCAAGCACGGTCGCGGCGCGGCGGAGCGTGTTCTGGGCCGACCGCACGTCGTCGTCCTCGGGCGCCTCGAGGATGCTCAGGGCCATCTCCTGCAGCGCCTGGATCGCCTCGGGGGTGTTCAGGTCGTCATCCATGGCGTTGTAGAACTGGTCGCTCAGGGCATCGACGTCGAGCGGCTCGTCCGGCCCGAACGGTGGGAAGTCGGCCGCCTCGCGCAGGTAGTCGGCGACTCGGCTCCAGGCCTCGACCTCGTCGTCGATGTACTCCCAGTCCGACCGGTAGTGATGCGACATCAGGTAGAGCCGGAGCGTGTCGGCGCTGTAGGTGTCGAGCACTTCCCGGACGAGGACGAGGTTGCCGAGCGACTTGCTCATCTTGGTGCCCTGGTAGGCCACCATCCCGACGTGCGTCCAGTACCGAACGAACGGGGAGACCCCGGTCCCGCGCTCCGACTGGGCGATCTCGGCCTCATGGTGCGGGAAGACGAGGTCCTTGCCGCCGCCGTGGATGTCGATCGTGTCGCCGAGATATCTGGTCGACATGGCGCTGCACTCGATGTGCCAGCCCGGCCGCCCCTGGCCCCAGGGGGAGTCCCAGGCTGGCTCGCCCGGCGTCGTCGCCCGCCAGAGGACGAAGTCGAGTGGGTCGCGCTTGTTTGGGTCTTCCGGGTGGTTGCCGCGCTCGTTCGCGACGGCCAGCATCTCGTCACGGGGGATCTTGCTCAACATGCCGAAGTCCGGGTCCGACGCGACGTCGAAGTAGACGCTGCCATTCGATTCATACGCGTTGCCGCTGGTGATCAGGCGGCCGGTCAGGTCGACTACCTCGGTTATGTGCTCAGTCGCCCGGACGTAATGGTCGAAGGGAAGCGCATTGAGGTCGGACATATCGCGGAGGAACCGGTCGGTCTCCCGGTCGGCCAGCTCACGCCAGTTGACGCCGACCTCGGCGGCCTTCCGGAGGATGTCATCGTCGATATCCGTCACGTTCTGGACATAGGTGACGGTCAGCCCGGAGTCGCGCAGGTATCGGGTGAGAATATCGAAGGTCAGGAAGGTGAATGCGTGGCCGACGTGCGTCGTATCGTAGGGAGTCACGCCACAGACGTAGATGCCGACCGATCCGCCCCGGTCCGTGAAGGTCTCCACCTGGCCCGAGAGCGTGTTGTACAGCTGCATTCCCGTCGTACTCCAAGCGTTGATGATGGTGTCGACTCAAAGCGAAGGTGTCGTCCGAGGTCATTGGCGATGACTGGGCCAGGTCGGGCCGGCTGACCCGGAAGGGTCCTCATCGTGTGTCGGCGCCAGTATATCCGAGCCTTCCGGCGACGGCCCCGAACCGATCACGCGAGCCGTGCATCCGCGCATCCACAGTCAGATCGGCGCTCGCGTGGGATATATTGGGGCACGTCGCCACACGACGATCCAGCCGTTGCATCTCCGGAAGGAGCACATCGATTCCCATGGTTCGTCCGTATTCTCCCGGGCCCGTCATCGATCCCGGACCCAGGGCCGGGTCAGGCCGCCCGACTGGCTCATTTCGGCTTCTCACGCTGCTCGCGTTGCTGGCGCTCCTCGTGGGTCCGCTGCAGCGGACATCGGCTCAGCCCGACAACGGCCCACCGCCCGCGACGCCGCGCGACCAGGGGATCTGCGCGACCGGCCGCCTTCACGTCGCCGATATCCCACGCCTCGCGGAGCCCTGGCGGATCACCGTCGAGGCCGACCGGTCGCTGGCCGTCGAGTGGCGGCCGGATGCGGTCCTCGTCGCGACCGACCTGAGCTGCGGCTTCATCGTGGACGAGCCCCGGGTCCGGACGACGTTCTATTCGGCGGACGCCAAGGGGATCTGGGATCCCGAGACCGCGACGATCCGTCCGCTGGATCCCGGCGATCCGGAGCCGAAGGAGCTTCCCTCGACCAATGTCTCGTTCGACGTCGTCCACGATGCGATGCAGGCGCTCGGGATCGGCGAGGACGAGGAGATCGGGGCGAGCGGGATCACAATCCGGCTCAACACGGCCGATCCGCAGTTCGGGCCGCCGTCGGTTCCGGCCGAGACGATCGTCGTTCACCTGACGGTGGGCTCGGGCGGGGCGACCCGCGACGTGTATGTGGACGCGGAGACCGGCAAGACCTTCGACTACGGGGAGGGCACACGGCATGACGACGCTGCCGACCGCGGACATTGAGGCGATCACCGCCCGGGCCGTCGCGGCGCTCGACCGGCTGCCATCCGGGCTCTTCACGGACATCGACGGGACGATCAGCCCGATGGCGCCAAGACCGGATGAGGCGTTCGTCGAGCCAGCGGCCCGGCGGGCCCTGATCGTCATCCAGCGCCACCTTGCCATGACGGGCATCGTCACGGGCCGGGCGCTCGATGTCGCGCAGGGCCTGGTTCAGGTGCCGGCGCTGTCCTACGTTGGAAACCACGGGCTGGAGTGGAACATCGACGGCCGGCACGCGGACAACCCGGCGGCGCTGGCGGCCCGCGACGGTCTGCGCCAGGCGCTGACCGAGATCGGCGCCGAGGCGGAGCGCCTGGAGCTGGCCGACGGGCTGATCCTCGAGGACAAGCGGCTCAGCGCGACCGTCCACTACCGCCAGACGCCGAACCCCGAGCGGTTCCTGGAGGAGATGCTGCCGATCCTGGTCCATGCGGCCGGTGCCCACGACCTGCAACTCGTCCCCGGCCGGATGATCATGGAGCTCCGCCCCAGCACCGGCGTTTCCAAGGGCACGGCGCTGCGCGACATCATCGACCACAATGGGTTGAAGGGCGTCGTGTTCTCCGGCGATGACATCTCGGACGTCGAGGGCTTCGAGATCCTCGCCGGGATGCGGCAGGCGGGCACGATCGCCGCGCTGATCATCGGCGTCGTCGGGCCGGAGACCCCGGTGCTGGTTCGCGAGGCGAGTGATGTGCAGGTCGCCGATTCAACCGAGATGTCGGCCGTCCTGACCGCGATCGCCGGCCGGCTTGCCAGCCGCGACTGATTCCCGGCCCATTCGTACGGATCTGAAGACCACCGGAGGAAGTGTCATGGGACGATCACCAGTCGGGCGACGCCGTCGAATGTCAGGAGCACGCGCGGCGATGATCGTCCTGGTTGCCCTCCTCGCACTCGGCGGTGTGACCGCGGCGGCGCAGGACGCCACGCCTGGCGGCGGATCGGCGGCGACCGTTCCGGCCGCCCCGCCGTGGCGCGCCGAACTCGTCCAACGGAACCGGCCCCTGACCGTAACGGTCGGCGACGTGCCGGTCCTGGTCGAGGTCGCCAACAACGACGCCGAGCGCTCCCTGGGCCTCGGCCGTCGGGCGGGGCTCCTGCCGGACACCGGGATGCTGTTCGTCTTCGACGGGCCGCCCATGGTGCGGAACTTCTGGATGGGCGGGATGCGGTTCTGTCTGGACATCATCTGGCTGCGGGACGGCATCATCACCGGAGCCGCCGAGAACACCTGTCCGGGTCCGCCGGGCGAGGCACAGGATCTGATCCCGCGTCACCAGTCGCCCGGCGCAGCCGAGTACGTCCTCGAGATGCCGGCCGGCTTCCTGGCTGGCAACGGTTACGGCGTCGGTACGCCGGTCACCTTCAGCCAGGACCCGTATGGCCTGCCGACACCGGAGCCGCTCACTCCCTGGTCCCGCGTCGATTGCCCGGCAGGCTGGAGCTGTCGCACCGGCCCCCCCAGCGACCGTGCCCAGCGCAGCGATTTGTCCGAGCCGTCTTGGGATTCCCGCCCGGAAACCCCTTGACACGGTCGGGACTCGCCGGTAGTATTCATCGCCGTGCCCGGTCGTTTCCGGCCACGGAACATCAGACGCCGATCGGAAGTAGTAGGCCGCGTTTCCCAGCGAGTTGCCGGACGGTGCGAGGCAACGAGAGCGGCTGAACTCGTCCGGGAGTCCTGTCAGGATCGCCGAGATCCACGGTGACAGCGGTTGACCTCCGATAGCGGGTTCTTGAGTGGACTGATGCGGGCGCCCTATGGGGCTCTAGCTCATCCGGGAGAGCGCCACACTGGCAGTGTGGAGGTACGGGGTTCGAGTCCCCGGAGCTCCACCCAGACGGCGCCCGGCATCGGTCAACAAGGGTGGTACCGCGGGAGCAAAGCGCCTCTCGTCCCTGTCATGGGACGAGAGGCGCTTTGTCGTTGTCAATGGATGGAACGGATGGTCGAGATGGTCGAGCAGGCAGCAGGGAATATCGCGGTCGAGTCGAACGACAGCCGCCGGTTGCAGGACGCCTACGACGCCTCGGAGATCGAGGTGAAGTGGCGTCGCCAGTGGGAGATCGACAATCTCTACCGCGTCGACGACGACGACCCGCGCCCAAAGTGGTACAGCCTGACGATGTATCCGTATCCGTCGGGCATCCTGCATGTCGGTCACTGGTGGGCCTACACCGTGCCGGACGCCTATGCCCGGCTCCAGCGCATGCGCGGCTACAACGTCCTGTTCCCGATGGGCTTCGACGCCTTCGGTCTGCCGGCCGAGAACGCCGCCATCCGGAACAACACGCATCCCGCCGTCTGGACGTTCGACAATATCGAAGTGATGCGCGAGCAGTATCGCGCCATGGGGCCGATGATCGACTGGTCCCGTCAGATCGTGACCTGCACGCCGGAATACTACCGCTGGAACCAGTGGCTGTTCCTGCGGATGCTGGAGCGGGGAATCGCTTACCGAGCGCCCGGTTCGGTCTGGTGGTGCCCGCACGACCAGACGGTGCTCGCCAACGAGCAGGTGATCGACGGCAACGTCTGCGAGCGCTGCGGGCACGAGGTCTACAAGCGGGATCTGGAGCAGTGGTACTTCCGGATCACCGACTACGCCGACGAGCTGCTGGACGGCCTCGACACCGTCGACTGGCCCGAGCGGGTCAAGACCATGCAGCGCAACTGGATCGGCAAGTCCCGCGGCGCCCGGCTGTCCTTCCAGCTGGAGACCGGTGAGGGTCTCGAGGTCTTCACGACCCGGCCGGACACCATTTGGGGCGCGACGTTCATGGTCCTGGCCCCGGAGCACCCGCTGGTCGCCCGGATCACGAGTGACGATCGTCGGGCCGAGATCGACGCCTACGTCGATCAGGCGCGACGGCAGTCCGAGATCGAGCGGATGACGACCGACGCCGACATGCCCAGGAGCGGTGTCTGGACCGGCGCCTGGGCGACCAACCCGGTCAACGACGAACGCATCCCGATCTGGATCGCCGATTACGTGCTGATGGGGTACGGCACCGGGGCGATCATGGCCGTCCCGGCTCACGATGAGCGCGACTTCGCGTTCGCCCGCTCGCACGATCTGCCGATCGTTCCGGTCATCCAGCCGGACGGCGTGGACCCGCTCGACGGAGGGACGATGACTGGGGCCTACGTCGGACCCGGCCGGATGATCAATTCCGGCCAGTTCGACGGGACGCCCGTTCCCGAGAGCATCGAGACGATCATCGAGTGGCTGGCCTCGCAGAACCGGGGCGAGCGCGAGGTCAACTTCCGTCTGCGCGACTGGCTGATCTCCCGGCAGCGGTACTGGGGGACGCCGATCCCAGTCGTCTACTGCGACGCCTGCGGGATGGTGCCGATCCCGGATGACCAGTTGCCCGTGGTGCTGCCACTGGACGCCGAGTACACCCCGACCGGACAGAGCCCGCTCGTCAGCCATGAGTCCTTCCTGCACACGACTTGTCCGACCTGCGGCGGACCGGCCCGGCGCGAGACGGACACGATGGACACCTTCGTCGACTCCTCCTGGTACTGGTTCCGGTACACCAGCCCTCAGTTCGACGGGGGCATGTTCGACACCGCCGCCGCCAGGCGGTGGACGCCGGTCGACCTCTACACGGGCGGAATCGAGCACGCGATTCTGCATCTGCTCTACGCCCGGTTCTTCACGAAAGTGCTCCGCGACGTCGGACTGATCGACCACGACGAGCCGTTCAAGCGGCTCCGCAGCCAGGGCATGATCCTGTCGGTCGAGGGCACGAAGATGTCCAAGAGTCGCGGGACGCAGGTCAGTCCGGACGCGATCGTCCGGCAGTGGGGAGCGGACACTCTCCGCCTCCATCTGATGTACCTCGGCCCCTGGGAGCTGGGCGGGCCGTGGAACGACCAGGGGCCGATTGGGATGAACCGCTTCATCCGGCGGACCTTCCAGGTCGTTTCCGAGAGCGTCGGCCGGACGATCGACGGCGACGACACGACAGCCGAGGCGAAGGCGATCCGGCGGCTGACCCATCAGACGATCCGGAGGGTGACGGAGGACATCGAGCAGTTCGCCTTCAACACGATGGTGGCGGCGCTGATCGAGTTCA
>JAABUS010002969.1_pt1 | contig 29340 bp, 30 predicted proteins | sample 5560161 | NCBI WGS metagenome assembly JAABUS01 (sample SAMN10711885, study PRJNA513376) | rock metagenome | isolation source: Antarctica rocks | place: Antarctica: Victoria Land, Trio Nunatak nord | collected 2016-01-04
AAGCGATCAGCCGTCGTTCCAGGCTTCGACGGGAAGGACTCATCGCCGCACCCTGCTCCAGGGCGCGGCGACATCAGGCCGAACGGAAGTCTTGGGTCAAGTCTGGTGACAGGGATAACGCACCCGCTCAGGTTTGCGGTTCTCGGTCGACTCCGTCAACCGAATAGGCGTCGCCGGGCTCAGGCCGCCGGCGTGTGGGCGCCGACGACGAAGCTCACCGTCGTGGTCGTGGAGCCACCGATGTTGAGCGTCGCGAACGTGCGCGCGCCCTCGACCTGGAATTCACCCGCGCACCCGGTCACCTGCCGGCTGGCATCCACCAGCATCCGGACGCCGGTGGCGCCCACCGGATGCCCGCCTCCGATCAGACCACCGCTGGGGTTGACCGGCAGGCGGCCACCGATTTCGAGATCGCCGTTCTCGATCGCCTTCCAGCTCTCGCCTGGCCCGGTGATCCCGACGTGGTCTATGGCCAGGTATTCCGACGGGGTGAAGCAGTCATGTGTCTCGAGCCCGTCGATGCCATCCACGTCGACACCGGCGCGGGCGAACGCGTCCTGCACGGCATGCCGTACGTGCGGAAGTACGTACTCGTCGCTGGCGCTGCGGTCGAACTTCTGCTGCAGGCCGAGGCCGACCGTACGGTGACCCCAGCCCTGGATCCGGGCCAGCTGACGCTTACCGAGCTCTGGATGAGCGTCGATATACGGGTCCGACACCAGGACGACGCCGGCCCCACCATCGGTGACCTGGCTGCAGTCATAACGACGCAGCCGACCTTCGACGACGGGGTTGTCAGCGCGGTCGGCTCGGCCATCAGCCAGAGAGCCGACCTCCCAGCCGCGAGTCTGCGCGTTGGGATTGCGCTTGGCATTGGCGAAGTTGAGCTCGGCGATGGCCCGAAGATGGTGGTCGTCCAGCCCGTAACGGCGGTCGTACTCATCGGCGATCTGGTCGAACATGTACGGCCAGACGAACCGGGCTCCCTCGCCCTCGTGCCCGATCCACGCGGCCGCGCCGAGATGCCCGGCCGCCACGTCGCTCGGGACGGTCTTCTCCAGCTCGACCCCGACGACCAGAGCGCAGTCGTAGTTGCCGGCGCGCAGATCGGCCATCGCGGCCAGCACGGCGATGCTTCCTGAGGCACAGGCTGCTTCGTGCCGAGCCGCAGGCACGCCCCACAGGGCCGGCTCCACCGTCGCCGGCATCGCACCGAGCTGCCCCTGACCGGTGAACAGTTGCCCAAAGGCGTTGCCGACATGGACGACACCGATGTCCTGAGCGGCGACCTTCGCATCGCCCAGCGTCTCCCGGACAAGCTCACCGAACAAGTCGGCGAAGTCCAAGCCCTCGCGCGAGAAGTTGCGGGCGAAGTCGGACTGATACCCGCCCAACACCCAGACATCGGTCCCGTTGGCCATGTCTACCTCCTGGGTGTCGAGACTAGGCGAGGGAGACCAGGTCGATCAGTTCCTCGCTCCAGACGTCTTCGACCCCGTCGGGCAGCAGGATCACCTTCTCCGGGACGAGCGCCTCGACCGCACCCTCGTCATGGGTCACCAGGACGACGGCGCCCTTGTACGTGCGCAACGCATCGAGCACCTGCTGGCGGGACACCGGGTCGAGGTTATTGGTGGGCTCGTCCAGAAGCAGCACGTTGGCCCCGGAACTGACCAGGCTGGCCAACGCCAAGCGGGTCTTCTCCCCGCCGGACAGCGTGCCAGCCGGCTGATCGGCGGCATCCCCACTGAACAGAAAAGCGCCGAGTATCCGGCGCAGATCACCGTCGGTGGATTCCGGCGCGGCGGCGCGCATGTTCTCCAGAACACTGCGGTCGACGTCGAGGGTCTCGTGTTCCTGCGCGTAGTAACCGATCCGCAGTCCATGCCCTGGAATCAACTCACCGCTGTCGGCGGATTCCGCCCCGGCCAGCACCCGCAGCAGCGTGGTCTTGCCGGCACCGTTGAGGCCGAGGATGACCACGCGGGCGCCCTTGTCGACGGCCAGGTCCACGTCGGTGAAGACTTCCAGGCTCCCGTACGACTTCGACAGACCCGTGGCGAACAACGGCGTGCGACCACAGGGTGCCGGCGTCGGGAAGCGAACCCTGGCCACCCGATCGGACTGTCGTACCTCGGCCAAGCCGGCCATCAGTCGGTCAGCGCGGCGATCCATGGAGTGCGCTGCTTTGGCCTTTGTGGCCTTCGCCCGCATCTTGTCGGCCTGCCCGCGCAGTTGGTCGACCTTGCGCTCGGTGTTAGCGCGCTCACGTCGACGCCGGCGCTCATCGGTGTCGCGCTGGATCAAATACGCCTTCCAGCCGACGTTGTACTGGTCGATGGTCATCCGGCCGGCATCGAGGTACCAGACCTTGTTCACCACGTGTTCCAGCAGGCCGACATCGTGGCTGATCACGATCAGCCCGCCGCTGTGGGTACGCAGGAAGTCGCGCAGCCAGTTGATCGAGTCGGCGTCGAGGTGGTTCGTGGGCTCATCCAGGAGCAGGGTTTCGGCACCGGAGAACAAGATCCTGGCCAGTTCGACCCGGCGGCGCTGCCCACCGGACAAGGTGCGCAGCGGCTGGCCGAGGACTCGATCCGGAAGGCCGAGGTTGGCACAAATTCGGGCCGCTTCGCTCTCAGCGGCGTATCCGCCCAGCGCCGCGAACCGATCCTCGAGGTTCCCGTACCGGCGGATCGCCGCGTCCCGCTCCGGACCATCGGCATGCTCGGCCATCGCCACCTGGGTCTTGGCCAGATCGTGCATCAGGCTGTCCAGCCCACGAGCCGACAGCACCCGGTCGCGAGCCAGGACGTCGAGGTCCCCGGTACGCGGATCCTGCGGCAGATATCCGTACTCACCCCGCCGGTCGATCTCGCCACCGGCGGCCATCGCCTCGCCGGCCAGGCTGGTCAACGTTGTGGTCTTGCCGGCCCCGTTGCGCCCGACCAGACCGATCCGATCTCCGGGTTGGACGCGCAGCGAGACACTCGTGAGAAGAGTTCGGGTGCCCGCGCGTAATTCCAGGTCGGTCGCGGTGATCACAAGACCACCCATGGTAGGCGAACGGCCAGGCGGAGCCCTGCCACCTTCCTGGCCGGGGTAAGTAGGCGACTGCCATTCCTAACCACTGCTTCATTTCGGGGCTCAGGACCAGACCAGCACCTCGTCCAGTGACTTGCGAGTGATCGACGGCACCGTGGCCGAGGCCGCGGGGTAGCCCACCGGGATGAGCACGAACGGGCGCTCCTCGGCAGGACGGTCGAGGATCTCGTTGAGGAAGCGCATTGGGCTCGGGGTGTGCGTCAACGTCGCGAGCCCGGCGTGGTGCAACGCGGCCAACAACAACCCGACCGCGATCCCTACGGACTCCTTGACGTAATACGGACGCGGCGAGTGCGGTCCCTTGTGGACTTCGAAGACGGCGATGATCGCCGGAGCCACTTCGAGGAACGGTTTGCGCCAGTCGGTGCCCAGCGCGGCCAGCGCGGCGTGCCACTCCTTCCCCCCTGGCCGCCTGTAGAACTCTCGCTCCTCGGCCTCGGCGCCTTTTCGCAGCGCGCGTTTGCGCGACGAATCGGTGACCACCACGAATCGCCAAGGCTGGATGTTCGCCCCGCTCGGTGCGCTGCCCGCCGCCCGGACCGCCGCCTCCAACACACCGGCGGGTAAGGGCTGCGCGCTGAATTCGCGGATGGTCCGGCGACTGGCCACCAGATCCGCGAATTCCCGCGCCCGTGCCTCGGCCAACTCAGGCGCCACGCCGTAGCTTGGCGCCGGTACGGGCTGATACGGCTGGATCGGCGGCTGCCTCGGCACAGTCACATCGTTGCCGCGCGACGGCGCGCGCTGGGTCGTGCGGCGATGCTCAGGCGAGGGCCTGCACGGCCGCGGCGAGACGGAGCTTCTCCATGGTCCGTGACTGGACTTCGCCGCGCGCGATCAGCTCGTCCAGCCGGGTCTTGTCCAGGCGCGCTTCGGTGCCGGCTAGCGCCCGCAGGCTGGCCCACAGGGATACCTTGCCCTCCACGCCAAGCTTGAGGCCCTCGAGCTCGACCAGCGAACTCAACGGCGAGCGGCTGAGCAGATGCCCGTTGAGTTTCAGTCGGCCGACTCGCTCGGCCACCCATGCGGCGGCCAGCTTGTACTGTTGAACCTCGACCTCGAGGGTGGACATGATGTCGAGCAGTGACTGCCGATCCTCGGCGATCTCGGCGGCCAGCTGACTCAGCGGCGGACCGGCTGGGGTTCCCTGATGTTCCTGCGCCGTCCGCTCCGCCAGCGACACACCCGCCGTGGCACCGGCAAGGTGATCGTTGAGGTAGATGCTGAGCAGGCTGGTATGTGTGATCTCGGTCAGGTCCATAGCACGGATCACCGTACTCCGGAACCGCGTGCAAGGCTTGACCGATGACCGCCGTCACTTCGGGCCAATCCCCGGTTCTCCAGTTCGTCGAGGTGTCCGTAGACGACCCGCGCAGCATCGAGCTCATCGGGGAGGTGCAAGAGGTCTACCGGCGCCTGTACGGCGGCGAGGACGACTCACCGATGTCCTCGGATGAGTTCGACTCCCCATCGGGAACCTTCCTGTTGGCCATGGACGCGAAGGGTCATCCGATCGGCTGTGTCGGGCTGCGCCGTCATGAGGAGCACGTCGCGGAGATCAAGCGGATGTACGTCCGGCCGGACTATCGCCGGCAGGGATACGCCCGGGCCCTGTTGGTCGCCGCAGAGGATGGCGCTCGCCGGCTGGGTTACACCGCGATCGTGCTCGAGACCGGACAGGTGCAGCCCGAGGCAATGGCGCTGTACGAGGGGCACGGCTACCAGCCGATTCCAGGCTTCGGGCACTACCGATGCGCGGCGGGGAGCCGCAGTTTCGGCCGGGACCTGTGAGCTAGCCGGCCAGCGTGTCCAGCCGCTTCGCAAGATCGATCGCGTTGTACGGCGCATGCACTTTCACATCGTTGTCGAAGTAGACGTAGACATCGCGCGGTCTGCCGTCTGTCGTCGTTTCGCCGCTGCGCCATCCGTGGACCAGCCCGGCCCAGCGGTCGAGCGCAGTCCCGGAGTAGCCGCTGACGTACAGCTCCTCATCCCCGTGCAGCCGGAGGTAGGCGAAGTCGGAGGTGACGGTCTCCAGAAGTGGCCATTTCCCGGCGGTGTCGGCGACCACGATGGCGATGTCGTACTCCCGGAGCAGGGGTAGGAACGCCGGGTCCCGGTAGCTGTCGTGCCGGATCTCCACCGCGTGCCGCAACGGTCGTTCCGCGTCGGTCACAGTCCAGGCCCGATCGCTCAGGCGCTGGTCATGATTGCGGGCCAGTGCCGCTGCCTCGGTAGTCGTCCGGGGCAGGAGCCCGAAGAAGTCGCTGAGCCGATCCGCGTGAAACCCGAGGTTGGGTGGAAGCTGCCACAACAGCGGGCCGAGTTTGTCTCCCAGGCACAGGACTCCAGAGGCGAAGAAGTTGGCAAGCGGCACCTCCACGTCGCGGAGCTTCTTCATATGCGTGATGAATCGGCCGCCCTTGACCGAGAACAGGAAGTCATCGGGAGTTTCGGCGTACCACTTGCGATAGCCCTGGGGCCGTTGCAGCGCATAGAACGAGCCGTTGATCTCGATGCTGGACATCTGCTGCGCGGCGTACTCGAGTTCCCGCCGTTGGACGAGGCCCTTGGGGTAGAACGTTCCGCGCCAGGGTGGGAAGCGCCATCCGGAGATGCCGACGTATGCACGGCCGATCATCGGGTCGGATCGGCCGACTCGCGGGTGAACAGCACTTCGGCACCGACCGGTGCGTAACCGGCGGCGAGGAAAGCACGCAACGACGCGACGTTGGCCGGATGGACCTGCGCCCAGAGCAGGGCAGCCGCGGGGACGATCGAGCGGCCGTACTCGGCCAGAGCCCGCCCGATACCGGCGCCGCGCTTCGAGGGTTCGACTTCGATGCTGATCTCCCACCGGCCGGCCAGTCCCCGGCCGATGGTCAGCAGGCCACCAGTAACCGTGGCCACCTTGACCTCTCTCCGATAGCGCACAGCTCGGTCGATCCGGGGATGACCCCGCCCGTCCAGCGCGGCCGGGTCGACGATCGTCGGACCGTCCAGCTGGCGCGGCCCAGGCCGATCGTCGCGGTCCGCGCAGACCAGCAGAACATCCTGGCCGCCGGCATGCGCGTCGAGCTGATCACCCAACGCGGTCAAGAAGTTCGGCTTCAAGGGCGTACCTATCTCCGCCCCGGCCAACCGGTTCGTCAGCCAATCCGGATCGATGTCAGCTGCGACCAGATGATGTGCGGTAAATCCGACGATGGCGGCAACGGCGGCGCCCGCAGGCCCCGGTAACAACGAGACCGCGCCGTCGGCCGGTAGCGGGCGGCCCCGTCCGACCTGTTCGAGGAGCTGCCCGAGTTCGGTCGGCGCATCATCCGAGGTCCCTGCATCATCCGAGGTCCCCACATTCTGCGGGGTCGGGCCCTCCGGAGTCATAGCGCCATCCAACTCAGTGCAACGGCCGTAGGTCTACTTATCCCCAGATGCGTAGCCGGACGGATCCGCCCTCATCGCGGCAAGGCCATGATCATGACATGAGCGCATCTGCATCTCCGGTCCTGGTGTCCTGCCCGACCTGCGGCACTCCAATCCTCGGTTGGGCGGGCCCGGGACCGGCCTGCCCGAACTGCGGTCTGCCGGCCGCTGGACACGCCGGGTACGTCGTGGCCCGGATCGAGGCCACCCTCGTCGAGTTCCGCACCGATCGAGACCAGTTGCTCGCTTCGTTGCGCGCGCTGGCGACGGCCGATCGCCGAGCAGCACAGCCGGACACCGCGGCGACTTCGCCGCCCGTCACCGAGCCAGACCCAGACCTCGTTCCCAAACACCCAAGACCGTCTTCCCAGCTGGCTGCGCCGGTGATCGGGTGGGCACCCGTGTCGCCCGGTCCCGCGGTTGTCGAACCATCACCCCGTCCAGCGCGCCGCAGGTTGTTCAGCGGTCTGAGCCCGCAGCAGCTGCTGCTCGGCACCGGAGCGGTCCTCCTGGTCAGCGCCGCGATCGCCTTCGTGGCGGTTGCCTGGGGCAGTCTCGGGCTGTTCGTACAGGCGACCACGCTGGTGGTCTTGACCGGATCGGTCTGCGCCGCCTCCGTTCTCGCCGCTCGACGGGGCCTTCGCACCACCGGCGAGGCCCTGGCCATGGCCGGGCTGGCCCTGCTCGTAGTTGACCTGGTCGCCGCGCGGACCAAAGGCGTGGCCGGGCTGGACCAACTCGCCGGCCGCGCTCATGCCGCACTCACGCTCAGCGCCGTCATCGCCGTGGGCCTGGCGCTGCACCGGATCGCGCGGACCACGCTGACCTGGCCGATCGGTGCTCTGGTCGCGGCCCAGCCGCTGGCGTTCCTTGCGTTGCCGGAAGCGGCCCGAGTCCCCGTTCCGCTGGTAGCCACCGCCCTGCTGGTCAGCGCATTCAACGTCACGGTCGTCCGCAGTGCGACTGCGCGCCTTGCGGATACCGCAACCGGGTTCGCCGGGCTGTGGTGGGCCGGCGGCACCGTGCTTGGCACAGTGACTGCCTGGTCGAGCAGCTACGTGGAGTCCGCGCTGTGCTCGCTGCTCGTCGCATTGGCCGCCGGGGCGGGCGTCCGAGCCGCCCGAAGCGCCCGCCTGGAGCGGTTCGGCCAGCTGCCAGCGATGTCCGACGTGTGGGCGGGGACAGTCGTGACCATCGCGCTGTGCGGGACGTTGCAGCAGTTCGGAACGGTTGGCATGTTGCTCACCGGAGTCCTCGGCCTGGCCCTGCTGACCTTCGCCGTGATGCTGCGCGGAGCCACTGCAGCTGCCCGGGAACGCTTGTCGATACCGGCGAGCGTCAGCGCAGTGATTGCCACTGGCCTCGCGGTCGCCCAGCTGACCGAGGGTCGGGACTGGATCGAGTTGGCGGTCCTAGCCATGCTCGCCGCAGTCTGCAGCGTCGGCGTTGCCGTACGTGATCGTACGATCCGCGGTCCGGCAGCGGCGCTTGCCGTCGTTCTGCCCGGCGTCGCCGTCCTGTTGCTGGTCGCAGACGTGCTCACCGCCCCACAGGGCGGCTGGTTCCTGGCCATCCTCGCTGCGAGCGCGCTAGGTCTTGCCAGCACCCGGGTTCATCAGGTCGAGGAACGCTGGCTGGCCGGCGCGGCCACGATCGTCGGTCTGACAGCCGGTCCGCTGACGGCCACCACGTTCGCATGGGGCCAACTGGCGATACAGCTCTCGGTCACCGGTGCGGCTCTGTTGGCCTACGGCCGGGCTGCGACGAACCGGCCCGCGACCCTCGTCGGCCTGGCAGACCTGGTGGTGGCCGGCTGGATCGGGGCCGCCGGACTTTCGGTGACGACACCGGAGGTCTACACCCTTCCCGCGGCGTTCGCATTGCTACTCGCATCTGGCCCAAGACTTCGTACTGCCCCGTCGTGGTCGGCGTGGGGTGCACCACTTCTCGTTGGTCTCGTACCCTCGACTGCCCTCGTCTTGGATCAGCCCGACGCCCTACGACTGGTGCTGATCGCTCTCACAGCCACGGCGTGCGCGGTTGGCGGCACGATCACTCACCGGCAAGCACCGTTCGTGATCGGACTGGGCGTCCTTGCCACACTTGCGGTGAGCGAACTCGGGCCGTACGCGACCCTGCTGCCTCGGTGGATATCACTCGGCCTAGCCGGAATCGTCCTGCTCGCAGTGGGGGCCACCTATGAGCGCCGCCTGGCTCAGGCTCGGGAGGCCGTCGCCTGGGTGGGTGGACTGCGCTGAGCCGGACGCTGCCTCGGAGAAACTGGTCGGCGGCAGATCAGATGCGGAAGCCGAGGGCCCGCAACTGCTCGCGGCCGTCGTCGGTGATCTTCTCCGGACCCCATGGCGGCATCCATACCCAGTTGACCGCCACGTCATTGACCAGCCCGGGCCCGGGTCCGCCGGTCAGCGCCTGCCGGGTCTGGTCCATGATCACGTCGGTCAGTGGGCAGGCCGCCGAGGTCAGGGTCATGTCCAGAGTCGCGACATTGGCGTCGTCAACGGTGATCCCATAGACCAGACCGAGGTCTACGACGTTGATGCCGAGTTCGGGGTCAACCACGTCGCGCATCGCCTCTTCGACGTCGTCGACGGAGGCCACCTCAGCAGTCCCCGCCGGTGGGACCTGCTCGGTCGGTGCGGGTTGGGTGCTCTGCTCGGTCATGGGTTCTCCTTGCCCGTCGTCAGCGAAGACGACTGATTCTTGGTCGCCGGCGAAGGCGACTGCTCGTGTGCTGCCAGTGCTTGGGCGGTCGCGTCCTTGAGGGCCATCCAGCTCATCAGTGCGCATTTGATGCGTGCCGGATATTTCGAGACGCCGGCAAAGGCGACCGCGTCCTCCAGGGAGTCCTCGAGTTTCTCGGCGACGCCGGGGTCGCCCTTACTCTGCATCAACGTGCGGAAATCGTCGCCGGCGGCCAACGCATGGGTGATGTCCTTGCCGTCGACCAGTTCGTAGAGGACCGATGCTGAGGCCTGACTGATCGAGCAGCCCATCCCCTCGTATGAGACGTCCTCGATCGTGTTGCCGGCCAATCGCACTCGTAGGGTGATCTCGTCGCCACAGGTCGGGTTCACGTGATGGACCTCGACGTCGTAGGGCTCGCGAAGGCCGCGACCCTTCGGTCGGCGGTAGTGATCCAGGATGATCTCCTGGTACATCGACTCCAGTTGCATCAGGCGCTCGCCTGCGCGGTCTCCGTCGCCGGCGTGACGGCGAAGAACCGTTGGGCCGCACGTACGCCGTCCAGCAGGGCCTGTACATCGTCGGCACCGTTGTAGATGTAGAAGGTTGCCCGGGTGGTCGCCGGGACGCCGAAGCGGCGCACGACCGGCCATGCGCAGTGGTGACCGACCCGGACCGCGATGCCGAGATCGTCGAGGACCTGGCCCACATCGTGTGGGTGGATGCCGTCCACGGTGAACGAGACCGCTCCCCCGCGCTCGACGCTGTCCGGCGGCCCGATGATTCGAACACCAGGGATGGACTGCAGACCCTCCAGAGCCAGTTCGGTCAGGGCGTGCTCGTGCGCGGCGACCCGGTCCATCCCCAGCTCGCTGAGGTAGTCGCACGCGGCGGCCAGACCGACGGCTTGAGCGGCCATCGGCACCCCGGCCTCGAACTTGGCAGGCGGTGGCGCGAAGGTCGATCGATCGATGTGCACGACCTCGATCATCGAGCCGCCGGTGAGGAAGGGCGGAAGCGCCTCGAGAAGTTCATACCGGCCCCAGAAGATCCCGATCCCGGTCGGGCCGAGCATCTTGTGACCGGAGAAGACCAGGAAGTCCACGTCGAGCTCGACCACATCCACTGGCGTATGCGGTACGGACTGGGCAGCATCAAGCATGACCAGCGCGCCGACCTCATGTGCCCGCGCGGCAACCCGGCTGATCGGATTGACGGTCCCGAGGATGTTGGACTGGTGAACCAGGGCGACCAGCTTGGTCCGCTCATTGATCACCTCGTTCAGCGAGTCGAGATCGAGCCGGCCCTCATCGGTCAAGGTCAGCCAGCGCAGTGTCGCTCCGGTCCGGATGCACAGCTGCTGCCACGGCAGCAGGTTGGCGTGGTGCTCCATCTCGGTGACCACGATCTCGTCGCCCGGCCCGACCACGAACCGGGCGGCCTCGGGTCCAGCTGTGGCGGCGTTGCTCATCGCATAGGCGAGCAGGTTCACCCCCTCGGTGGAGTTCTTGGTGAACACCACCTCGTTCTCGGCAGCCCCGATGAAGCTCGCGACCGTCCGGCGGGCGGACTCGTAGAGATCGGTGGCTTCCTCGGCCAACTGGTGCGCCCCACGGTGAACCGCGGCGTTGTGGTTCTCGTAGAAGTCCCGCTCGGCGTCCAGGACACGCCGCGGCTTCTGCGACGTCGCTCCGGAGTCGAGGTAGACCAGTCGCCGCCCGTCGCGAACGGTGCGCGACAGGATCGGGAAGTCCTTGCTGATCAGCTCGACATCCAAGGGCAGCGTGCTCATGAGTGTCTAGACCACCGCTGGATCCGGTACGGCGGAGCCGGTAGCCCCGTAGGCCTCGTAGCCCTCCGACTCCAACTTGTCGGCCAGCTCCGGGCCGCCCTCTTCGGCGATCCGGCCGTCGACGAAGACGTGCACGAAGTCGGGCTTGATGTAGCGCAGGATCCGCGTGTAGTGGGTGATCAGCACGACGCCGACCTCGCCGGTGGCCCGGACTGCCTCCACACCCTCGGCGACCACGCGCAGCGCGTCGACGTCGAGGCCGGAGTCGGTCTCGTCGAGCACCGCGATCCGCGGCTTGAGCAGCTGCATCTGCAGAATCTCGTGGCGCTTCTTCTCACCGCCGGAGAAGCCCTCGTTCACATTGCGCTCGGCGAAGGCAGGATCCATCTTGAGGCCGGACATGGTCTCGCGGACCTCTTTGACCCAGGTCCGCAGCTTCGGCGCCTCGCCGCGGATCGCGGTCGCGGCCGTACGCAGGAAGTTCGACACCGACACGCCGGGGACCTCGACCGGGTACTGCATGGCCAGGAACAGCCCGGCCCGGGCTCGCGCGTCCACACTCATCTCGAGGACGTTCTCGCCGTCGACGGTGATCGTGCCGGCAGTGACGTGGTACTTGGGGTGCCCGGCGATGCTGTAGGCAAGCGTGGACTTGCCGGACCCGTTGGGACCCATGATGGCGTGCGTCTCACCGGCCCGGACGGTCAGGTCGACACCCTTGAGGATCTCTTTGGTCTCCTCGCCGTTGGCGCCGTCCCCGACGCTCACGTGCAGTCCCCGGATCTCCAGGACGGATCCGGTCGACCCCGCCCTCGGGCTGGTGTTCGTGGTGGTCACGATGTGGCTTGCTCCCTCTGCTTCAGGACCTGGGTCAGATTCGGCCTCGGTCCAGTGGTCTGTCTTGGCGTCTCGCTGACGTACACGACGCCGTCGATCACCTCGACATCGAAAACATCGACCGGCTCGGTCGCCGGTGGGTTAGTCGGTGCACCTGTGCACAGGTCGAAGCACGAGCCGTGCATCCAGCACTCGATCGTCCTGCCGTCGACCTCACCCTCGGACAAGGCGACTTCAGCGTGCGAACACACGTCCTCGATCGCGTACACCTCGCCCTCGGTCCGCACGACGGCGACGTCGATCTCGGCGAACTCGACCCGTAGCGAACCCGGGTCGCGCACGTCCTCCAGCAAACAGGCTCGCCGAAAGCCGTGCCGTGGGTCTCCAGTCACAAGACACCTGCCGCTGCCAAGCGCGCCTCGATCCGGCCCATGAGTCGCTCCTGTAGTTCTGGCTCGCCCATCCGGCCGATCAGGTCGGCGAAGAATCCGCGGACGACCAGGCGCCGTGCCTCGTCGGCGGGGATCCCACGGGAACGCAGATAGAACAGTTGCTCGTCGTCGAACCTTCCGGTCGCACTCGCGTGTCCGGCTCCGATGATCTGGCCGGTCTCGATCTCCAGGTTGGGGATCGAGTCGGCGCGGGCCCCTTCGGAGAGGACCAGGTTGCGGTTGATCTCGTAGGTGTCGGTCCCTTCAGCGGAGGCGCCGATGAAGACGTCACCGACCCACACCGTACGTGCGCTGGCTCCCTGTAGAGCTCCCTTGTACGCAACCCGGCTGCGGCAGTTGGGCTCCTGGTGCTCGATAAACAGCCGATGTTCCAGATGCTGGCCAGCGTCGGCGAAGTACAGCCCGTTGAGCTCGGCGTCGCCGCCGGGGCCGTCGAAGGTCACCGTCTCCACGATCCGGACGACCGAACCGCCGAGACTGACCTGCATCGACTTGTACCGGGCGTCGCGGCCGACCCGGATACCCACGTGGGCCGAGTGCAGCGAATCGTCGGCCCAGTCCTGGACGTGGACGAACTCCAGGCAAGCTCCGTCACCGACGAGGACCGACACGTTCGCGGCGTACTGCGCACTGCCTGAGTGGTCGAGGACGACCCGGGCCTGTGCATGCTCGCCGACCTCGACGACGACGTGCCCCCAGATCAGGGACTTCGCGTCCTCGCCGGACAGCCGGATCACCACCGGTTCGCCCAGCTCGGCTGCCTTCGGGATCCGGATGACAACCGCACCGCCGGAGTTGCGGCGGGCAAGCTCGGAAATGTGGTCCACCGGTGCCGGAACGGCGTCCAGGGACGGATCGTCGGCATCCACGGAGACCAGCTCCACCCCCTCGGGGAGCCGGCTGGTCCACGTCAGGTGCGCGTCCGATGGGGTGCCCGCGAGCAACGGCCGCAACCGCCGCATCGGGCTGAAACGCCAGTTCTCCTCGCGCCCGGTCGGGGCGGCAAAGGTCATGCTGTCCACTGTGGAAGAGCTCGCTTCGGTGTCGGCGTTGGGGCTGTCGGCGGTCTGCCGCGGGTCGGCGATTACAGCCGCCATCAGCCCACGGCCCCTTCCATCTGCAACTCGATGAGGCGGTTCAGCTCCAACGCGTACTCCATCGGCAGTTCCCGGGCGATCGGTTCGACGAACCCGCGGACGACCATGGCCATGGCCTCGTCCTCGGTGAGGCCGCGGCTCATCAGGTAGAACAGCTGGTCGTCGCTGACCTTGCTGACCGTCGCCTCATGGCCCATCGAGACGTCGTCCTCGCGGACGTCGACGTAGGGGTAGGTGTCCGAGCGGCTGATCGAGTCCACCAGCAGCGCATCGCATTTCACCGTCGAACGGGAGCCGTGTGCGCCCTCGTCGATCTGGACCAAGCCGCGGTAGGACGTACGGCCACCGCCGCGGGCGACCGACTTCGACACGATCGTCGAGGAGGTGTTGGGCGCCGCGTGCACCATCTTGGCGCCGGCATCCTGGTGCTGACCCTCGCCGGCGAATGCGACCGAGAGCACCTCGCCCTTGGCGTGCTCACCGGTCATCCAGACAGCCGGGTACTTCATGGTCACCTTCGAGCCGATGTTGCCGTCGATCCACTCCATCGTCGCGCCTTCGTGGGCCACTGCCCGCTTGGTGACCAGGTTGTAGACGTTGTTCGACCAGTTCTGGATGGTCGTGTACCGGCAGCGGGCGTTCTTCTTCACGATGATCTCGACGACCGCCGAGTGCAGCGAGTCGCTGGAGTAGATCGGAGCGGTGCAGCCCTCGACGTAGTGCACGTACGCGCCCTCGTCGACGATGATCAGGGTCCGTTCGAACTGGCCCATGTTCTCGGTGTTGATCCGGAAGTAGGCCTGCAGCGGGATGTCGACATGCACACCCGGCGGCACGTAAATGAACGAGCCGCCCGACCATACCGAGGTGTTCAGCGCGGCGAACTTGTTGTCGCCCACCGGAATCACCGAGCCAAAGTATTCCTTGAAGACGTCCTCGTGCTCGCGTAGCCCGGTGTCGGTGTCCAGGAACAGCACGCCCTGCTCCTCCAGATCCTCACGGATCTGGTGGTAGACCACCTCGGACTCATACTGCGCGGCGACGCCGGAGACCAGGCGCTGCTTCTCGGCTTCCGGGATGCCGAGCTTGTCGTAGGTGTTCTTGATGTCGGCCGGGAGGTCGTCCCAGGTCGCCGCCTGCTTCTCGGTGGAGCGGACGAAGTACTTGATGTTCTGGAAGTCGATCCCAGACAGGTCCGAACCCCAGGAGGGCATCGGCTTCTTGTCGAACAGCTTCAGGCCCTTCAGCCGACGCTCGAGCATCCACTCCGGCTCGTTCTTGAGCCCGGAGATGTTGCGTACGACGGACTCGGAGATTCCCCGCGCGGCAGTGGCGCCGGCGAGGTCGGAGTCAGCCCAGCCGAACTTGTAGCGGCCTAGCGCGTCGATCTGCTCGTCCTGGGTCAGCGGAATCGTCGTGGTCATGCGGGGTCCCTCTCGTTGGAGACGTGCGGGGCAGTGGTGCGCTGCGGGTCTTCGGTGCGGTTCTGAGCCTGGCCGTGATGTCCTTGGGCAATTTCGGCCGAGGGAATGTTGGTGGTACAGACCGAGTCACCGCGCGCGATGGTGGCCAGGCGTTGGACATGGGTGCCGACGAGCCGGCTGATCACAGCGGTCTCGGCCTCACACAGCTGAGGAAACTCCGCTGCGACGTGCGCGACCGGGCAGTGGTGCTGGCACAGTTGACCGCCTCCGGCCAGACCCGAGGCCGTCGCAGCGTAGCCCTCGCGGGAGAGCGCTCCGGCTAGGGCCTGGGCACGGGCGAACCGGTCGGGCCCGGCAGTGGTGACGGCCTGAGCGCAGCGCTCCTCCAGCCCGGACAGCTGGTCTTCGGCGAAGGCGGTCACCGCCTCAGCTCCACCGCTGCGAGCGAGGTGACGCAGGGCGGCAACGGCGAGGTCGTCGTAGGCATGTGGGAAACGGTCCCGGCCGGCGGTGGTGAGGGCGAACTCGCGAGCTGGCCGTCCGCGGCCGCGGCTGGACCGGTATGGAGCGGTGTGGCCAGCGATCCGCCCTTGGGCTTCGAGGGCGTCGAGGTGCCGGCGTACGGCGGCAGGCGAGATGCCCAGCGTCGAGGCCAGCTCGGCCGCGCTGAGCGGACCCTCCCGCCAGAGCAGATCGATCACCCGATCGCGGGTGCGACCGTCGTCGGCGCCACTCCGGCCCAGGTCGGGACGAAGGGAGGTGGCCTCTTGTGAGGCGAGGACGGCGGATTCCACAACAACAGTGTGACGTATTTATTGGACGCCTTCCAGTAAGGCTTCCCTAACTTGTGACGACCGCCGTTCATCCGTACCGCGGCTTAGACTTGACCGGTGCCAGCCAGGCCTGCCGAGAGCGTCAATGTGCCGAACGCAGCGGCCGTCTTCGGCATCCCGCTGCCGCGCATCACGCTGATCAACCTGTGCGCCCAGGGGGGGATCGTGCTGACCGGCGGCGCGGTCCGGCTGACCGGCTCAGGACTGGGCTGCCCGACATTTCCCGCCTGCACGGAGGAGGACTTCTTCCCGACTCCCGAATTGGAGATCAACGGGATCATCGAGTTCGCCAACCGCACCCTGACCGGTGTGATCGGCTTGATCGCGGTGCTGACCTTGTACGCCGTCTGGCGACTGGGTCGGCGGGACTTGTTGGCAAGTGCTCTCGGCGTCCTGCTCGGGATCGCCGGTCAAGCTCTGCTCGGCGGACTGACCGTGCTGACCGGCTTGAACCCCTGGACCGTTGCCCTGCATTTCCTGGTCTCGATGACCCTTGTCGCCGTCGCCACTCGGTTACACCTGCGCGCTCGTATCCCAACAGTGGAACGAGCAACTGTGGCCGTCACACGCTGGCTGATCGTGGCCATGGCCGTGAACTTGGCCATTGTCCTGGCTCTGGGCACAGTGACCACCGGCAGCGGACCGCACAGCGGTGACCCGGAGGCCGGCCGTACCGGAATGGATGTCGCAGTGCTGAGCCGGATCCACGCCGAATCGGTCTATCTGTTGATCGCGCTGACGATCGGGTTGATCCTGTTGACCCGACGAGGCCCGGTGCTCGTGCACAGGGCCGCCTGGTGGGTTCTCGCCGCCGAGGTTGTGCAGGGGCTGATCGGGATCACCCAGTACTTGACGAAGCTGCCAGTTCCCCTGGTCGAGGCCCACCTGTTCGGCGCGGCGCTGCTGGTCGTTGCCATGTCCCGGCTCTGGTACGTCGCCGGACCGCGCCCAACTGCCGATCAAAGATCGCTCCAGGCATCGTCGGTAGGTCTGTAACCGGCCAGGCGGAACCTGAGCGCGACGCCGGGTGACCGTCGAGACACGAATGCCATACCGCCATCTTCTCGAGACGAGGGGCCCCAGAGTTACGGCCCTCGAACCGGGCGCAGAAAGGGCGATACCCCCGATCTCGGTCCTTCGATCCGGACCAGCTGGCGGTTGTGCAGACGGCTGAACAGGGCCAGCGCCAGAACAGAGCCGACCAGGGCCAGGAACAGATCCCATTGCGTATCCCACGGATCGCCCTGTCCACCGAGGAAGGCCGGGTCGCCGTTCTCGACGAGGAGCGCGCCCAGCCACTCGAGCAGTTCCCAGCACGCACTGATCGCCAGACAGAACGTGATGACCTGCACCGGAAGCCACCGCGAGCCGCGCAGCGGCGACCGGCGCCAGAGGATCTCGCGGACCGCGATGGCCGGGGCGAAGCCCTGCATGAAGTGGCCCAGCCGGTCGTACGGATTCCGGTCGAGCCCCAGCCAGTCCTGCACGGCATTCCCGAGCGGTGCCTGCGCGTAACCGGTGTGCCCGCCGTGGGCAAGCACGACGGCCCAGGCCGCAAGGACACAGCACAACAGCGTGGTCAGCGGGAACCGGCGCCACACCGCGACCACCACGACAACGCCGGCCACGGCCCAGACCGTCTCCATGAACCAGGTGCCGACGTCGCTGGGATTGACCGCAGACCAGACAAGTACGGCAAGGACGACCGCCAGCAGGACGGCTGGTGTCCGGCGAGCAGGCATGGGCGGACGGTAGCCACCTCGATCCGATGCAGCCACCCGGTGGGATCTGTCGAGGGAGAACCGTGTCCGAGCCATCGGAACCGCGCAACCGCCCAGCACGAGCTCCTGCCGGCAGCGGTCGGCGGTGGACATCCTTCGTCGCGACGGACAACGCCGACGGCAGGCCCGTCCGGGGTCTGCACGAACAAGCCAATCCGCGGCATCGTCTGCGGGTCGAACACGACGCCCATACGCTGCTGATCCATCTCACTGACGAGGACGGCGCTGGATGGACGACCGTCGCCTTCGATCGCACGACCCGGCAATGGGCAGTTGCCCAAGACACCCGGCAGGGCGACACGGCTCGTGCGGCCTTCGACGCCCTGTACGACAGGCCCGAGGTCCTTGACCGCTAGCCGTCGGGGCTCGTCGCCGACCCACCGGTGGAGGGCGACCGGGCGCATGTTTCCCCGAGGTACATCCACTACGCAGTCGAGGTGCGAATACCATCGAAAGCCATGACCGAGACCCGCCTTCCGGCCGCGGCGGGTCGGCCGCCCGGCTGAGATGGCGGATGACAAGATCGTTGCCGACGTCCCGGCTCCCGGGATCGTCGACAACCGGCAGAAGGGGACGTGAACGATGGATGTGACCGCTCGCTTGGAACCCGTTCTCGACATCGCTCGACAGTCGGCTCGCGAGGTGGACTCGACGGCGGAGTTCCCAGCCGACGCCGTGCAGGCGCTGCGGGATTCCGGCCTGCTCGGGCTCACCCTCCCGACCGAGGTGGGTGGTCTCGGGGGCGGGCCGGCCGATCTTGTCGAGGTGCTCAGTTCGTTGGCCAGCGCGTGCGGTTCCACCGCCATGATCTATCTGATGCATGTCACAGCGTCGATGCCGGTTGTCGCCGCGCCCCCGCCCGGCCTGCCTGACCTACCTGCAGATCTTGCCAGCGGGCGAATGCTGGCCTCGCTCGCCTTCTCCGAGGCCGGCTCGCGTTCGCACTTCTGGGCGCCGGTCTCCCAGGCCCGGAACAACGGTTCCGGAGTGCAGTTGAAGGCCTCCAAGAGTTGGGTCACCTCCGCCGGTTTCGCTGACCTGTACGTCGCGTCCACCACGACCGCCGATGCAGAAACTGTCGATCTGTTCGCAGTTCCGGCGGACACGGCAGGTCTGGCCGTCAGCGGCAAGTGGAAGGGGCTAGGACTGCGCGGCAACGCCTCCTCGCCGATGGCCTTCGATGTCGAGATTCCCGAGAACTACCGGCTCGGCGAGGCCGGTGCGGGATTCGGCCTAATGATGGAGACGGTGATGCCCTGGTTCAACCTCGGCAACGCGTCGGTCTCGGTCGGCTTGTCCTCGGCGGCCGTTGACGCCGCCGTACGGCACACGAGCGCAGCGCGGTTGGAGCATCTGGACGAGAGTCTGTCAGCGCTGCCGACCATCCGGGCCCAGCTGGCGAGGATGTCGATCGAGTTGGCCACTACAAGGGCTTATCTGAATCAAACTGCCGGCCGGCTCGCCGAACCGCAGGACGACACGCCTTTGCATGTGCTGGGGGTCAAGGCTGCGGCCAACGATGCCGCCCTGCGGATCACCGACTCCGCGATGCGGGTCTGTGGCGGGGCGGCATTCTCCGAGCATCTGCAGATCGACCGCTATTTCCGCGACGCCAGGGCCGGCCACGTCATGGCTCCTACCGCTGACGTCCTCTATGACTTCTACGGCAAGGCCATCACCGGCCAGCCGCTCTTCTAGTGCCAGGAGCCCGTACATGAGCACACCTTTGATGGTCGGGGCGGTCGCCTACACCCCCAACGTCGTCACGATCTGGGAGGGGATGCGCGAGCACTTCCGCGAGGGCCCAGCGGAGATGGACTTCGTGTTGTTCTCCAACTACGGACGGCAGGTGGACGCACTGCTGGACGGGACGATCGACATCGCCTGGAACACCAACCTGGCATGGCTGCGGACCGTGGCGCAGACCGACGGTGCCTGCCAAGCGCTGGCCATGCGCGACACCGACACGGTGTTCCGCACGATCTTCGTCGCCCGTTCCGGCAGCGCCATGAACGGCCTGGAGTCTCTCCGTGGCAAGACCCTCGCCCTGGGATCGAAGGATTCGGCCCAGGCGGCGATCCTGCCCGTCCATTTCCTTTCCGAGGCGGGTCTGGACCGCGACGCGGTGAAACTCCTGCGGATCAACAGCGACGTCGGCAAGCACGGCGACACCGGACGCAGCGAGCTGGACGCGCTGAGAGCGGTGCTCGATGACAAGGCGGACGCCGCCGCGATCGGGGTCAACACCTGGGATGCCATCGGCCGCGAGGAGTTGATGCCCGGGGCGTTCGAGGTGGTATGGGAGTCGCCGACGTACAGTCATTGCAACTTCACGGCGCTGCCGACCCTTCCGCCGGAGCGCGTCGCCCCATGGATCGAACGGCTGTTCGCGATGGACTGGGACAACCCGGAACATCGGCCGATCCTGGAGATGGAGGGCCTGAAAAAGTGGGTAGCACCGAAACTCGAGGGGTACGCCTCACTGATCGAGGCGGTCAAGGAGCAGGGGATCCCGCCTCGATGGTGAGTCCACGGCTCGTGCTGGATCTGATCGAGCGGGTCGGCTCCGCACCTCACGGAGCCACGGTCTCGGTGCCGCTGACCGGCGACGACCCTGATTCGCTGACCGAAACCATTACGGCGTGGTGCCTGCGCAGCGGCAACGAACTGGTGGAGGTACGCGACAACGTCGCCTCCGTACGGCATGGACGCGGCTTCGACGTACTGGCCGACCTCGCGCCCGACCAGGTTCCCGGGACGCGCCTGTGGCTCTACACCAACTTCGACTGCAACCTCGCTTGTGACTACTGCTGCGCTCGATCCTCCCCCAGCGCGCCCCGCCGCGCACTGGGACTCGACGTCGTGCGCAAGCTCGCGGCCGAGGCCGTCGGCGCCGGTGTGACCGAGTTACTGCTCACCGGCGGTGAACCGTTCCTGCTGCCCGACATCGATGAACTGGTCGCCGCCTGCACCGACGCACTTCCGACGACGCTGCTGACCAACGGCATGCTGTTCACCGGCCGGCGGCTGGAACGACTGCGACGGATGGACCGCGACCGCCTGTGCCTGCAGATCAGCCTCGACTCGCCGACTCCGGACCTGCACGACAGCCATCGCGGACCCGGATCGTGGGCGCGGGCGGTGGCCGGAATCCGGCTCGCCCGCACGGAAGGCTTCCGGATCAGGGTGGCCGCGACCCTGCAGGTGGGTGACATCCGAGACCTCGAACCGTTCCACGCGTTCCTCGACTCACTCGATGTCGCCCGAGACGATCAGGTGATCCGGCCGATCGCCCATCGCGGGTTCGCCGACGACGGGTTGGAACTCACCCTTGACTCCCTGATTCCGGAGGTCACAATCACCGCCGAGGGTGTGTACTGGCATCCAGTCAGCGCCGACCACGTCGACCAGCTCGTCACCGTCAATCCCTTCCCGCTCGACCAGGTCATCGCCGAGGTGAAGCGGCGCTTCGTCGAGCAACGCAGCCGCGCCACATCGGCTGCTCAATGGTTCCCCTGCGCATAGCTGGGGCGGCGGGCAGGGCGGCCGACCTACAGAGGAGGTCCGGATGAGCAGCGCTACGTCGGAGCAGGGGACGGCCACCGCCGCCGAGGAACTCGACCACGGTCGCGGTACGCGCGTCGCGCTTGCCGTCGTCCGGATCGGAATCGGATTGCTGTGGATCCAGTCGGCGGGCTGGAAGACGCCTCCCAACTTCGGTCAGGACAGCGGAACCGGCCTGTTCAAGTACACCAGCTACGCCGTCGAGTATCCGGTCTTCCCACCGTTCAGCTGGCTGATCGAAAACCTCGTCCTGCCCAACTTCGCGTTCTTCGGCTATCTCACCCTGCTCTTGGAGGCATCCATGGGGGCCTTCCTGCTCGTCGGATTGGCCACCAGGTTCTGGGCGGTCCTCGGGATCATCCAGACCGTGGCGATTGCGCTGTCGGTGCTCAACGCACCGGATGAATGGCCGTGGTCCTACTACCTGATGATCGCCGCGCATGTCGTGATCCTGGCCGCCGCCGCGGGGCGGACGGCAGGTCTTGACGGCGTGTTGCGTCCTCGCTGGCGCCAGTCGTCGGGGCGCCTGGCAGGTCTGCTGCTGCAAGCCTCATGACTGTCGAGCCCAGGTCGGACACCCGCCGAGCAAGTCGCGCAGGGTATGGCCTCAGCGCCGCAGGGGCGGCGGCGACGCTGCTCTACTTCGCACCATCCAGCGACGCCGTGCGGTTCGTCAAGGTATCCCTCCCGGTCGTCGCGGTGCTGCTGGTCCTTGCTTTGGTGGGGCTGCTCGGCGGCAACGGTTCTACCGCCGCATTCCTCGCCGGGCTCGGGATCGGGTTCTGCGCACTGTGGTATGCCGACCGGAGAAGCGATCTGCCGGCACCGAGGGAACTGACCGGACATAGCCAGCCCGCCACGACGGTTCGGGACAACGGCGCACGTACGCCCTGGCTCGAGGGCTAGGGGACATCAGATGCTGATGCCCGAAGGCCGGCGCGGCTCGTACAGCCCGATCTCGGCGCCGCTCGGCAACCGGATCGTGGTGCAGAAGCCGTGGCCCTGATCGGCCACCGGCCCCGTCGTCACGCCACGACCACGTAGGTCAGCCACCGTCGAGGCGATGTCATCACACATCCGGTGCAGATCGACGGTCGAGTCCCCGTCGCAATGAACACCCAGCTCGGCCTGGGGCACTTTGAAGATCAGCCACCCGTCATCACCTGAAGTCGTGGTCTGCTCCATGGACTGCCATCCGAGTACGTCAGCGAGGAAGGCTCGGTCCCTGTCCGAGTCCTGGCTGTTGAACAGCAGGTGCACACCGGTGATCATTCGTGGACGCTCCCTCCGAAGGGCCGACGAGGCCCGATGCGCGATCCCTAGGCTGTCCCTCATGGTCGAGGTGAATGGCAACGAGAACATGTCCGCGGACGTCACGTCGTCCCCCGCATGGGGGAGGCTGACGGGGCTCGCCCAGCTCCCTCCTCTGAGTGAGCTCTTCGCCGGTGATCCGGCCCGCGGCCGGCGCTACGTCCTGGAGATGGCCGATCTACGGGTCGACTTCGCCAAGCAGCGGGTCGACGACGACACCCTGGCGGCACTTCTCGAGGTGGTCGAAGAGGCCGGTGTGGCCCGACGCCGGGAGGCCATGTTCGCCGGCGAGCACATCAACGTCACCGAGGACCGGCCAGTCCTGCACGTAGCTCTTCGGGCTCCGGCCGGTGCGTCGATCACAGCCGACGGCAAGGATGTAGTCCCGGCCGTACACGAAGTCCTCGGGCGAATGGGCGACTTCGCCGACCGGGTTCGCGACGGTTCGTGGACCGGAGCGACCGGACGCCGGATCCGTACGGTCGTCAACATCGGGATCGGTGGCTCGGACCTGGGCCCGTCGATGGCCTATCAAGCGCTCGAGGCATTCCGCGACCCCCAACTCACCGCCTACTTCGTGTCCAATGTGGACGGGGCTGACATCGCCGGAGTGCTGGACGGACTCGATCCGGCGCAGACGCTGTTCGTCATCTCCTCCAAGACCTTCACCACGATCGAGACGCTGACCAACGCCCGCACCGCGCGGACCTGGCTCGCCGATGCCCTCGGCGAAGGGTCGATCCCGAAGCACTTCGTCGCGGTGAGCACGAATGCCGAGAAAGTCGCCGAATTCGGCATCGACACCGCCAACATGTTCGAGTTCTGGGAATGGGTCGGTGGGCGTTACTCCGTCGAGTCGGCCATCGGCCTGACGCTGATGATCTCGATCGGACCGGAGCGCTTTTCGGAGTTCCTGGCCGGGTCGCACGCCGTCGACGAGCACTTCCGTACCGCGCCGTTTGCCGAGAACGTCCCGGTCGTGCTCGGGATGATCGGTGTCTGGAACGCCAATGTCCTGGGGTTCGAGACCAAGGTCGTACTCCCCTACGCCCAGGAGCTCGCGCGATTCCCGGCCTACCTGCAGCAGCTGGACATGGAGTCCAACGGCAAGTCAGTCCGCCTCGACGGATCAGCCGTGACGATGGCGACCGGTCCGATCGTGTGGGGTGAGCCGGGTACGAACGGGCAGCACGCGTTCTACCAACTCCTGCATCAGGGAACCCGGATCGCGCCGGCCGATTTCATCGGTTTCGCCAACCCGCATCACCCCTACCGTGATCATCACGATCTCCTGGTCGCGAATCTGATCGCCCAGACCGAGGCCCTGGCCTTCGGCAAGGAGCGTCCCGGCGAGCCGCATCGCTATTTCGCCGGGAACCGCCCCTCGACCACGATCCTGGCCCCGGAGCTGACCCCGTCGGTGCTGGGCCAGCTGATCGCACTCTACGAGCACATCGTGTTCGTCCAGGGCTGCATCTGGGGGATCGACAGCTTCGATCAGTGGGGCGTCGAGCTGGGCAAGGAGCTGGCCAATCGGATCACGCCAGAACTGACCGGCGAGGCCACCGAACCCGTGGAGCATGACTCGTCGACCACCGCCCTGATCGAGTGGTACCGGACGCACCGCGGGCGGGCCTAGCCGGCGTACGGCGACTCCTATGATGCGGGTGTGCACGTGCGCATCGTTGGCACCGACCCACCCGGGCGGGAATGGGGCGACCTGCGCCCCGACGGCTGTCGCTATGCCAACATCCACGTCGGCATGCAGGAGCGGCGCGAGCCTGTGCAACTGCATCCCGCGGACGCGGGCGAGATGCTGTGGGACCTCGAGATCGACGTCGTCGCCCGCGAGGGCGACCTCGACTTCCGTGGTCCGTACGTCCAGGGAAGCGCGGAGAGCGGTTCGTCTACCTCACATGGGGCGCGGTCGCCGATGGCGACTTCACCATGTTTCGCCGGGCCAAGCTCATGCTCACTGCGGTCGACCCGGCGGTCGTGCTTGCCGCGGACGCCGACGGGCGGCGCCTCGTGGGGGCGCTGCGCCTCACCGGAGGCGACGGGGGACCCCGATGCGCCGCGGTGCGACCCCCTGCGATCGAGTGGACGGTCGAGGCGGGCTGACCCGACCTCAGCCGAGCAGGTCGAGGAGCACGTCGCCGGCCACGCCAACGAAGACCAGCGTCAGATAGCTGATCGACACGTGGAACAGCCGCATCGGGCGCAGTGACTCACCGGCTCGTGCCAGTCGGGCCAGCACGATCGACTCCCAGATGAACCAGGCCCCGGCGATACCCGCCAGCACCGGGTAGATCGGGCCAGAACCGAGCGGCCACAGCAAGATCGAAACGAGCACGGTGACAACGGTGTAGGCCACGATTTGCCGGGTCACCGCCACCGTCTCGACGACGACCGGCAGCATCGGTACGTCGGCACGCGCATAGTCGTCGCGAAAGCGCATCGCCAGCGCCCAGAAGTGCGGGGGCTGCCAGAAGAAGACCACCGCGAAGAGCACCCAGGCCGACCAGGACAGCTCCCCGGTCACCGCGGCCCAGCCGATCAGCACCGGGGCGGCGCCGGCCACTCCCCCGACGACCGTGCTGTGGTGCGTACGGCGCTTGAGCCAGAGCGTGTAGACGAAGACGTACCACCCGATCGCGCCGAGCGACAGCGCAGCGGCCAGCAGCGTGGTCGCCCAGGCCAGCATCAGGGTGGACAGCACGGTCAACGCGAGACCGAAGGTGAGTGCTGCCCGCGGGGTGACGACGTGACTGGGTAACGGGCGGTTTTCGGTCCGGTGCATCAGGCCGTCGATGTCGCGGTCGCAGTAGCAGTTCAACGCGTTGGCCGCGCCGGCAGCCAGGGCACCACCCACCAGCGTCGCCGGAACCAGTAGTCCCGGCGGGAACCTGCCGGCGGCCAGCATCATCGTCGGCAACGTCGTGACGAGGAGCAGTTCGACGATGCGCGGCTTGGTCAGCGAGAGGTAGGCGCGCAGGACCTCCGAGGTCGAGCGAGCCGCGATCGGTGCACGATCAGCTACGGCCGTCACCGGGCACCGGCGCAGCGAAGCGGATCGAAGGACACCATGAAACCTTTCGGGGAAACCTCTCGGGGGAACCTGTCCGGGGAAACCTTCCAGGGCCGGACACCGTACGGCCAACTCTAGCCCGCAAGCATGCGACCCGACCGGGCTAGGGTCCCACCATGAGCGAGAACACCTCCGGCCGTAATCAGACCCTTCCCGAAGGGTGGGGCGAGCTAGATCGCCGCGCCATCGACACGGCGCGCGTCTTGGCGATGGACGCCGTACAGAAGACCGGAAACGGCCACCCCGGTACGGCGATGAGCATGGCGCCGGTGGCCTACCTGCTGTTCCAGAAGTATCTGCGTCACGACCCGACTGATGACGAATGGCCGGCGCGTGACCGGTTCATCCTGTCCATGGGCCACTCCAGCCTCACCCTCTACGTCCAGCTGTACTTCTCCGGCTACGGCTTGGAGCTGCCCGACCTCGAGGCCCTGCGCACCTGGGGTTCGCTGACCCCGGCGCACCCCGAACACCGGCACACCCGAGGCGTCGAGGTCACCACCGGCCCGCTGGGCCAGGGCCTGGGCAATGCCGTGGGGATGGCGATGGCCGCTCGCCGCGAACGCGGACTCCTCGACCCGGACGCCGACCCCGACACCAGCCCCTTCGACCACATGATCTGGGCGCTGGCCTCCGACGGTGACATGGAGGAGGGCATCACCTCCGAGGCGTCCTCCCTCGCCGGGCATCAGCAGCTGGGCAATCTGGTGGTCATCTACGACCGCAACAAGATCTCGATCGAGGACGACACCGGCATCGCGCTGTCCGAGGACACCGCGATGCGCTACGAGGCCTACGGCTGGCATGTTCAGCAGGTCGCCGACAGCGAGGATCTGGCCGCCCTGGACAAGGCGTTTGCCGCCGCGGTCGCCGAGAAGTCCAAGCCGTCGTTCATCGTGGTCGACAGCATCATCGCCTGGCCCGCACCCAACGCACAGAACACCGGCCCCTCCCACGGCAGCGCGCTCGGCGAGGACGAGGTCAGGGCCACCAAAGCGATCATGGGCTTCGATCCGGACAAGAATTTCGACGTCGCCGACGAGGTGATCTCACACGCCCGCAAGGCCGTCCAGCGCGGGGCGCAGGCGCGCGCCGAGTGGCAGACGTCCTTCGATGCCTGGGCACAAAGCCATCCTGATGAGCTCGCCCTGTGGGAGCGGCTCCGCGAACATCGGCTGCCCGACGGCTGGGCCGACGCGATCCCGGTTTTCGACGCCGACGAGACGGGGATGGCGACTCGCAAGGCCTCCGGTCAGGTGCTGGCCGCCCTGGCTCCGGGGCTGCCCGAGCTGTGGGGCGGCTCGGCCGACCTTGCCGAGTCCAACAACACCTCGATGAAGGGTGAGGCATCGTTCATCCCGAGCGAGCACCAGACCAAGGAATGGTCTGGTGGGCCGTACGGTCGGACCCTGCACTTCGGCATCCGCGAACACGCGATGGGCGCGATCATGAACGGCATCGCGTTGCACGGCGGCACCCGCGTCTACGGCGGGACCTTTCTGGTCTTCTCCGACTACATGCGCCCGTCCGTCCGCCTGGCCGCGCTGATGCACCTGGCCGTCACCTACGTCTGGACGCACGACTCGATAGGACTCGGCGAGGACGGTCCGACCCATCAGCCGGTCGAGCACCTCGCGGCGCTGCGCGCGATTCCGGGACTCGACGTCGTACGGCCAGGGGACGCCAACGAGACTGCAGTGGCCTGGCGAACGGTTCTGGAGAACACCAACCGACCCGCCGGCCTGTGCCTGTCCCGCCAGAACCTGCCCGTGCTCGACCGCAGCAGCTACGCGCCGGCCGAAGGAACCGCTCGCGGTGGCTACGTCCTGGCCGACACCGACGGGGAACCGGATGTCATCCTGGTGGCCACCGGCAGTGAACTCTCCCTCGCCGTGGCAGCGCGCGACGTGCTCGCCGGCGAGGACATCGCCGCCCGGGTCGTCTCGATGCCCTGCCGCGAGTGGTTCGACGAGCAGGACAGCGACTACCGGGACAGCGTGCTGCCGCCCTCAGTCCGAGCCCGGGTCAGCGTCGAGGCGGGAGTCGCTCAGGGTTGGCGGGAGATCGTCGGGGATGCCGGACGATCGGTCTCGCTAGAGCACTTCGGAGCCAGCGCTGCCGCCGGAGTGCTCTTCCGGGAGTTCGGCTTCACCCCCGAGGCAGTGGTTTCGGCGGCCCGCGAGAGCATGACCGCGGCTTCAGCGGGAAACGATTGATCAGCCACATCCACACATCGCGTAGAGGGAGCTCTCCCATGACCCAGAACCCCCAACTGGCCGACCTCAGTTCACACGGAGTCGCCGTGTGGCTGGACGACCTGTCCCGTGACCGAATCAACAGTGGCGGGCTGGCTGCTTTGACCGCGGAGCACAGCGTCGTCGGGATCACCACAAACCCGACGATCTTCGGCGCCGCGATCAGTGGCTCGGACATCTACAACGACCAGATCTCCGACCTGTCCAAGCGCGGGGTGGCCATCGACGAGGCGCTCCGGATGATCACCGCCTACGACGTTCGGGCGGCCTGCGACGTCCTGGCCGCGACCGCGAAGCGCACTGGACGGGATGGTCGGGTGTCCTTCGAGGTCGACCCGCGCCTGGCCTTCGACACTCACGCAACCTTTGCCGAGGCAACGTCACTGTGGTGGCTGGTGGACCGCCCGAACCTGTTCATCAAGATTCCGGCCACCGAGGCGTGCCTGCCCGCCATCACCGACACGATCGCCGAGGGAATCAGCGTCAACGTCACGTTGATCTTCAGCGTCGAGCGCTACAAGTTGGTCATGGATGCCTACCTCACCGGCCTGGAGCGACGAGCGAAGGCCGAGAACTTCTCCGGTTTCGACGGGTTGGAGTCGGTGGCTTCCTTCTTCGTCTCCCGGGTAGACACCGAGATCGACAAGCGGTTGGAGGCCGTAGGTGCGGACTCGGCCTTGCAGGGTAAGGCCGCCGTAGCCAACGCCGTCCTGGCCTACCAGGCGTATGCGGAGGTCATCGCAAGCGATCGCTGGAGGAAGTTGGCCGCCAAGGGAGCCAACGTGCAACGTCCCCTCTGGGCGTCCACGGGGACCAAGAACAAGGCTTACCCCGATACGCTCTACGTCAGTAGACTCGTTGCCCCGGATACGGTGAACACGATGCCCGAGGCCACCCTTCAGGCCTACGCCGACCACGGTGAGATCGGCACTCCGGTTCAGAATCAGTACGAGTGGGCTGCCACCGTCATGGAGCAGATCCGGGCCGCCGGAGTTGACATGGACGACACGTTCATGACCCTGGAGACGGAGGGCGTCGACAAGTTCAAAGCCTCATGGGATGACCTCGTTACCTCGGTCAGTGACGAGCTCAAGAGGGTCGGCTAGTCAGATGACCGCAGTCGCTCGGCGATCCTCTCGAGGAAGTGCCCGCAAGAGACAGGTCGCGGGCGAACAACGCCGCCCAGGCAATCCGCTCCGAGACAACGCAGATCGCCGGCTCCCCAGGATCCCGCCCCCGTGCGCGTTGGTCGTGTTCGGTATCACCGGCGACCTGGCCCAGAAGAAACTGCTCCCGGCGGTCTACGACCTGGCCAACCGCGGTCTCCTGCCGACCAATTTCGTCCTGCTCGGATTCGCCCGGCGGGACTGGGGCGACGGCGAGTTCATCGAGCTGGCACACCGAGCGGCGAAGGAGCATGCCCGTACGCCGTGGCGCGAGGACGTCTGGCAACGGCTTGCATCGGCCTGCAAGTTCGTACCTGGCGCCTTCGACGACGACGCCGCCTTCGACACTCTTGCCGAGACGCTGCTCGACCTGGAGGAGTCACACGGCGTCTCCGGCAACGCAGCGTTCTACCTGTCCATCCCGCCGGACCTCTTCCCGGTCGTGCTCAAGCAGATGCAGCGCACCGGGATGGCCGACAACATCGACGACTCGATCACCGGGTACTGGC
>JAABUS010002970.1_pt1 | contig 29340 bp, 26 predicted proteins | sample 5560161 | NCBI WGS metagenome assembly JAABUS01 (sample SAMN10711885, study PRJNA513376) | rock metagenome | isolation source: Antarctica rocks | place: Antarctica: Victoria Land, Trio Nunatak nord | collected 2016-01-04
TCGTGATAGGGGGTTGATTCGTGGCGTTGGATGAGAAGGTCCGGGCGTTCCTGAACGAGCCGCGGTTCGCGGTGCTGGCAACGATCAATCCGGACGGCACGTGCCAGCAGACCGTGATGTGGTACAAGCTGCGGGGCGATCAGATCATGCTCAACACCGCACGCGGTCGCAAGAAGGATCGGAATCTGCTCCACGATCACCGAATGTCGATCTGCGTTGAGGATGGCTATCGTTACGTGACGGTCGCCGGTGTGGCGGACCTGGTCGAGGATCAGACCGTTGCCCAGGGAGATGTCAAGGAGCTGGCGATTCGCTACCACGGGGTCGAGCAGGGCGAGGCGATGGCGCTGAATCAGTTCGGGACGCAAGAGCGCGTCTCGATCCTGTTGACGATCGACGCCGTTGACGCCCGCGGGTTTGAGGAAGCGTAGCGACCGGTGGTGATGATGGGGCAGACCTGGTGAGGGCAGCCGTCGGGCAATCGGTTGGCGTGAATCCAAGCGGACCGTCCAGCGCGGAGATATCGCAGATCGTGGCCCTGGCCGGCGGCGTCGGCGGCGCCAAACTGGTGCATGGTCTCGCACTTGCCGGAGCGCCCGAGCGTCTGACCGCGGTCGTCAACACGGCCGACGATTTCACGCTCTATGGTCTTCGAATCTCGCCCGATCTCGACACGGTGCTCTATACCCTGGCCGGGATCGCCAACCCCGATACCGGCTGGGGGATCGCGGGGGACACCTTTGCGACCCTTGCGGCGATTGAGGGATACGGCCGGGAACCATGGTTCCGGCTGGGCGACCGCGATTTTGCGACTCATATTCTGCGCACCGAGCGGCTCGGGGGCGGCGCTAGCCTGACATCGGTGATGGGGGAACTGGCGACGGCCCTCGGGGTTGTCTCGACCCTCCTGCCGATGACCGACGACCCGGTGGCGACGCTGGTCGATACTCCGGCGGGACGGCTGGCGTTTCAGGACTACTTTGTGGCGCGGCATCAGACCGATCAGGTGGACGACATCGTTTTTGAGGGAATCGAGGATTCGCGTCTCCAGTCCGCGGTTGAAGCGTCAATCGTCCAGGCTGATCTGATCGTGATCTGCCCGTCGAACCCGATCGTCAGCGTCGGGCCGATCCTGGCGGTCCCTGGCATGCGAGCAACGCTGACGGCCGCGGCGCCGCTGGTGGCGGTTAGCCCAATCGTCGGTGGAAAGGCGCTCAAGGGACCGGCCGATCGGATGCTGGCGGACCTCGGGCACGAGGTGTCGGCCCACGGCGTCGCCGCACTCTACGGCACCCTGATCGACGGCATGGTGATCGACGAGGTCGACGAAGCCCTGGCGCCGCGGATCGAGGCACTCGGAATGGCGGTTCTGGTGACGCAAACCGTGATGCGTGATGTCGACGATCGCCGCCGCCTGGCGGCCGAGACCGTCGCCTTTGGCAGCACCCTTCGCGCGGCGTCCATGCCGAACGCGGACCGGGGTGTAGGATGACGCGGCTTGGAGAGACCGTCGCGGTGGTGCCGGTGCGCGGTCTCACCAATGGCAAGACCCGGTTGGCCGGGGTGCTCGATGCGGAGGCACGCGAGGCGGTAACGCGGCGGATGCTCCGGACGGTCCTCTGCGCCACGCTCAACAGCGGCGTGGTCGATCGGGTCGCCGTGATCAGTCCCGATGCCACGGCGCTGACGCTGGCGCGGCAGATTGACACGCGGGTGGTTGCCATCAAGCAGGAGGCGACGACGCCGGGACTGAATGCCGCCGTGACGGCAGGGCGTGACTGGGCAATCGGTCTCGGCGCCGAGCGGTTCCTGGTGCTCTTCAGCGATCTGCCCTTGTTGAGCGCCAGCGAGGTCCAGGCGTTGGCCGCGGGACGGTGGGCGGTCGTGCTGGCGCCCGACCGGCACGGCCTGGGCACGAACGCGATGGCGATTGGGCTGTCAGCGCCTGGCGCGGCCGCCTTCCGCTTCGGGTTCGGCCCGGAGAGTCTTGCCCATCATCACGCGGAGGCTGAACGGCTCGCGTTGCCAGTCGAGACGTTCGACGCGATCGGAACCGCCTACGACCTCGACACACCGGCTGACCTGACTATCGCGCTCGGCGCCGGGGCGAACGTGGTGACCCCGGAGATGGTTCGGGAACGTGATGTGGAGACGCTCGGGATTGGCGACCGGCGATGAGCGGCCGGGGTAGCACCAGCGTCCCTGGGGGTGAGCTGCGCCTGATCGGCTTGAACGGGATGCCCGAGATTCGACCCGGAGACGACCTGGATGCCATGATCGGCCAGGCGATCGAGCGGTCGCGCGCCGGACTCGAACCAGGGGACGTCCTGATCGTCACCCACAAGATCGTCAGCAAGGCGGAAGGACGTCTGGTGCGGCTTGCGGATGTCGAGCCGTCGGCGCTGGCGCGGCAGTTCGCGGCATCGGCGAACAAAGATGCTCGCCAGGTCGAGATCGTGCTGCGGGAAAGCCGCCGGATCGTCCGGATGGACCGGGGGGTCATTATCGCCGAGACGGCCCACGGCCTGATCTGCGCCAATGCCGGCGTCGATGCGTCGAATGTCGAGCCGGAGACGGTCTGCCTCCTGCCGGTCGATCCGGATGCCTCGGCGGTCCGAATCCGTGATGCGATTGGACGGCGCTTCGGGCTCTCCCCGGAGATCGCCCCGGCGGTGGTGATTACCGACTCATTCGGCCGGCCGTGGCGGAACGGCATTGTCAACGTCGCGATCGGTGTCGCCGGTCTGGCGCCGCTCGCCGACTACCGCGGCTATCACGACCCCGCGGGGTACGAGCTGCATGTAACGGTGCTGGCGGTGGCGGACGAGCTGGCCGCGGCGGCCGAGCTCGTCATGCACAAGCTGGATGCGCGACCGGTGGTGCTGATCCGCGGCTATCTGCCGCCGATCGATGCGCCGCCGGGAACTGGCCGCGACCTGATCATGGAGCCGGGTCGCGATCTCTTCCGGTAGGCGGCCGGCGGGGAAAGGACCGGGCACGGGACAAAGAGTCCGCGTCAAGATGGCAGCGGGCTTGGCGGGACGATCTGACGATGTCGAGCAAAAGGAGCGGGATGACGTGAGTACAGTTGGCTACGCGGCGTCGTTCGAGCAGTTTCATCCGACGGATCTTCTGGCGTACTGCCAGCAGGCCGAGCGCGTCGGGTTCCGGGCGGTGATGGCTTCGGACCATTTTCACCCGTGGGTGCCGTCGCAGGGCCAGTCTGCGTTCGTCTGGTCCTGGATGGGGGCGCTGGGAGCGACGACCAACCTGCGCTTCGGCACGGGCGTCACGCCACCAGGCTATCGCTATCACCCGGCGATCATCGCGCAGGCAGCCGCGACGCTGGAAGCGATGTTTCCGGGGCGGTTCTACCTGGGACTGGGCGCGGGCGAGGCCTTGAACGAGCATATCGTGGGGCAGTACTGGCCGGAAGCGCCGGTCCGGCTCGAGCGGTTGATGGAGTCGATCGAGATCATCCAGGCGCTCTTTACCGGCAAGAAGATCAAGCACCGCGGCACGCACTTCACCGTCGAAAGCGCGAAGCTCTTCACGTTGCCCGAGGCGCCGCCACCGATCTATGTCGCGACATCGGGTCCGATTATGGCCGGGAGGACGGGCAAGTTCACCGACGGGCTGATCACCGTCGGAGCGGCCGATGAGAAGCTCAAGAACCTGGTCGAGCGGTTCGAGGCGGGCGCTCGCGACGCGGGCAAAGACCCGGCGACGATGCCCCGACTGCTGCAGGTCAAGGTGGTCTACGCGGAGTCAGTCGCGGCCGCGACCGAGATGGCGGTGCGCGACTGGCCGAACGGCGGGATGAACTTTCCTAAGGCAGACATCCGCGATCCGGACGATTTTGAGGCCATGGCGAAGCTGGTCCGCCCGGAGAACTTCAAAAACCGGGTGCTGCTCAGCCCGGACCTCGCCGAGCACACCGCCCATCTCCAGCATTTCATCGATCTCGGCTTCAACGAGATCTACATCCACAACGTCGGCCGCAACCAGGAGGAGTTCATCGCCGCCTACGGCGAGCAGGTGCTCCCCCACCTGAAGTGGCCCTCGACGACGGGGTAGCGCAGACAGGAGAGGCGGTGCCCGGCGTCGCCAACGGTGCTGCAGCCGGACAGGCGCGGTTGGCACGCGGCGGGGGTCGTCGACAGAATCGTCACGGCTACGGTATCATTCCAGAAGCACAGCCTTCGGGGTGAGGTGAGGTCGGCGTTGCTGGCCAAGTCCTGACCGGCGGTAGAGCCCGCGAGCGACCGCGAGAGATCGCGCAAGCATGATCCGGTGAGATTCCGGAGCCGACGGTATAGTCCGGATGGGAGAAGGCGTGTCGCTGGGCGGGGTATCCCCGTCCGCGTCGCGTTGTGCTTCCCCCTAACACCACCACGCCTGAGGGCCTCGACCCCCGGGCTTTTTTGTGCCCGGGACGGCGGGGCGCCTGGTCTGGTGGCGACGGGGATCGAGTCGGTCAACGATGCGCCCGTCAGGCGTGCCGCCGTTCTTGATCGTCGTTCGCCGCTCACCAGCCGGTCCCCAACCGCTGGGGCAATCATGATTCGGTTCGTCGCCGGCCGGCTCTGTTACGCGGGTCTCGTCCTCCTTGGGGTGATGACCCTGATCTTTAGCCTGGTTCATCTCGCCGGTGATCCGCTCGCCGGTCTCCTTCCGCCGGGAAGCTCTCCGGCGCAGCAGGCCGCGATCCGCCATCACTATGGCCTCGACCGGTCGCTCGCGAGCCAGTTCGGCACCTTCCTCGGCCGCGCGGTGCGGGGCGATTTCGGCGAGTCGTGGCGCCAGAACCAGCCTGCCCTCGCGGCGGTGCTCGAGCGACTCCCCGCGACAATTGCACTGGCAGCGACCGCCATCGCGATCGCCCTCGTCGTCGGTCTGGGCCTTGGGGTGACGGCCGGCACCCCCGCTGGCCGGACCGTCGCCCCGCTGACCGAATCGTTGCTCGTGCTTGGCCAGGCCCTGCCGGGGTTCTGGCTGGGGACGATGCTGATTCTCCTCTTCGCCGTACGGCTGGGGTGGCTGCCAGCCTCGGGTGCGGACGGACTCACGTCCCTGATTCTCCCCGCGTTGACCCTGGCCGCTTATCCGGCCGCGATGATCGCCCGGCTACTCCGCGGCTCGCTTGCCGAGACGCTCCAGGATGACTTCGTGCGGACGGCACGTGGCAAAGGGCTGTCCGATCGCGTCGTGGTGATTCGGCATGCGCTGCGCCATGCCCTGCTGCCAGTGCTCGCCTTCGCGGGTGTGCAGGTCGCCTTTCTGCTCGGTGGAGCGGTGGTGGTTGAAGGCGTCTTCGCCTACCCGGGGATCGGCTGGCTGGCTCTCCGAGCGGTGGCCGATCGCGATCTGCCGCTGATCGAGGCGTTCACGGTCGTCATAGCGATCCTGATCTTGCTAGTCAACGTCGCGGTCGAGTCGTGTGCTCGCTGGCTCGATCCCCGGCTCCGCGGCGACACCGCCGGAGCAGCCCAATGGTAGCCCGGGCGCGGATCGCCGCCGGGACGCTGGCGGGACCGAGCAACTGGGGAGGCGTGGTACTTCCCGGTCCCGGTCGTACGCGACGGCCGCAACGGGCAACCGGGGCAGGCTGGGTCATCCTGGGGATCGTCCTGGGGCTGGCCGTGGCGAGCCCGGCGCTGCCCCTGGCTGATCCCAACGGGCAAGAGCTGCTGGCGCGCCTCAAGCCCCCGATCGGCTTCGGCGGGACTCTGCAGCATCCGCTCGGGACCGATGGACTCGGCCGCGACCTGCTGGCTCGTCTGGTCGCCGGTGCCCGCATCTCGCTGCTGATCGGCGTGGTCGCCACGGTCGTCGCCGGTACGTTCGGGGTCGGGCTCGGTCTGCTGGCAGGTTTCGTTGGCGGTCTTGTCGATGGGATTGTCAGCTGGCTGGTCGATGTCCAGCTGGCCGTGCCCTTCGTTGTCCTCGCGATCGTCGTCGCGGCCGTGGTATCGCCGGGACTGGTGACGACGATGGCGGTCCTCGCGGCGACTGGCTGGATCGGCTATGCCCGGATCGTCCGGCTGCGCGTGCGGTCGCTGCGATCGGCGCCCTTTGTCGAGGCGGCACGAGCGATGGGCGCGACCCGGTCGCGGGTCGCGGCACGACATCTCCTGCCGAATGTCGTCGGTCCGGTCGTCATCCTCGCCAGCCAGCAAGTCGGCGCGATGATCCTCTACGAGGCAGCCCTCAGCTATCTTGGCCTCGGGGTGCCACCCGACATCGTGACCTGGGGCGGGATGATCGCCGGAGGTCGAGAGACGCTGGTCGAGGGGTGGTGGGTGTCGGCCGTGCCGGGCATTGCGATCGGGCTGACGGTGCTCAGTTGCTCACTGATTGCCGATCGTTGGACGCACGGAATGGGAGGGATCGCACGGTGAGGTGATCGATACCGGAACGGGGAGAACAGTGAGGAATGGTGCGACGACAGGAGGATACGATGACCACGAAAGAAACACGACACGCGAGGGGTACGATCGATCTGCTGCGATACTCGATCAGCCGTCGAGGCGTGATGCTGGCTGGCGCGGGAGCCATCGGGGTCGCCGCGTCCTCGTCATGGACGGGGCTGGTGAGCGCCAGTGTGTCAAAACAGGCGACGCCCGTCGCCGGGATGCTGCCGTCGCTCACGATCGACCTCGCGGCCGAGCCGCCGACCCTCGATCCGGCGGTCGTCTACGACGCCGATGGCTGGTCGGTGATCCACACGGTCTACGATGCCCTCGTGCAATATGGGCCTGATGGGCAATTGCAACCGCTGCTGGCCGAGTCACTGCGGTCGATCGACCCCCGAACGTATGAGATCAAGCTCCGGACGGACGTCGTCTTTCACAACGGCGAGCCGTTCGACGCCCGCTCGGTCACCGCGTCGGTCGCGCACATTGTCGATCCGGCGACGGCATCGCAGGTTGCCCAGCTCTTCGCCGTTATCGAGCGGGTGGAGGAGGTCGACCCACACACGGTACGGCTGCATCTCGCCACGCCGGCGCCATGGCTGCCGGCGCAAATGGCCGCCTGGCTCGTGATGATCCCGCCAGCCCTTGCCGCGTCGCCCGATCTGGCAAGCAAGCCGGTCGGTACCGGACCGTATCGCTTCACCGCCTGGGATCGGGGAGAGCGGATCACGCTCGCGGTCAATGAGGCGTACGCGCTGGGCGACGTCAAGGGGAGACCGATTGCGACGGAGGTGGTGTACCGGTTTGTGCCGGCCGCGACGACGCGCGTCGCCGATCTCCTCTCCGGTGGCGCCGGACTGATCCGCGACGTGCCGGTCGATCAGATCGCCACCGTGCGGCAGGAGGCGACGGTCGTGGAGCAACCACTTTCGGGGTCGGCCTGGATTCGGATCCCGACTGATACCGAACCCTTCTCCGATGTTCGGGTGCGCCAGGCGCTCAACCTCGCGGTCGATGTCGAGACGATCATCCAGGCGCTGCTGGGAGGTTCCGGCTCGCGACTCCCCAACTTCTTCGTCGAGGGAGGACGTGGCTTCGATCCGCAACTGGCGGCCATCCCGTTCGACCCGGAGCGGGCCAGGGCGCTGCTGGCCGAGGCCGGGCTTGACGGCGGCTTCGAGACAACGCTCGCCTACACCAACGATGAACGTGACGATGTCGTGACCGCAATCGCGGGGCAGCTTGGTGATGTGGGGATTCGCGTCACCCTGCAGCCGGTCGAGAAAGCGACGTTCAACGCCACCTGGACCGATCCAAAGGCCGCACCGTTGCGCTTCTCGACCTGGCGGCCGCTCTTCGACCCCTACACGCTGCTCGACCTCGTCGTGTCGGCAAAGGGTTATCTTTCTCGCCACGACAACCCGAAGGTCCAATCGCTGATCGAGGCTGCCGCCGTCGAGGCGGACGAGACCGAGCGGACGGCCACATATCAGCGTCTCGGCGCACTCCTCCGGGATGAGCCGGCGGCCATCTACCTTTACAACCTGACCGCCCGATACGGTGTCAGCTCAGCGGTTCCTGCCTGGACACCCCGGCCCGACGACTACATCATCCCGACCACCGGGAGCTGATCATCGTCCGAAGCAGCAAGGCTTGAACTCCGGTCCAAGGAGCAGGAGATCGGGAGCATCACGCAGCGTCCCCATCGTCGGGACGCTGCGTGCCGCGCCTCTGCCGCGATACCGCCGGGCGGGGGTCTGGGCTATGCTGACGGGCCGGCCCGGATGACCGGTGCCGACTGGAGCCGCGTCATCTGAGGAGCCCGCGTGCCGTCCATCAGCCCCGCGTCAGCCAACGAGCGTCGACCGATGACGACCGGCGAGATCGCCTTTTTGCGGGAAAGCCGCGTCGGTCACCTCGCCACCGCCGACGAGTCGGGCCGGCCGAGTGTGGTCCCCATCTGCTTCGAGGTGATCGAGCGTCCCGACGGCGCGGTCGTCGTCTCCGCCCTCGATGAGAAGCCGAAGCGAGTGGGTGTCGCTGAGCTGAAGCGCGTCAGAAATATCGTGCAACGGTCCGAGGTAGCGTTGGTGGCCGATCGATACGATGAGGAGTGGAGCCAGCTCGCGTTCGTTCAGGTGCGGGGGACGGCGCGGATCGTCCCACCGGGCGACAACGGGCACGACACCGCCGTTGCGGCACTTCGGCAGAAATACTCGCAATACGAGACGATGTCGATCGAGACGCGCCCGATCATCGTGATCGGGCAACTCACGGCAACGAGCTGGCGGGGAGGTGAGAACCGGGACCGCGAGTCACCCCAGCGTCCGGGCGCGGCAGAGCTGCCAGGTATCCTTCAGGGTCGGCGATCGGTGCGGGCCTTCCAGCGGCGCCCGGTCGGGCGGAGCATCATCGAAGAGGCGATCGACGCGGCTGGTTGGGCGCCATCGCCCCATGGTCGGCAGCCGTGGCGCTTCGCCGTTGTCGAGGCGCCGGTTCGCCGGGAGGCGCTGGCCGCGGCGATGGCGGCGACCTGGCGGTCCCAGCTTGAGCTCGATGGCCAGGGGGCTGCCGTGGTCGAGCTCCGCCTAGAAAAGAGCCGGCAGCGGCTCCATGACGCTCCGGTCCTGATCGTTCCGTGTCTCTATCTCGGCGATCTCGATCGCTATCCCGATGCCGACCGACAAGCTGCCGAAGCAACGATGGCGGTCCAGAGCCTCGGCGCGGCGGTGCAGAACCTCCTGCTCAGTCTCTATGCGGCAGGGGTCGACGCGGGATGGATGTGCGCCCCACTCTTCTGTCCGGAGATCGTGCGGGCTGCGCTGAGGCTCGACGTGACGTTGGATCCCCATGCGCTGATCGCGGTGGGCTATGCGGCCGCCGAACCAAAGCGTCGCCCCCGCCGCCCCTGGTCCGATCTGATCGTGTCGTGGGACTGAGGGCGGGGCGGGGCCCAGACCCGCGGCAGTGTGGGTGACGTAACGGCGAGAGGTCGTCGACATCCGTCTGGCGCTTCGATAGCCGCGGTGTCGATCGCGCAGCGACCTCCGAGACACGACCGGCCTGGGGTTGGCCGCGATCCGGAAGTGGGGCAGCGTCGCCGGGGGCGTTAGATCCTTGCGGAGTGCGACGTAGCCCGCCCCTGGTCGTTCAATTTCAGGTTCGAGAGCAAATCATCGACGATGGTCGCCTCGTCCCGATAGTCGGCAATCGGCGCGGTGTGCGTGATGCGAAGAATCGCCTCTCCTGATGCTAATGTCCGGCATTCGAAATAGCGGACGACGCCCTCTTTGGCGTAGCGGTACGCGGCGAACGCCCGGGAATCGCCGTCGATGCCGAGAACCGCGTCGCCCGACGCGTCGAGCACAGGTTGGCGGCCGGTGTCGTCGCCGGCGCTGGCGATTAGGCAAAGCGCGGCGCTCCCCCCATTCTCGGTGTCAGACGCCGCGTCCAGCTCGACGGTGCTGACCCCGTTGCCGAGCGTCACAACATCGGTGCCGTCGCCGGATGACTCATCCTCGATCTGCCACCCTGAGTCGTCGGGATTCCAGGTCAGCTCGAAGCCAAAGGTCGGACTGCGGTACCCGGCCAGGCCATCGCCCGGGTCGAAGGCGCCGTTCGGGGTGGTGGCGGCCCCTGGAGTGGCGTCATTGTCGGATGTCGAACTGGTGGCAGACGGAATCCCCAGGCTGGTGAGAAGGTCCTCGATCGCTGGCAGCTCGTCCTCATAGTAGTCCGCACCAACCCGGGCAGTGATCTCCAGCACCGCCTCGTCTGCCACGAGCGTACGGCACTCGATATATTCGAGAACGTCGGCAGTTGAGCCGTCGTCCAGCTCGACCGTGTAGCGGTAGAGTTGCGCGGCCGCGTCGCCTCCTCCACCGGTCTCCGGAAGGTCAGTCCCGCGGGCACGGCGGAAGTCGCTGATCTTGTCGTATTCCTTCAGTTGTTGCGCCGCGTCGGCGAGACACGCGTCTGCATCCCCCCTGAACCCGGTGTAACCTTCGAGAAAGACGCTGGTCCGATCTGTGCCGATCTGGAGGCCGTCGTAGTCCTGTTCGTTGGCTTCTTCCTCAACCGACCAGAGATCTTTGTCCCAGCTGACCCGAAAGCCATACGTCGGGCCGACATAGGTCGAACCCTTGACACCGGTCGCCCCGGTCTCGGGGGTCGAATCCCCGTCCGGTGTTGACGCGGCCTTGGGGGTCTTCTCAGCCTGGGAGACCTTCGGCAGCTTGACCGTCGCGAGGACATCCTGAATCAATGGCAATTGCGCGTCGTAGAAGTCGGCGCCGACCTGGGCGGTGATCTCCACGACGGCCTGGTCGGGGATCAGCTCGCGGCAGTCGATGTACTCGACGCCCTGCACCTCGGTGCCATCATCGAGGGTGACGGTATAGGTGAGGAGGGTTGCCTCGCCCGCTTTGCGGGACGACACTGGTCGCTCGAAATCCTTGGTCGGTGCGACATCGCTGACGCCATCCCGGCGTTCGACATCGGCCGTCGCACTCGCCAGACATTCTGCTGGATCGCCGTCGAAACCGTCGATCGACTCAACGTAGATGGTGCTGCGCGTCGACCCAAGCTGAAGCCCTTCGTATCCTTCCTGGCTATTCTCGTCCTCAACGCTCCAGTCGTCGTTCCACGACAGCTGAACCCCGAAGCGTGGACCCCTGTACTTGTTGCCGGTCACCCCGCTCGCGTCGGCGTCCGGGGTTTCTTCCTCGGCAGCCGGTGTCTCGTCGACGGCTGCCTCCGGGGTCTCTTCCGTGTCCGCCTCCGGCGTTGCGTCGGCGCGCGAAGTTGGCGTCTCGTCGCTGGTTCCGGTCGTGCGCGAGGTGTTAGGCGTGCGGAGGCTCCTGGGGACGGCGACTGCGTCCGCGCAGGAGCCTGCTTCCAGGCAGGCAACCTGTGCTTTGGCCACGGCCTCGACCGCCTTCAGCGGCACCGTTGGCTCCCCGTCAATCTGGACCCGAGCGAGGACCGCGCCGACCCGCGTCAGCACGACATAGCCATGCGTCGAGAGATCGTTGTTAAGCGTGAAGGCATAGCTGTAGGTGGCAGAGTCATCCCCAAACGAGGTGGCATCCTTTACCTTCTTGACCTCTTCATAGGCGGGGATGATCAGCTTCGGTGCGACCGGCTCGGCAAACGAGGCGCCGGCGGCATCCGCGTCCTCGAAACGGAGCAACTCGACATAATAGAACGGATTGGCTTCAGCGTCAACACCGGTCACCTGCAGCTCCTGCTGCAGGCTGAAGACATCGACCGCATGCCCGAACCCTTTGTCGCGAGCCCGGGACAGGTTCTTGGACTCGTCGACGAGTGGAACCGTGACACCGTCGCGCCGCTCGTAGACCTCGTAGGTATAGGGAACGCTGAGGCCGTCCCCGCCAACGCGCGCCGCCAACGAGCCCAGACCCGGCTCCGTAGCCGCGAGGGTCGCTGCGATCCGCTCGACCATGATCCTGGCGAGCGCCTCAACGCTTTTCACCGGGGGCTGGTCACCAGAAAAGTCGGTGATCGTGACCCCGGCGACGATATTTCCCTGCCGGAACGTCAGATCGATCAAGGTGAACGATCGTGGGGTCTCGTCGGTCGTCTCTCCGGTGTCCCGGGTAATCTCGGACTCATCGCCGAACTGTTTCGTGTCGGGTAGATCCTTGGCCGATGAAACGTCCGATTCGTCTTCGAGCAGGGCAAAGCCATCGGCAGCGCCATCCTCGTCGTCGTAGAGCGCGGCGTACGAGCTGATGCGTCGCTCGGTCCGATCACGCTCGCTCGACGGCGGGTTCACCAACCCGGACACGTACCGCCGTAGGAATCCGGCCTTCGAGAGGGCATCCCGGATGCTGTCGGCGTCGTCCGCGGAGCCGCCGCGGTAGTCGGCAGCCCCCTCGGCTTCATCATCGACGCCGAGCGTCTGACCGCCGTCCAGGCCAAACCCCGAATCGTCGAGATCGCCTGGCACCAGGGTCATCGCCGCCAGGTCGGTCGTGGCGCCTGCGGTCGTGACCGCTGGCGTTGCCTCCTGGGCTACCGCCCCGAGCGGCCCGCCAACCGCTACCGGTCCGAGCAGCAACAGGAGCAGCACCGCTCCGCGCACGAGACCCCATGTTCGGCCACGGATCGGTTGCCTCATGTTCGCTTCCCCCTCTTACCCTGCCGCGGCGGTCAGCCGCACGGCTCGGCAATGCATCGTTGGCGGCACGACGTGCGCGGGTCGGAGTATACGCACCGTCCCGGCGCTCGGGATAGTGGCGGACCACCGCTGCACAAGTCACGACCTTGCTGGCGGAGACTCAAACGCCGCGACCTGGCGGCGCGACGAGGCGACGGGCGTCCAGCGCAGGCTGACCTTCCCCGGTCCGCACCGCCGGTGATCCATCGCCGGGGAGCGAAAGTGGGTCGACACGGCGCGGCGACAGGCTGTTGATCGACTCAACCGGTTCGGTGCCGACGACCTCCGCGCCGTGGGGAGTGCCACCCGGAATCAGGATCACCTGACCGGGGCCGAGCACGATTCGCTGACCATCGACGAGGAACGCGATGGCGCCGCTCAGAACGACGGTGATTTGCTCCTGGGAATGCGTGTGAGTCGGGAAGATCGATCCGGCGGCGTAGCGGTAGCGCACGACTGTCTGACGCTCGCCGTGGACTGTCTGGGACTGCACCCCAGGCAGCGGCTCGCTCACGGGTAGCGCGTCCCAGGAGACTGCCGTCAAGGGTGACACCGGCGGTTCTGTCATCAGGGACGGTCCTTTGCAGCCGGTCAATCGGGAGGGGCGCGATGCGCCTGCCGCGCCATGTGCGACGCCGGGGGCATCGCCGGAGGATACCGTGTCCGGTGCTGGCGCGCTGCCGGGGAAGCTGGCCGAAGGCGCGCTCTAAAAGATGAACCAGGCGGCGAGGAGGGCGATGGCCAGCAATAGGACGACCACGCTGGCAACACCCATCCCCCAGATCAGAAAGAGGACCAGCGAGATCAGCGCGAGCGCGCCGACGACGAGCAGGTATCGCTGCGCGATTGGACCTAAACCGGTCGAGCGATCGCCGAAGATGTATGGCTCATGCGGCGGCTGAACATCAGACCCGGCCAGGACCTGACGCGCCTGTCTGATTCGGGCGGCGCGTTCTTCATCGCGCGGACTCTCCACGGCTGACCCTTCCGCGTCGCTAATCCGCGTTGACCGCCGGCGTGGATCGGTCGTCCAGCCCCGGTCCGGCGACAACATCGCGCCAGAGATAGACGACGATCATCTTGACACCACCGGCAATTGCCAGCAGCAACCCGATCAGGGTCGCTGCCGGCGAGAGATGAGCCAGGGTGCCAAGAACGACGAGTGCGACCCCGGTCACCGTCAGGACCAGGGAAAGCCGACCTAACATCCGAATGTGCACGAGACCGTCTCCTGACAACCACGGGAAAGGATCGGACGGCGCGCCCCGGACACCAGGGCGATCGTCCGTCAACCATGGATATCGTAGTCGCCGGTCAACCATGACGCAATTCATACGCCGCGCCAGACTGCTGAACCGGTGGACGACGCGACGAGACGATCAGCCGGGCGGCAGGCATGCCGGACGGGGCCCGAAACAGCGAACCGTTTGCCCCTGAGGTTCGGATTGAACCGCACCGGTGTGCCACCAGAGCGTGGATGCGCCCTTGACGCCGCGGCGCGCCATCCGCGGTGGATGGCCGCTGCTGAGACCGCGCCCACCAGAGGGGACCATTCATCGTCGGGATGGCGTGATCGCGCCGCGTTTAGCGGCGCGCACCTCGGGACCGGCCCTGAATGACTTCCAGATCGTCGTCCGGTTCGCGACCGGCGATGAAGCCGTCAGGGTAGGGAGCGCGATGCGCGCTCTCCGCGCTGAAGCGGTCGGTCCAGCGTCGCTGCCGATCGGTCCGGCGCCGGAGCTGCGAGGGTCGAGCGTCGGTCGCGCTGGCGAGTTCAGACTCCAACGTCTGCTTCAATCGAGCGGCCAGCTGCCCGATGAAGGTGAGATGGTCCTGGATATCGTCCAGGGCCGACACAGCCGCCCGGGCATCGCACCGCTCGGCCGCAAGGCAGAGCGCGTCCCAGGAATGGAGGGCGTCGCTCTCCACCTCGTCGAGTTGCAGGAGACGACTCGCGGTCGCGACCGTCATCGTCACTGCCTCGTCCTCATCGCTCCTCATTCCAACACTCCGGCCTTGTGTTCGTCATACGCGCCCGAGACGGTAGATCCACCTGCTGGCGAAGGAGACAGGACGCTGCCATTCGCGTGGAATCCGGTTATCACTGGTCGTCGATGTCCCAGGAACCCTAGGACAGGTGCTTGCTGGGTCAGCCAGGGACGAAGACGGGCACATCGGTGTCGTCCTCGGTCACCAGCGGGGACGGCGGCTGGCCGACCGCGGCGGCGACGGCATCGCCGAGCTCGTTGACAGGATCCTTGAAGAAGCCCATCGTCGTGTAGCTGACCGTGCCATCCGGCAGGATCAGGAACACGGTCGGTGTGCAGGTGATGCCGTAGGCGGTCGCGACCGGGTAGCCTTCTGGCTCGATGATGATCGGAAAGGTGACGCCGGCTCGCCGGCCGAACGAGGCAGTGACCATCGGCGAGTCCTGGGAAACCCCGAGCACGGTCAACGATGTACCGGCGTACCGTTGGTGGAGCCGCTCCAGAAAGGGAAACATCGTCTTACTCGCCTGGCATGAACTCTTGTACAGGCTCAGCAGCACCGGCCCATGCGCGAGGGCCTGGGTGATGTCGCGAGTCTCTCCTGCCGCATCGACAAGCGGCGTGTTCACCACCGGTGCCGGTGAACCGGCCGTAATCTCCGCCACCAAATGCTCCTTCTCCGCAGGGCGCTCCGTTGAGTGAATGTAGCGATGCTACTGGTCAGACGCCGTGGATGCAACTAAGAGCGTCTTTCAAAACCGGCACGAGTCCTGCGGGGCGGGCGCAAGAGGTGGATGGTGGCCAAGCCGCTGCTGCCGGACGAGTGGTGGGTGATCGTCGAACCGCTGTAGCCGCCCGCGCCGCCGAAACCGAAGGGCTGGCGTCGCCGCGTCCCGGATCGGGCCCGCCTGACCGGCATCCTCGTCGTGCTGCGCAGCGGCCTCCCCTGGGAGATGCTGACACGCGAGCTCGGGAGTGGCAGCGGGGTGACGTGTTGGCGCCGCATGCGCGATTGGCAAACGGACGGGGTCTGGGACCGAATCCACCGGGCGCTACTCGACCGTCTCGGCGAGGCCGACAAGATCGATTGGAGCCAGGCAGCGCTCGACGCGGCGAGCGTCCCGGCAACAAGGTGGGCGGGGCGGTGGGACCGAACCCGACCGTTCGTGGCAAAGGCTGCACCAAGCGCCACCTCGTCACCGATCTGCGGGGGATTCCGCTGGCGGTCCGCCTGACCGGGGCCAACCGCCACGAGTCGACGGTGTTCGAAGAGCTGCTCGACGCCATCCCGCCGATCATGCGCCCCTCCGGGCAGCGGTGCCGGCGCCCGAACAAACTCCACGCCGACAAGGCGTACGATGTCCCCTGCTGCCGCCGGGCGCTCTCCCGTCGACGGATCAAGGTCCGGATCGCCCGCAAGGGGATCGAGCCCATGGAGCGGTCGGGCCGCCACCGCTGGGAGGTCGAGCGCACGCTGGCGTGACTCAACCGCTACTGCCCTGTGACGATCCGCTACGAACGCGACGACCAGATCCATTAGGCGTTCCTCACCCTCGGCTGCGCGCTGATCTGCTTCAACCACCTGCCTCCTGCGGATGGGGTATGAAAGGCACGCTTCGGTGGCATCCGCGGCTGCGTTCAACGTAATCGTCATGCGTAGCATGACCGGGATGTCGGTCTACAACGCCGCAACGGCACGCGCCGCTTCCGGCGTCGATTCACTGCTGTCGTAGCGGTATGGCCAGGGGTGGCGCTCGTGTGTGGACGTCGCGTCACGCACCGCCCGTTGCCGCCCCTCGATGTCGAAGCACGCCAGCTGATTGCCGCGAAGCAGCTGGGTTGCCCCGTCAATCGCCTGTCGTGTGGTCATGAAGCCATCAGCCACTTCTTCTTCAAGCGCCCTGGTGAGCCAGCGACGCATCTGCACGGCGTAGGCATAGGCCATCGAGGGCGTCGTCGTATCGTCGCCAAAGGCGAACAGTTTGTTCAGTGGGACGGCATGCAGGAACCGACGAACGAAGTCCTTGCTTGCAAACGGATTGAGGGCCCACGCCCAGCACAGATCCACATAGACGTTGCCGAAGTGCTTGGCTAGGGCAATCAGCTCGTCGCTGTACGGATAGGCGATGTGCAATAGGACGAAACGAGCGTTCGGATACTCCATCAGGAGTGGCGCGAGGTGCCCCGCTCGCAATCGGTCGACCGGCATGGCCGTGCCGAGCTGCCCCGTTTCCGCGAGATATCCGGTATGGAGTTTGATCGGCAGCTGGTATGCGCTGGCCAGTTCCACCCCGCGTGCCAGGCACCAGTCGCCGAGGCACAGTCGAGCCTCCGATTGTGGGTCGTCGCTCCCTGGACCGCCCCCAAGCACCGCCTGCACCGCACGCTCGGCGTCGGCATCCGTTCGCTTGTGCCATGCCAGGGTGCGTACGTAGGCGTGCTGGGATTTCACCGCGATGGAGAGTGGAGCACATCGGGCAAACAATGCCTCCATCGACTGCTCCAGTGTGGTGAGATTCCGGACCGTCACGCCGGTCGCTGCTTCGATGACCGGATCGTCGATCGTGCCGGAGGTGAAGCGGCGCAACGAGAGATCGCGGAGGAAGAACGCGGCGGATGTTCGGGAAAGGTCGATCACGTCGAGCCCCAGATCCGTCTGGACATGATCGAGCTTCGCACGGTCCTGCAAGAGGGCGACACACCCACCTTTGCGCTGCAACGCCTGCAGCCGTTTCTGCCCCGCACGAACGGTTGCCTCGCTCACCCCCTCGATCTCATAGAGATCACGAGCGGCGATGCGGACCGCCTCGCCGTACCCCGTGAACTGGGCCATGGTCCAGGCCGCTGCCACACCGGCGAAGCGGCCCTCAAGATCCTCGTCGCTGCTGTCCTGAAGGCGAGCAACGGCGTCGGGCGAGGCGCCAGCGATGATCAAATCCGACGAGCTATACCATCCGAAGAGGTCACTAAGGATGTCAGGTGCGTTCGGTCCCTCCCAGGCATCATCGCCCGGCAGGTGGGTATGCGTATCGATCACTGAGACGTTGGCAATGTGGTCGGCAATTTTGCTCGGCATCGGTCCTCTGTTTCACCGCTGCTTTGTCCCGTGATCGTCGTCGCAGGCTGCGGCAGTAGTCCGACAATACGCTCGCCCGAAACGTGGCAGCCCGGCCCCGCACACCCGCGCACATATTTCCTGCGTTCTCGAAGTTAGCGCGGCCGCTCGCCGGCCGACAATTCGTCGGGGAGGAGGGGGTTGCTCATGCCCTTGGTTTACCACAGCGTCAACCGGTTTTGAAAGACACTCTAAGCCCGCCGCGCCGCCGTCGACACGGTGGTGGGGCAGGCGGCTCAAGCATCCGGTTGCGAACCTCGGGGAGGCATGGAGCCACGTTGGCAGGTCGGCCATGGTCGCCGAGTCAATCGGCAGCCGGGGCGAGCATTGTCAGGCGCTCTAACCCCCGGAGCAGGTCCGCTTCCAGATCATCGGGCTCCTCGATGCCGATCGAGAGACGGATCAGGTCGGTCCCGTGGAAGGGCCAGACAAGCGTTCCGCAATCGCCCAGACTGACCGCCAATGTACAGACCTTGAGCGCGTTGAGAAAGGGCGCAATCGACTCGACACCATCGCGCGGCCGGAACGAGACCATGCCCCCGTATCCCCGAACGCCATCGCTCAGAAGCCGGGTCGCCACATCGTGTCCGGGATGGTCGATCAGGCCCGGGTAATTGACCGAGGCGACGGCCGGATGATTGGCCAGCAGTGTCGCGATTCGCAGGGCGTTGCTGCCATGGCGCTCCATGCGAAGCGGAAGCGTCTTCACCCCCGCTAACAGCACCCACGCCGCGAACGGCGTCATGGCGCCCCCGTGCCGGATCATCTTCGCCCGAATGGCGTTGACCAGCGTGCGTGGTCCACAGACAACCCCACCTTGAGTCTGGCCATGGCCAGAGAGGTACTTCGTCGCGCTGTGGATCACCAGCGTTGCCCCGTGGCGCAGTGGTTGACAAAGCGCCGGCGACAGAAAAGTGTTATCAACCACGAGCGGGATGCCATGGGCTTCGGCAATCGCCCCGAGCGCATCGAGGTCCGCAACCCGGAGCGTTGGATTTGAGAAGGTCTCGGCGTAGATAGCCCGGGTCGCCGGCGTGATCGCCGCGGCGACGGTCTCGGGGTCGGTCGTGTCGACCATCGAGACGGTCGCGCCGATATCGGGCAGGTCCTGGCACATGAAATCCCGGGCCAGCTCATAGGCGTCGGCCGAGGCGATGAGGTGTCCGCCGCCAGCCAGGAGGTGGAGCAACGTGGTGGAGATCGCGACCATCCCGGAGGAGGTCGCCACAGCATCCTCGGCGCCGTCGAGGTCGGCCAGCTTGACCTCGAGGCAGCGCACCGTCGGGTTGCCGCCCGGCGAATAGACGAAGTGCGGACGGTGCCCGTCGCGCATCGCGTCGAGCTCGCCCGCATTATGAAAGGCATACGTGACGTTCTGGTACAGCGGCACACCATGGGCGCCGGTGGTCGGATCGGGCGCCTCACCCGAATGAACACACCGGGTACCGAAGCCGCGCTCAAAACGATCGGTCATTCCTGGCCTTCTCCCTCGGCGTGTCCCGTGCGCGTCGCCCCTCGGCACCGCACCGATTTGTCGCTCATCCGCGTCGACGATGAAGGCGCCCGGTCGGGCGATGGCCACGCAAGTTGCGCGCCCACCGCGTGTCGTTTCCGCTGTTCAGGCCATGCCTGCTAGGATGGACTCACCGGCATGCCTGTCTCACCACCATTCGTCAGGGTATCGCAGATGTTCCGTCGCCCGGTCACTCTGGCCTACACCGGTCCGTCATGGTGAGGACGTCATCAGACGATGGCGGCGGCGCCATCAACGTGATGGTCATTCCTTCAGTCTCTGGCGGGCTCGGCCACGTTACACGCACGCTGAAACTTGCCCGCGGATTAGAACGCGCCGACCGCAGTCTCCGGATCATCTACGGGCTCGATGAGGTTGGACTGCGACCGATCAACCGCGAGGCGGTCGCCCGCTCGGGATTTCCCCTTCGCATTATCCCGAACCCGGTTCGTCACGAGCGCGACGCCCGCATCCGCGAGGTGATGGGTGACATCGATGTCGTGATCGAGGACACCAACCGGCGATTGATCGCCCACCGCTCGCTGCTGCCTCGCCTTCGGGCCTGGATCTCCCTACCGATGCTCCCTCTCTGGGACGATCTCCACATGGACTGGCCGCTGCTGGAGCACGTCGATCATATCCTGTACACCTACCCGGCCGTGATGCCGGTCCCCGAGGAGTTGGAACGCTTTCGCGACAGGCTGACCGTCACCGGACCGATTCTTGACCCGCTGGAGATGCCGAGCAAGGAGGAGGCGCGCCGCCACCTCGGTCTCGACCCGGAGGCGCGCTACATCGTCTACGCCCCCCGCGGCTTTCCGTTCGGGGAGTGGTTTGGCCGGCGCGTCTTGAGCGGGGTGGTCGGCGGCTACCGGCGGTTGACTCCCAAACAGCCCGACCTGCGCCTGCTCCTGACGGCCATCCCCGACCGTGGGGCTATTCAGCCACCGCGGCTGCCACCACTCGATACCATCGACGGCGTGACGGTCTGGGGCACGCTGGCGCCGGAGCGCAGCCGCGACTCCATTGCCGCCGCCGATCTCGTGATCGTCGAAGGCACGACCACGCTGTTCGATGCCGCGACTGCCGGTACCCCGGTACTGATGGTGCCCGGTCTCATCTACGAAACCTTCCTCGAAGGGACCCTGGTCGACGAGTATGGCGCGGGGATCGTGATGCGTCCCGAAGAAGTGACGGCCCGGAGCATGGCCGTCAAGATGCGCGATGCTCTCGATCCGGACCGGTCGCGGCAGCGTGCCGACCGGTTGCGGGCGCTGGTCGGTGAGGGGGGACGAGATGCCGCCGTGGCCGCCATCGGTCGCGTCATCGATGAGCGGGTTCGGTCGGCCTCGTAATCAGGCCTGGCGTCCCGCCAGCTGGTGCGTCACGAGCCCGGTTCAACGTATTAACCTGGTCGTCATCTCTGTCGCTGACCAGTCAGGGGTGTCAGCCATCATGGGGATGGACCACGGTCGTGATCCACCGTCGGCGTGACGACGTTGAAACAAGAGAAGCGGGCGCGACGCGTCGTTGAGCCCCTAACCTCCCGGGAGAAGCAATATGCGCGTCTGGCGCTGGATCAATCTGATAGGAGCCGGTCTGCTGGCGGGTCTCATCGCGACGCTCGTGATGGCGCTGGTGATGCTGGTCCTGCGGTACGGACTCGGCATCACCGCGCCGCCGGAGGCGCTGCCCGACCGGATTGCGCCGACGCTTGATATCGACACCTTCTTCGGGCTGTTTCGAACCTACGGTGGCTATAACGGGCTCAAGAAGTTCGGTATCCGGTCCGGCTTGCTGGCCTTGATCGGGGTTGGAACCCTGGTCGGCGCCATCTACGCGGCCATCGTCGAGCGCGAGCGATCGCACCATCCGGGAATCTGGCGCTCCGGGTTCAGTCCACGGGGATGGCGGTTCGTCATCATCACCGCCGTGGTCTTCTGGGTCTCCTCCTTGATTGCGCTGGCGCCCGTGCTCGGAGCGAACTACCGGGGCCTCTCACCGGCGCCGGCCACGGTCGCCAACGCGCTCGGGCTCCTCGTCAGCTACGCCGCGTTCGCGGCGACCCTGATCCTGGTCTACCGGTTTCTCGTCGCACCGGCCCTGGCGGTTGAGCCGCGGCCGACGGTCAACACCGAGCCGCTGATCCGTCCGATGGGGGAGCTGGGACGACCGGTCGATCGCCGGGCGCTGATCGCCGGCGTCGCCGGTGCGGCCTTGATCGCGCCCTCCTACGGCATCATGCGCCGGATGTACCATCAAGCGACCTTTTTCTATGACGGCACCCGGTTCCGCGCCGACCAGCTGAGCGGCGTGACGCCGAACGACCAGTTCTATGTCGTCACCAAGAACGTCGTCGATCCTCGTCCGACCAAGGCGTTCTGGGGACTTGAGGTCAACGGGCACGTCGACAACGCGCGCCGCTACGACTTCGACCAGCTGGCGGCGATGGAGCCAGTCAAGGTTGAGGCGACCCTGAGTTGTATCAGCAATGCCGTCGGTGACCGCCTGATGAGCAACGCGATCTGGACCGGCGTCCCGATGGCGCGCTTGCTCGACGAGGCGGGCGTCAAAAAGGGCGCGGTCGAGGTCCGGTTGCATGGAGCCGACGGCTATACCGACACCTTCGCGATCGACAAGGCGATGGAGTCGACGACCCTGGTCGCGTATCGGATGAATAACGAGGAGATTCCGCAGCGTCACGGCTATCCGGTTCGGTTGATCGTTCCGGGTCTGTTCGGTGAGAAGAACGTGAAGTGGGTTACCGGGATCGAGGTCGTCGACTTCGACGCGAAGGGGTTCTACGAGCAACAGGGCTGGGGGCCGGAATTCGTCGTCCCGACCCGGTCGAGCTTTCTCCAACCCGATCTCCGGAAGCCGGTCAAGGTCAACAGCACCGTCCCGCTCAAGGGGATCGGCTTCGCCGGCAACCGTGGCGTCTCGAAAGTCGAGGTGAGTTTCGACGACGGCAAGACCTGGTCGGTGGCGCGGATCGACTACCCGGGCACCATGACCTCCTGGGCGGTCTGGACCTATAGCTGGCGGCCGACGCGGGCGGGCGACTACAAACTCGCGGTCCGGGCGACCGACCAGGCCGGCGCTGTGCAGACTCCCGACCGACGTGGCATCATCAGCGAGGGCGCCACCGGCTATCATCGCGTCGTCGCCCATGTGCAGGCGTAGCTAAAACACCCGGGATTGTCGCGAGGCGCTCCTGGGCAGGCCGGGAGGGACCCATGGGCCGGCGGCAGACCGCTCTCGTGACCGGTGGAGCGGGTCTGATCGGGTCGCACATCGTCGACCTGGCGCTCGCCGCTGGCTGGGATGTGCGGATCCTCGACAATCTGCAGCGTCAGACGCACCGCTACGGGAAACCCGACTGGGTACCGGCCGCCGCCGATTTCATCCAGGGAGACGTCCGCCATCGCGCCGTCTGGGAGCGCGTCCTGGATGGCGTTGATGTAGTCTTCCACGAGGCCGCCTGGGGCGGCTATATGCCGCAGATCGCCAAGTTTATCGAGAGCAATGGTGTTGGCACCGCGCTGATGCTGGAGACGATCCGGGACCGCCGGTTGCCAGTTCGCAAGGTCATCGTGGCGTCGTCGCAGGCGGTCTACGACGAGGGCGCCTACCGGTGCCCGGAGCACGGGAACTTCTACGGCAGACCGCGACCAGTCGCGCGGTTGGAGCGCGGGGACTACGAGCAGCATTGCCCACGCTGTGATGCCGTCGCGCTGCCGGTCGCAACCGACGAAGAAGCGCCGACCGGTGGCGCGAACGTTTATGCGATCAGTAAGCAGGTGCAGGAGCGGCTGGTGCTCTCCTGGGGCGATGCGACCGGTATTCCCGCGGTGGCGCTCCGGTACTCCTGCACGTACGGACCGCGTCAGTCCCTCTTCAATCCCTACACGGGCGTGATCGCCATTTTCTGCACCCGGCTCGTCAATGACCGTCCCCCGGTCGTCTACGAAGATGGCCGGCAATCGCGCGATCTGATCTTCGTCGAGGATGTCGCGCGGGCCAACCTGCTGGTCGCGGGCGACGACCGGGCAAATGGACGTGTCTTCAATGTCGGGACTGGCCGGGCCGCGGCGATTGGCGATCTGGCGCGGATGCTGGCCGCCGGGTTGGGTAAGCAGATCGCCCCGGAGATCCCTGGCGACTACCGGCCTGGTGAGATGCGGGCCCTCATCTCCGATATCACGCGGATTGGCGAGCTTGGCTTCCGCCCGACTATCGAACTCTCAGATGGTATCTCCCGCTATCTCGACTGGGTACGCCAACAAGGATCGATTGAAGATTACTTTGGGGCTGCCGAGCGAATCCTGCGGCGGCGGCGCGTCGTGCAGCGCGGAACCCCGGGCGTTCAACCGCCGGGTCAGGATGCCGCTACCGATGTCCCCATGGCCGCCCGCTCGTGACGATCGCGTTCGCGATACCTGCCGACAGCAACGAATCGGCGCCTGCTGATGCCGCGGATGCGCCGTCCCGTCGCGATCGTTCGGGTGGTGAACGGCCGACCGCGACGGTCGTCATCCCGGCGCTCAACGAGCAGGAAACGATCGGTGACGAGATCAGGGAAATCCTCGCCGTCGCCGCCGATCCCGCCCTCCCGGTCACCATCGTCCAGGTTGTCGTGGTCGACAACGGCAGCACCGATGACACTGCTGCCCGGGCCGCCGGCGCTGGTGCGACAGTGGTTGCGGAGCCGCGCCGCGGGTATGGCCGGGCCTGTCTCAGCGGAGTAGAAGCGGCGGGGGATGTCGATCTGATCGTTCTGCTCGACGGCGATCGCAGCGACCAACCGGCTGAGCTGCCGCTGCTTCTCGCGCCGTTGCTTGCCGGGGAGGCCGACATCGTGATCGGCTCCCGGACGCTGGGTTCAGCTGAGCCGGGCTCGCTGCTGCCGCAGCAGCTGGTCGGCAACTGGGTCGCGGCGCGGCTGCTTCGCGTGCTCTACGGCGTCCGGGTCACCGACATTGGACCGTTTCGGGTTATCCGGCGCCGTACCCTGCTCGATCTCGGGATGCGCGAGATGACGTATGGCTGGTCGGTCGAGATGATCGCCCGCGGGGCTCGGGCGGGGCTGCGGGTGCGTGAGGTGCCCGTCTCGTACCGGATGCGTGGGGGCGGTGCGTCGAAGGTCAGCGGCAATCTGCGCGCGTCGATCCGCGCGGGCGCCCGGATCACTGCCACGATCCTTCGCTGCCGTCGCGATCGGTCGCCCACGTCAGCCGGTCGCGCTCGGGCATGAGTCAGACTGTCGCTACTCTCGACCACACGGTCGATGTGCCGGACCACCACACGTTGGTGCGGCCGACCAGGCGAGCCAGTCGCGTGGACGGCGGGCGTCGACACTGGCCGATCGCTGCCGTACTGACGCTCTTCGCGGCGGCCGCCTTTATCGTACCGACGATGACGCCGATCGCGACCACGGACGACTGGGGCTACTCGCGATCGACCGAGATCCTCTATCACTCGGGGGAGTTGAAGGTCTTTCCGGTGGTGGCGGCGACGGCCATCTTCCATGTCGTCTGGGCCTGGCTCTTTGCGCTCGTTTTCGGGATGAGCCTCGGCATCGTGCGAGTCTCGACGGTGGTGATAGTCGCGCTTGGTGGTCTGGCGCTCTATGGCACCTGCCGGCGTCTCGGCGCCGGGCATGGTTTGAGCGCGCTCGGCGCGGCGACGTACCTCTTCAACCCGCTCGGGTTTTTCCTCACTTACACCTTCATGACCGATCCACACTTCACCGCGCTGATGCTCGGGGCGACCTACTTCTATGTCCGTGGTCTAGCGCCCGAGAAGGGGAGCGGCTGGGCGACGGTCGTGGGCTCGGCGATCGCGGCCGCGGCCTTCTTGACTCGCCAGCAGGGGGTGCTGATCCCACTGGCGGTTGGGGCGTATCTCCTTTTTGGGCGACGGCTTCGCGTTGATCTCGGGAGCGTCTGGCGCCTTCTGCGTGTGGGCGGCATTCCGCTGCTCGCGTTGGTGGGCTATTACATCTGGCTCCGCGAGGTCAACGACGTGCCCGCCGTTCAGACATCGTTTCTCAATCAGGTCAAACACACCGGTCTTTCCCGCAGCTGGTTCCTGATTCGCCGGGTCACCTTCTACGAGCTGGTCTATATGGGGCTATTCACGCTGCCAGTCGTCGCCGCGGCCCTGCTCGCGGGCCGGCGACTGGCGCGGTCCCTGCCTTCCTCAGGAGTGCTGCTCCTCTGCGCCTGGGAAGCGATCGTTGTCGGCGGGGTGGCCATCTACGGGGTTACGGGTCGCTGGATGCCCTATATCCCTCAGTTTTTGGGGCCAGGTGGTCCCGGCACCGTCGATGTTCGAGGTTCCCGCCCCGCGCTGATCACCACCGACTTTCGTATCTGGGCAACTTTGATCTGCGGGGCCGCATCGGTGATCCTGGCGGTGGCGCTGGCGCGGGGCGCGCGGCAGCCGCCGGGAAACGAGCGAGCCGGCGCCGGTGTTGTCCTGGCGATCGCGATCGGCCAGGTCGTCGGGGTGATCCCTCCGTCGTATCACTACCAGTCCTGGGCAGGATCGCTCGACCGCTATCTGCTGCCGCTGCTGCCGTTGTCGATCCTCCTTGCCGTCTGGGCCGTGCGGGATGCGCGTATCTTTCAGCCGCTCGGCTGGGTGATTGCCGCTGTGTTCGCGGTGGTCTCCGTGGTCGGCGCTCGCGATTACCTCGTCTACATGGACACGGTCTGGTCGATGGCGCGCCAGGCAACCGAGGAGGGCGTGCCGATCGACCGGCTCGACGCGGGGTCTGGCTGGGACGGCTACCATCTCTACGAGCTTTCACTTGCCCACCCCACGCGACCGCGCACGAAGAATGGCGCCTGGTGGACCTCGTTCTACGCGCCGATCACCGATTCCGCCTATGTGGTCTCCGGGAAACCGATTCCCGGCTACTACGTCGTACGCCGCCGCCCGTACTCCTACTGGATGGAAGACGACCAGGTCTATCTCTACCTGCTGCGCCGCGCGGATGTCCCCTGGCCGCCAGTGACGAGTCCAACGCCGACAGCCTCGCCCGAGCCGCGTCCGACGCCTCCCCCCCCGGTGAGGACGCAACCGTTGCCGCCGCCACCGGGGCTGGCGACGACGCTGGCTCCCGTCGGCGTCTCGCTGCCGACACCGACGCCGTAAACGACGACGCGAGCCCGCGACTGGCCGTATCCGTGTCCAGGAGACGATCGGTGAGCAACGAGCAACCAGACAACCTCTTCCTGATTGCCGCTCGCAATCCGGTTCCCGGCGAGACGAAGACCCGCCTGGGCGTGTCGATCGGAATCGCGCGGGCGGCCACGCTCTATCGTGCCTTCCTGGTTGACCTGGCGATGCGCTTTGCTCCCACGGAGGGCTACGACCTCGGCTGGGCTTATACACCGCCGGAGGTCGACTTCGCCGCTGTCCTTTCGAGTCTCGGCGCCACGCCCGCGCCGGGGGTCCACCTTGTGCCTCAGGAGGGAGCGGGGTGGGGAGCTCGCCAGGCGAATCTGTTGCGGTGGGGGTCCGAGCATCGCTACCAGCGGACGGTCCTGATCGCGTCAGACTCGCCGCACATCTCCTCAAGCATCGCCCACGACGCCTTCGCCGTGTTGGAGGATCACGATGTCGTGATCGGACGGGTGCACGACGGCGGCTACTATCTGATCGGTGCGCGCGGCCGGTGCGATGGGCTGCTTGAGGCGGTGCCGATGAGCACTGCGAGCGCGGCCGATGCGCTGGTGGCGCGAGCGGCGACGCTCGGGTACCGGGTCGCCGAGCTGCCACCGACGTTCGACATCGATGAGGAGGCCGACCTGGACCGCCTCGAAGCCGCGCTCTCGCCCGACGGCGCGCCCGCCCCGGCGACCTGGGCGGCGCTTCACGATCTCTCCCTGACCGGTGCCGACCGGCGGGCGAGCGAACGACCCAGCAATGGCGCTTCGGCGAGTAAGAGGGTCATGGGCCAGCATAGTGTTTGAAGGCTGAGCCAGCCGGGTAGATCGGGTACGGCTGAGCATCGCGTCGTGCGCTTGGTCCCCGGTAGTGACGTGCCACTCCGTGGCCGCGATGACGACAATTCGCTGCTCAACCCGGCAGGCCAGCGTCCGATCACATCCACGGTGACTGCGACCCACCACCCACGCTTACCCTGATTCTCATGGTGATCGGTACGAATGGCAGCTCATGGGCTTGACCGGACCACAAGGTCGTCGCCAGCAAGAGTGGGCTTGTCCGCCGCCGATCAATTGTCTGGGATAGGGAGTTCGTCGACGAAGGCGAGAACTGTCCTAATGGCCTCGTCGAACGGGATGAACAATGTTCTCGTCGTCGATTCGAGTGCGTCGTAGTCCACTCGCGCGCGCTCGGCGATCTCTCGGTCGCGAAAGGCTGATTTTGAGACCGGCACATCCCGGGCGTCCGCTTTCGCATGCAGAAAGGCGGCAACCTGCGCTCGATTCAACCCGGCATGAACTCTGACGGCAACAGCAATGTCGAGGATATCTTGTTTCCGGTTGCGTCCGCGGATCGACTGCTGCAGTAGCGCGCGTAGCTTCTCGCTGACAATATCCTCCAGAGTACTCACACGAAGCTGCTCGTGACGCTCGTCAATCGTGAAGACCGTCGCGGCACAGATCGGTTCGTTGATGCTGATGTCAATCGGAAGCATGTGCGGGCTGTTTTGCTTGTTGGCCATTTGGATCAACAGGCGGGCTTCGTCGGGAAGAGCGTAGCCGACGCGGGCCGCGTAGGTGATGAACGTCCTTTCCGCTCCCGGCGGCTGTTGCTTCAGAGAGGTGATTGCAAAGGCAACCCCAAAACGGGATGTTGCGATGCTGAGGCCTCGCCCCAACAATGTTCGAAGGGAGTCGATGCCTGGTTGAAACTCAGTTCTGGCCGGGTCGACCGAGAAGTCTAAGTCGACCGTGCTGCGGTTTGGCTGCCAGACGAAATCCAGGGCATTGCCGCCCTTAAAGACAAGACAGTGGCGCAGCGGTGGCACGCTGGCGATGCCACAGAGGGCAACGTACTGAACAAACCGCTGGCGCGCCTCGCTCATGGTCACCCTGTTTGCGCTCGCCCATGCGGCGAGAGAGCCGAACGATCGCGGGTACCCATCCGTCATGCTGCAAAGTTGTGCAGGACATCAACAGGAGCATTGATTGCGAGGCTCCATCGCTCGTTGAAGGTTGGACCATACGGAGCCGATCCGACGAGCTTGCTCGATCCGCCCCGATGTGCGGCGCTGCGCCACTGCTCAACCATTGGGTGGACCAGCCCAAGCTGATCGAGGACGTATCCCACACGTTGGCGGAGGACTGTGACGTCCAACCGGTCGACTTGATAGACCAGGACATCGAGATCGAGGGTGTCACGGGCCAGGGTCCAGGCATGCAGTACGTTGGTAATACCGCCGCATCGGGCTGGAGATAGAAGTCCGTCTACGAGCGTCCGTTCCGGCGTCGTGCACCGCATCGGATACCCCAGGGGCTGATAGTCGGCGAAGCCAAAGAATCGTTCGGGGAGGACTCGCAACCATCGTACCGGGCGTCCGAGGATCCTCGCTGGTGTTCGTCCTCCCGGCGGTTGCTCTCCCTCCCAGTCCCGTGGGCCGGTTCCAACCGGCAAGAGTCCGCCGCTCGCGTCTGCCGACACGGTCGCCGTTAGGCCCTTGGGCAGGTCATCAGTTAACCCATGGAACACCAGAGCCGAGAGATGACTGAGAACGGCGTAAGGGTGAAGCTCAAATAGCACTTCGCGCTCGTCAACGAATCCCTGGCGGGCGTAAGGCACGGTGACTTCATAGAGATGGCGAAACCCTTTAACGGACGCGATCTCCCCACGACCGCGCATCTGACGGAACAACGGGGTGAGGTCTTCAATGGTTTGTGGCAGGCGGTTCCAGCGGCGCTGGCCCGGAGCTAGTGAGAAGGTGGCGCGTCGCAGCAGAATCACAGCGCGCCAACCGGACAGGATGTGCCGGTGCTCATTCGCCAGCTGGTCAAGCAGCGCGCTCGCCGCGGTTACGATCATCGGCTTGCCTCTATATCTGTGGGCGTCTATACTTCGTCCTAAGGACGAAGTATAGACGCCCTGTCAAGTACATGCAATGCATAGAATAACAG
>JAABUS010002971.1_pt1 | contig 29338 bp, 42 predicted proteins | sample 5560161 | NCBI WGS metagenome assembly JAABUS01 (sample SAMN10711885, study PRJNA513376) | rock metagenome | isolation source: Antarctica rocks | place: Antarctica: Victoria Land, Trio Nunatak nord | collected 2016-01-04
CTGTCCACTGCGCGCACAGGAACCTTAGTATATGAAGTCACCACCCCCGCCCTTGCGGGGGTGGTTCCTCTTAGTTATGAAGTTGCAGATGCACGTCCCTGAACCGTCTGAGGAGCTTGCTGCAATCGGCGAATCGCTGCTTTCCCTCGGGTCGCAGCCGATCAACGCGCCGCTTTGCGAGCCTACACGCAGTAGCGCGCTGATATGCGTTGAAATGCGCTGCTATGCGTTAAAGGACCTTGAAACACTTGCATATGCGTCGTTGTGCGTCACAATGCGCCGTTCTGCCTCGCTGCTTTCAGCTCAAGTTGCGCTGCTGAGTGCAGTGCAGCTCATGTTTGAGGTCAGCTTCGACCAGGTTCCAACATACCTCCTACGCTATGCACCTGTTCACGCATAAGACTGGAACACTCCACGCCATGCTCCAGGCGACTTCTCGTGGACACCACTGGTGGATTGCGGGTGAGGTCTCGGCCGGACGTGTAGTGCCCATGATGCAGAAATTTACCGAGCAATGGGGGACTGAGACTGCGAAGTGGACCCGCTCTCGTAACCGGAAGAACGGTATCGCAAGCGCAACGCTCTTCGTTCATCCGACATACCTTCGGCCATCGTTCAGTTGGTGGCTGTTGCTTACTGACGGGGAGCATCCTGCCCGAAAGTCAGAGACCGGCTTTCGGGACGCACTTGATCGTCGCCAGCGCCTCACCTTCCAGGACACATATGAGGCGATACAGCTCCCAAGCTCAGGAGCCGTGCCACGCTGGACGTGGCGCCTGACCTCCACGTTCGAAGAGAGCCTGAAGGCGCAGATCACCGAGAGCGTGCGCCATCGCAAGGACCCACGAGCCGTCAAAGAGGTAATCCGAATCTACCACGGCCTGCCCGGCTTTCGCGGCATCCGCCACCAGATCGTTGCCCTCCGGCGCCATACTGCCAACGAGTGGCGCCGAACCAAGGCAGAAGGGGAGTGCCCCCATCTGCCGACTAGGATGCCGGCATATGCCCGATACAAGACATATCGCACCGTGCCTGTAGAAGCTGTTAGGGATCGACTTCTGGCGGGACTGTCACCCTATAGTGCTGATATGAGGTTTGGAGGCGACACTGCCGAAGCACTCCTGAGTGAACCGGTCGCCAACGAGATTGAGGAATGACGCCATGAGCTTGCACGGGTCCGAGATCGCGGAGCTGCTCGACCACTACGGCCAACCCATCCGCCCTTTGCTAGACGACCCACGTCACACCGAGATCATGGTCAATGGCTACGCTGACATATGGGTGGAGCGCGAAGGCAAGTTGATACGGACCGAGGCTGCATGGGCTGACGAACGCGACCTCATCAACTTCATCCGGCAGATCGCCCACTCTCTTGACCAGGAGGTGGACGACGAGAATTGTATGTTGGACGCCAGGTTGCCGGACAATACCCGCGTCAACGCGACTCTGCCGCCAATCTCCATCCGCGGCCCGATTATGTCCATCCGGCCGTTCCCGAAGATCGTCTTCACGACAGGGGATTTGGTAGCTCGGGGTGCGCTCCCGGAACGAGCAGTCAGCCTATTGCGGCTCGGAGTTCTGAATAGGTTGAACATGATGATCGCCGGGGGAACCGGCAGCGGGAAGACTACCTTCCTACGATGCGTGTGCCAGATGATCCCGCACACCGAGCGCGTCGTCACTGCTGAAGACACGGCCGAGAACCTGTTGCCCGATCACCCGCATGTCGTTGAGTTGGAAGCACCGCGTCCGCGGCGGCGGCGCGACCAGAACGCCCAGCCCATCACGATGGCTCACCTGATTGTGGACATGCTGCGTAAGCGTCCAGACCGTCCCATCGTCGGGGAGGTTCGCACTCCGGAAGCGTGCGCGGCTTTGCTGGATGCGATCAATACTGGACACGGTGGGATGATAAGCACGATCCACGCGAATGGACCGGAAGACACCTTTGACCGGATGGATTTGCTGTTTGCCCGGCAGGCACAGAACGTCAGCATCGAGGCGATCCGAGGGCTCACGCGGAAGAACATCGACCTGGTTGCTCACGTCGCCCGTGATCGCGCGCTTGATGGCACGGTGACGCGCCGCCTTAAAGAGATCGCTTGGGTGCGGAATCGTACCCTGCGCTCTCTGTGTCACCATGACCGCCGGAGGGGTTTCGTTTTCGACGAACCGACCATCGCCGAGTTCGAAGAGGAACTTGCACTCGACTAGAACCGGAGATCCCAGTTCTACCGTCAAACATTTCCCTTGTACTCCATCGCGCACACGGCTAGCATGACTTGTCCCAACCTGTGACGCGCTCCCCGGAGCCGTCATGGCACGGGATGCGTCACCTTTGATAGGAGGCGTGAATGTTGGCTGAGTTCGAGGTAATTGGTCGGGTGTCCCGTATCACGGATATTTCGGCGCGAAGGGAGTCTAACACGTCCTGCCTTGTGACAGTGGCGACCACAAAGAGTTGGAAGAACGCGGATGAGAAGTGGCAGGAAAAGACATTCTTCCACACCCTGACCGTCTATTCCGGGCTAACATGGTTGGCCCACGGTCTCGATGTGGGAGACCTGGTGCGTTTCGCCGGCGACATTGAATCTTGGAGCACCAAGGTTGAGGGGTCGGATGAGTACCGCCAGGGTGTGACGTTGGTAGCTCGCGAACGGCGCATTTTGATGCGGAAGCGTCAAAGTAGCACAGACGAGCCTTCCCCGGAAGTCGGCCGCGGTAGCGGTTCAACTTCCGAGGCGCAAAGCCAGCGCACGCCATCCCGGAGCGACGGAGGCTCGCAGAGCGGTCACAGCCGCCAGGCACTTCGATAGGCCCTTGGTTAGGGCGTCAGCCTCCAAGAGGCGGGGAACCTATGGTTCCTCGCCTTCTCTTCCGCTGACCCGCACGAGAGGGGCTTCGACTTCAGGCTTATTCCCGTTCCCGGATGAACGCTGTGTGGGCGCAGTTTTTCTTCGACCGATGCCTGAGAAGGCGTTCTCAAGATCAGTAAGAGACACGATTTCATACGGCTCAGTCGCATTCATTGCATTCCGGACGAACGCTTGTAGTGCAATCCTAAATGTATCTGATCTCTGTATACTTAGTCCATACTGCTCATTGATTTGCGAGTTGATCTTATCAACTTCGCTGAGGAGGGCGGTTGGCACCCATATGCAGATTCTAACTGGCTTAGGCACGGAAGCGTTCCCCATGTTTAGGTTCTGAAGGGGCGCCAGCAGCGCCGAAGGATGCGGGTCAGGCGATTGGTCAAGACGATCCTCTAGGTCAGCTCCGCCGGCAGCAGAGCACAGGGTTAGCAAACGCTTACTGACCACCGAACGCTCCTTCAGCCTAAGCGAAGCTACCCACCGTGAGAGCTACCGGCCGTATTCAGCTTGGATCACACTGGCGCGATTCCCGACACTGCCCCCCGACACGCGCATGGGGCACGGCAAGCCGAGTGGGGCAGGATTGCAACACTATGGACCGAAGCAGGAACAAACGGCCTTTCTGCCCCAAGGTCACGAGTGATAAGGGTGATGCTGGGTTAACAGCCCTACCGTGCCGCAGGAGGAACGGTTGCAACTCCCACTTGCAACATCCCTTCAAAGTGACTTAGACTGGTCTATGCCTATCGCTTAGGAGTGAACATGGCCGAGACGTTCGAAGATCGTGCCCAAGACGTGGCGGTGCTCGGACGGTCTTTCAGGATCATGGGCATCCCTACGACCTTCTTCGTTATGACGGTGATGATCTCGATACCGCTGGCGACGATGGTGAAGTGGTGGATGGGTATTGGCTTCGGCGCCATCACCCTCTTCGGGTTGTATCGAATCCATGAGAACGACCCCCAGGCGCTCGACGTGTGGATCAACCGCATCCGTTCGCAGGTGCGGGTGTGGCAAGCGGGCCGGAAGTCGGCCCGTTCCTTGAAGTTCCTCTAATGGCAGAAGGAAACGCCTTGATGTATGTTCCCTGGAAGATGGCCGGCGCAGCGCGCGCCGGATTTACGCGCTCCATGGTGCCGGCCGCCGCCGTTGCCGCCGTGCTCGCGCCGGCACTCGCCCACGCGGCGGCGGGCTATACCCTCCCGACCTCCGGATCGAGTGGCATCCTTGCCCAAATCGAAACGAAGATGACGGAGATAGCTAACTTCGTGTCCCAGCCTCTTGGCGTGTTCCTCGTGATCTGCGCCTTCATCTTCGCCGCGGCCCTATGGATTTTCTCGCCACGGTCCGGGGCGCTCAGCGTCGCATTCCGCGCCGTTGCGGCGCTGATCGTCGTGTTCAACCTGACCGCCATCGTGACCTACTTCACACTGTAGCGCACGACGCGCCACGCCACCTTCGCTTGACGGGACAAAGAACACCGCCCCGGTGAGGCACAGCCTCCCCGGGGCATTCCCATCACGGAGTGCCCAACACGACGACTGGATACAGGTGCCTCCCACATGGCCTTTGGCGAACGACCCGCGAGCGAAGCCTACTCCCTGGTGTGCCCATTCGCGGGTGCCCTCCTCACCTCGTATGGCGGACTGCTGGGGGCCATCGAGCTGGCCGGGATCGACCCCGACGCTCTGACGAAGGAGGACGCCACCAGCCTAGCTTTGATGACGGCCAACATCTACGGCGCCGCGTCGCCCTACATCACCGTGACCCAATACTACGTTCATGCGGAAAGCACGCGCGTCACACTCCGGGACCGCCTCGACAGCCAGATTTCCCATAGGCTGTCCAAGCGCCGGGAAGAGGCACTGAACGATAGGGGCCTAGCAGGCACGCGACTGATCCACATTCTGACTTACCGAGACCCCCGCGGCTGGAACGAGAGCCTGTGGAAGGTGCTCGCGGCCAATCTGCCGATGCTGCCCTTCGACCGGAACGCGCGGCAGATTTTGAAGGCAAAGTTCAGCGCGCCCTCCGGGCTTGTCCTGCGGGAACAGGAGTTGCGGCAGCGCGCCGGAGAGCTGCGGCGAAACCTTGATGACGTGACTGCCAAGTGGAGCCAGGTCATGGACGCCAAGGTTATGACCCAGGCCGAGTTGTGGCGCGTTTGCAAGTTCCTTGCGACCTTCAACGAGCGATACCTTGAGCTGGGATCGCGCATCCCGCTGCCGATGGACGACCTTGATGTTGCGCTTCCGGACGGCGACGTGATCCCGGTCGCGGTCGATTACGTGGACATGCTGAAGCTCACGGGATCTAGCCCACGCTATTTTCGTACTGCGTCCATCCTGAAGATGCCTCACAACCCAATCGGCCTGTGGACCGCCGGGCTGGATGCACCCGTGCGTCGGCGCGGCAACTTCATGTACAGCACGAGCTTCGCCCCGCTGACCGAATTCGAGAAGTCCCTTGAGTTCCGCAACGCGCGGAACCGCCTTGAGCGCGTGCGCCTCGACCTGAAGAAGCTCTTCATGGGGGACCAGGCCGAGGAAAAGCGCCTGGACACGGAAAGCTACGGCCTGCGCCAGAAGCGTTCGGAACTGGAGAAAGCGGAATCCTACGAAGACCGATGGGGCACCTACCAAGGCAGCGTCACCGTGTTCGACCGCGACCCCAGCCAGGTGGTGGAGCTAAGCGACCAACTCACCACGACACTGACCGCAAAAGGGCTGGCGCTCACGTGGGAAGCGGCGGGTCTGCCGAACGCCTACGAAACCTTGCAGGCTGGCGGTCACACCAAGTCGGTCCGCTCCTCCACCGTCACCCTCAGCCGCGCAGCGGCCATCTCCCTGATTTCAAAGAGTGCCACGGGTAGCCCGAGCGTCCCCGACCTGGAAGGCGAGGAAGCGGTGTATGTCCTTGAGACGGAGGACGGGAACCCTCTCTACTATTCACCATACTACGGGGGGAAGGCATTCGCCTTCGGCGTCGGCCCGATCCGATCCGGCAAGACGTTCTTCAAGAACACCATTTCGACCCATTTCCTGAAGTATCCAGGTTCCTACCTCCGCGCGCTCGATATCGACCCTGGCACGGAACCAATCGCGCGGTTCTTCGGAGAGGATGGCGGAATTGTCCGGCTCGAAAGCGGGGCCGATGGACGGAACGGGCTTAATCCGTTTGTGTCCACGACAGGGCGCGCGGATGCATCATTCGTCCCCCACATGCTTGCCCTTTGCAAGGAGCTGTTGCAGGCCAATGACACGGAGGAAGGCCGCACCCTCACACAGGAAGACCAGGACGCGATTGACCATGCGGTTCTGGCGACGGTGAGGTTCGACAAGCCAGAGCTGCGGACTTTCACGCACATGGTCGAGCACATGCCGAAGGCAACGAAGCAAAAATTCGCCCGTTGGTTGGCCGGCGGAACATACGCCGGCCTGTTTAACGCGAAGGTTGACGGCATCGGCGCGTTCGACAAGCGGGTCGGCGTCATCAACCTTTACGAATACCGCGACAGGAAGGCCATCCTCCGACCGGTCTTCTTGGAGTTGTTCTACAGGGTCACGCGCCTCTTTGAGGCACCTGAGCACCGAAGTGTGCCCAAGCAGCTCGACATTGACGAAGCGCACCACCCGCTAGCCATTCCAGAGTTCCGCGATTTCGTTGTCAGCAAGGTGCGGACATGGGCAAAGTTCAATGCCAGCATTACGATGTGGACCCAGAACCCGTCCGAGCTGAAGCGGATCGACGATTGGGATGCCATCCGGACAGCAGCGAGCACCTTCATCTTCCTTGCCGATTCCAAGATGGATGAGGAGCTGTACAAGGATACGTTCAAGCTGACGAACGGCATATGCCGCGCGATCCGCACCCTGGTTCCTCGCAAGGAAGCCTTCATCGTCCAGCCCGAAGCCGGGTTGGCGAAGAAGGTCATCCTCCGAGCCGAACCCGAGCAGTATGTCATTAACACCTCTCATCCTATGGAAGTCGCTCGACGCGAGCGCCTGATTGCCGAGCACGGGTTTGATGAAGGGCTGCGGCGTGCTGTCCAGGAGCAGGAGCGGCACACGCGAGAGTTAGCCGCGGAGGCGGCGGAGTGAGGCAGAACCCGGCCTTGGCGAGCCTGTTGCTAGCGGTCGTGGCAACCGGCGGGCTGACCGCTCTGCCCTGGCCTGAAGGCACCTTGGACGTAGTCATGTCGGGCGACCCTGGCATCGATCCAGCCGAGACCGAGGCGTGCGCCGTGCAGTTGGGCGAGCTTGAGGGGCGGGTCAGAAAGGCCCAGCAGTTCCTAAGCGCGACCGTTGCCGCCCACAGTTACCGACTAGAGACCGGGGCGGACGATGCCCTGCGTGCCGTGGTCCATGAACAGCAGATGCGAGGCAACACGGCGTCGTCGGTTCCACCACAGGACCAACGCACTCCCAGCCTCCCCACAACCGAACAGCGTGCCGTGCGGCAGCACGGGCCTGAGCGGACCGACGACCCAATGGAATGACGGGGACAATCCGATGAAGAAAGCCATGAGGAGCCTTCTGTTAGCCGGGGTTGCGGCAGCAACACTGACCGCACCGATGCCAGCACATGCCTTGTTGGGGGTGGGAGATGTCGTGTTCGACCCCACTGCCAATGCGACGCAGCTTGAGCAGTATGCCTCGCAGTTGAGGCAGGCGGCGACCGAGCTTCAGCAGCTTGAGCAGACAGTGGCTACTTACGAACACTTGGTTCAGAACGCCACGCGCCTCCAGAACCTGCCCGAGGTTCTGAGCACGCTTGGCCTCGACACGGGCGAGCTGACGTCTGGAATGAGCGCGCTGAAGAGCATCAACTCTCTGTACAGCATTGCCAGCACGGGCCAGGCGTTCATGAACGACGCCAAGGGCATGCTCAACACAAATGGCTACACCGTGCCATCTTTCGATATGAACACGTTCCGGTCACTCGCTGGTGGCCTGTATAAGTCTTCAGACGCCACAACCGTGAACAACGGCTACAACCGGCAAGTCAAGGACACTGACCAGTACCTTCAATCGACCAGCGTGCTGGCCGATGTGAACACCCAGCGTGCAACCCTGGCAGATTCCTTGAACACTCAGCTTGAAGCAGCAGCGAACCTCGGGGATTCATCCGAAGGTGCCACACTACAAAGCCTGCTCGCGTTGCAAGGTACGGCCGCACGCCAGAACGACCTTCTTGTAAGGTCTAACACGGTCGCGGCAGACGCCGCGCTTCAACAGAACCTGGCCCGTATCCAGACCGAGACCCAGGTCGCGGAAGCTGACCTCGCCAACACGCAGGCGCGGCGGAATTACGCAAATGCGCCGATCAACGATTTCAACAACCTACCCTGGACGGCTCAGTAAAGGCTGGTCCGCCGGCTACGACAACTAGGCCACCGCCGGCTGCGCCGGCGGTGGCTCCTCTCCGAGAACAGGAACCGACAGAACCATGCACCGGACCATTGCCCTTGCTGTACTGCTGGCAGCGGCCACCCCCGCGTCGAACGACGCGCACTCGCAGGGCAGCGGGATTTTTGACGCAGAGTGGGCCAAGGTCCAGTCACGCATGTCGGCCGAACAGCACACCAAGTGTGATCGGCAGAACCCGATGCGGCGGACCGAATGCTACGCTAGCGTGCGCCGTGGTTACGTAAGCCAAGGGATTGTTCCTGGCACCAACGAATATGCGGTCAGGCGCTACGGTGCGCTGTCCCCACAAGAGCTGAACCAGCAAATCATCCGACTGAACCGCACTTACGGGTTGGCTCGGCATGTTCACATAGGGGAACCTGCCAGTCCCGGTGAAGTCTCGCACGAGATGATCGAGGCCGACATCAACGCCATCCGCCAGCTTATCCGGGCGCGCGGCGGCCTCCCTTCTTAGTCTAGAAAGAAAAACGTCGTGCAGCGCCAGACTCGGAATCTGTCCAAAATCCAGGCCACCGCGGTAGCGGCACTTGCCCTGCTTCTCGCGCTCCATGCCGGGGATGCGCTGGCGGCGGCATCGGCCACGGACCTGAACGACCCAGGCTACATGACCAACGCCTTCAACAAGATGGTCACGCTGCTGAATGCAGGGGTCAACAGAGTGCTTGCCAACGGTCCTTACATGGCGTGGGCACGCAACCTCCTGATCGGCGCGTTCGTCATAAAGATATTCGAGACGCTGTTCCGCTATGTTTGGGGCAACGCTTCCATTGGCGACATTGTAGAAGTGCTTTTTATCGGACTTATCGTGACTGCCCTATACAGAACATATTCCGATTGGAGCACAGCCATCTTTATGGCTTGCTTTGAGCTGGGGCGTTTGGTGCAAGGCCAGGCCATCGGTGACACCGGCATAATGGCGCCCGTGATCTTCCTGAACAAAGTCATGTCAAGCATAACGGTGAGAGACACGAGCTTCTTCAGTTTGGGCATACTTGAAGTCATTATGGGGCTAATCGTGATGGTAGGCGAGGTTTTGGTGGCCGGGGCCTCATTCTTCGCCGCCCTTTGGCCTTCATTGGTGTTCGCCGTCATCAAGCTAACCGGCCCGGTTGTCTTCTTTTCCTTGTTTCACGAAAGATTGAGCTGGATTTTTGATGGCTGGCTCCGCTCTCTCATAGCTGTCGGATTCCTTGCCTTAGTCGGGCGCATTACCTTGGTCGTGATCTGCATCATGTATCAAGCCATGTTCGATATTGGATATTCGCAAAGTTCGAACATCACGACAATTGTTATAACGACCGGGAACTTCGGAACCTTTCTCTACGTCCTTGCCGCGCAAATCGTCTCCTTTCTACTTCTGTTTGCCGCAAGTGGCATCGCGGCGAAGCTGGTAGCTGGATCGGATATCGGCATCGGCAAAACAGTCGGCTCGATGGCCCGATCAATCGCGATGTCCCTGATTTGAACCCTTTCCCGCAATCCCAAGCATGAGGCTCACCATGCTCGACCGCATCAGAGGGCGCGATCCGAAATCGCGTCTCGACCCCGACCACAACGACGGCGCATACCTCCCCGATAGAGACCAGGAAAGCTTGGCGAAGAAGCGCAGCCAGCAGGAGCTGACGCGCGCCTGGTCCGCCGCGAACTGGTCGCGTGTCCTAAACTTGGTCCTTGGCGGCACCCTCGCCCTTTGTATCGTAAACTGGCGCAAGGCTGAGGACCGCTACGCGAATGACGTTCGCGTGGCGTGGGTCAAGCTGCAACCTAGTGGTCAGAGCCAAGTGGAGTTCTATGAAGATGGGGGAAACACGAACCGCTTCTTTGAGGCGGCTGTCAACGCCTCCCTCATCAACTACACCGAGCATCGCTACCGGCGTCGCCGCGAAACCATCGAGGCTGATTACGGATATGCCTTGCAGTTCATGGGGGACGCGCTGAGGGGCGAGTTCCTGAACCAATACAATGCGGCAAAGGTGGCCGCTGACCTTGCCTCGTGTGCTAGCTGTGACCTAACCGACGTAAGTGTTCGTGCTATCGACCACAGTACGCTGGTCACACCGGATCGGATGAATGCCGGAACTACCATTGTGGAGACTACGGTCTATTTCCGCGAGAGCCTGTTGCAGCGCGGGGCCGGGAACAACTCTCGCAACCGCCAAGTGAAAATCACTTGGGCGTTACGACCGGTATCGCAGATCACGCGCAACCTGCCGGCGTTGCAGGCCAATCCGCTCGGAATTCAGATTATCGCCGAACGTGTCATCGACGATCTAGCGCAAGGAGGACCGATGTGATGCGGTACGGCCTGCTCGCTTCCGTCTTCCTGACAGCAGCAATCCCGGCGGCCTATGCACAGAGCATCCCGCAAGAAGGAGGGCGACAGGAAGGACAACCGCCGTCCAACGCAGAAGCGACGCCGCCAGGGCCGCTGAACGCTCCCGGTAGGCCGATTACAACCCCAAGCACCGGCCCATCGGTGACAGCGTGCCGGCCCATGATCGTTCCGTTTGGAACACGAGGGACCATCGAAGCGAACATCAATGTTTCGACACGGCTCCAATTCCCAGCCACTGTCACCCGCGTCACCGTGTCCACGCCCAACTTGTGGGATTCTACCTTCGCCGAGCATAGTGCATGGGTGCGGCCAAAGACAAACCTCGCACCGGCAGGTCAGACCGGATTGACCGTCTTCCTCGCAAATGGCCGCACATACGACTTCCTAGTGAACGCATCGGCCGTGGTTCCACCGAGCTGTGTCCTCATAGTCGAACCCGTACAGCCGCAAGCCCAGCAAGCACCCACAGCGCCTCAGCCACCGCAGCGCACGCCGGAGGAGATTGCCGCCGCGCAGGCCGCGGCGGCGGCACGGACGCGCGCCGCCGCCGCGGCTGCGTTCCAACGCAGAACCACGGAAGACGCACGCCTGACAGATCGGTTCACCGCCATGCGGCGCCAAGTCGAGCAGCAGGCCACCGACCGCATCAAACAGTTCCAGCACTCAATCGACACCAACTACAGGTGGACGGGATCGAGCCGAGCCGATGAACGCCTGGTGAACGCAGTCTATGACGATGGCCGCTTCACCTATGTTCGCATCGTCACGGACGCATTCGGCGTGCCCGCGTTGACTGGCAGGGTGAACGGCAAGGACACCTTGCTCCAGTACACCTACGATGACCTTACGGGGGTGTTCACCGTCCAGGGCCTGTACGACAGGCTTAGCTTGTCCATCGGCACGCACGCCCTCGACATCCGGCGAAGGGGGTAGAACAGCCATGTCAGCGACGACTAACAACCCCCAGCCCCAACCCCCAGCGCAGTCAGGAGCACAGACATCCACGAAGGGGGCGGCACCGGCCAAGAAACCCGAGCAGCGGACCGATCACTTCAAACGAGCCGTCATTGCTGTTGTCGTCTTCATGGTGGTAATCGCCGCTATGGTGCTGATGAAGGGAATCATCTCGCCGCCGCGCGAGAACCGTCGCGAGGAGGTCGGACATTCCCCCGTGCCCGATGCCAGCCCGGCGTCCCTCTCTTCCTATGAGCAATCGCTTGCGGCATATCGCGCCAGGCAGCCACGCGAGCAGGCACGCACGCCTGAAAGCCGCCCACAGGAAGAGCGCCAAGAAGCGGTCAGTCAGCAAGATGCTGAATTCATCCGGCAGGGATGGCGCCAGCCCATGAAGGTCCTGAACAGGCCAGATGACGGCGTGGTTCCAGGCACCAATACCGTCCCAAGGATGGCCCAGCCGCAACCGGCACAGCCTGCCCAGATCGCACCCACGACCGCGCCAGGCCAGCCGCCGCTTATGAACCCCGAAGAACTCGCAACTCGTTATCAAGCCGCACAGGAGCGCCTTGCGCGGCTCCGCGCCCTGCAAGCGCAGCAGCGGCAGCAGGTGGGACCAAACCCATGAAGCACATCCGCACACTCCTTCTCACGAGCACCCTGCTTGCTGGCCCTATTGCTCCGGCCCTCGCACAAATGTCCCTCAGCCCGGAGCAACAGGCGCAAGGCGCCCGCCTTCGGGCCTCTATCGCGCAACTCGACGCACAGTGGCGGGCACAGACCGGCCAGTCACTCCTACCGGCTGCCCAACCGGGCTACCCCAACCAAGGCCAGCAGCCAGACCCGTACCAGGGTCAGCAAGACGATCAAACCACCTATCAGCAGTTCCAAGCCGCAATGTCCCAACTTGGGGGGGTCAACCCCGCTGCACTCGCAGGGGGCGCACCGGGGGCCTACCCGCAGATGGCGCCATCTCCCTACAAACGAGCGCCCCAGCCACCAAATGCGGGTGGCGGCACGAACGAGTTCAGCCCGGCCACCATTGACGGCCGTGACAAAATTCCAGTGGGTTATGTCGCGGATGGCATCGTGACGATGACCACTAATTCGGATAGCCCCGGCCCTTTCCGCGGAATGCTGACGCAGCCGATCCTTTCCATTGACCAGAATAGAGTGCTCTTTCCACAAGGGTCCACCATTGTAGGGAGGGTGGTTCGGATCACGGGCGTCAACGAGGCGATCAATGCCCGGCTTGGTTTTGTGCCGACATATCTTGTGCGCCCGGACGGCGCAGCGATGCGTATCCGTCAGCACAATGTGCTGGACCAATTTGGCGTAAATGGCGTTGAAGACCAGGTGAATTATCACGTTTGGCTCCAGCTCGGAGCCATCGCCGCTAGCACCGTCGTCAACACCGCCCCGACTGTGGTGGGCAACCTGACCGCCCCGAACAACCAGCAAAGCTCCTCCAACTCATTTTCCACGGGCTTCCTCAGCACCGGCAGCTACGCGATCCAGAACCAAATCAGCCGCTACCTACAGGTGATGCCGACCGTCACCGTGCGTGCCAGGATGCCCATTAAGATTTTCTTCAACGAAGAACAGTTCGCCCCGCCGATCCGTGAACGCGACAATTTTAAGCTCACCAACATCAACGGACCGGCGCCAGTAGCCTCTCAGGGGAGACCGCGCTGATGAGCCGCACCTTCCTTCTTCTCCCCCTGCTTGCCCTAGCTGCCTGCCAGATACCCGAGGCGGCAATTGGCGTGGCCGAGCCTACGTCTCCCCTCGACCAGATGACCCGGTTGGAGATCCCCGCGTATGCTGACACAGTGGGCAAAGCCGCAGACTTCCTGCTTGAGCCTATAGGCTACCGCACAGTGCAGGGCTGTTCAGCGTGCCCGCGCGAGGCAGCGGAGATCACGGCCAAGCCGGTCTCGCCCTTGGCCTTGCGGCCGCAGTTTACTACTGTTGGGCGTGCGCTTGTGCTGGTAGGAGGATCGCGAACCCGCATCGTCGTGGACCCGCGAACCCGCCTCGTGTCATACGCCTGGATCGGGGCTGCACCATGAGGACCGTGCGCTATCTTCTGGCAGGGCTGCTCGCCTCGACCTTGGCAGCGTGCAGCTCGGACGCTTACCCCGACATGCATCTTGAGCCGCGCACGGCAGTTTCCCTTCGTATGGACCCAGCTAGGGTAACGTACGCCAGTCTCTCTGACGATGCAGCCGCTGGCTCACTGGCCCGCAGACGGTATCCTATACGCTTGAACCGACGAACTCGCTGACCATCGCGGCACCAAGCGGCTCCGCTACCAGGGCACCAGGCTTACAGCCTGGTGCCTTTTTCATTGGACTCTGGTTCAGCACGACACATCTGACTCTAGGGGCTGCCGGGTGCTGGTATCCCCTAGCCAGGACGGTGCGCCCATGACCCCTGAAAAGCTCTTCCGCCTCATCCTCACCGCATCAAAGCCGGTGGCTTGGTCGCTATTCGTGGTGCTGGCAGCAGTCATCTACCGCATATTTGCAACGGGCGTGCCGCGACAGGACGTGAACGACGTGCTGTTCGTCGGCGTGAGCTGCCTGATCCTCATCCCCGTATTCTGGCATTTCGGAGCCTACCGCCTGCGCTCCGGTGATCGACAGGGCTAGCGCCGCCCCTCAAGTCCAGCTAATCTCAGTCAGGGTCGAGTGACCCGCTGAGGCGTTCGGGATACCCGAACGCTTCGGCGTCCGTGTGTTCTGAACGCCTCCAATTTCACCAAATTGGAGGTATTGTATGAAGCATTCGGATGCGATCCGCTTCTTGGTCCAGTCCCAGATGGACGAGGCCAAGGCCAGAGCAGTTGTGGAGGTGTTGGAAGACCTACTCGCTGACGAATTGGGCACCCATGAAGAGGCTCTAGCTGAGCTTCGTGCCGACCAGGAGAAGTCACGCATTGAGATGCAGAATCTCAGTGTGTCGTACGAAAGGCTCCGGGCTGAAGTCGCAACCTCGGTTGCTGTGCTTCGGACTGAGACGATGAGATCGACCTCTCTGATAGAGGTATCGATGTCAAAGCTTCAGACCGAGCTATCGACCAAGGTTCACGATCAAATCCGGAACGTTATCCTGATTGTAGTGGGCATCCTTTCGTTGGCTTGTGCAGCGAGTGCCGGCATCACCGCATACCTCGCTCAGCACTAGTCACCCTTCAATAGGGACCGACTAGGATAAGAGACTGAACCTCACGGTTCAGTCTCTTTTTTCTTGCACAATATTTGCCAGACATTCGAATGCACTCAGACTGAAGAATTGCATATTTCTTACAAATAGGCCCAATTTATGTAGGCTTAGACACGCTAGGCTTCATTGCACCTTGCGCGACCTACACGGCCTGAATGGCTTATGCGGGTGACGTATCCTCCCGCACGGAGCTTGCGAGAATGCGCCGGACTTGGGCAGGATGCCAGCGTTCTCCCCCTCTGGGGGCAGGTACACCACGATCCATCAGGGCTTGTGCCAGTTCCCAGAGCGTAACCGCACCCGCTCGCCGGGCCTGATCCAAGAACGGAGCCACCGCAAGGCACCGCCGTCGTGCTTCAGCCTGATGCGCTTCACGAGCCTGCCGCGCCATAAGCGGACAGCGTGCTAGAAGATGCGGATTGCCGAGCTGCACACCACGCGCCTTAGCCGCGCCGAGTGCAGCCTTCGTCCGAGCCGAGATCATGCGGGCTTCCTCTTCCGCGACCGCAGCAAGGATGTGGAGCGTGAGCCTATTTACCTTTGGCATGTCGGCCGCCACGAACTCGACACCGCCCTCGATCAGGTTGGAGATGAAGGCGACATTGCGAGCCAACCGGTCCAGCTTAGCGATCACCAGCACACCGCGCCGCGTTCGGCAGTCCGCAAGCGCCGCAACGAGCTGCGGCCGATCCCTCTTCCTGCCGCTCTCAATCTCGACGTGCTCGGCGACAATGCGGCCGTGGGCGCCAGACACATATCGTTCGACAGCCGCCCGCTGTGCTTCCAGACCAAGCCCGCTGCGACCCTGCTTATCCGTGCTGACCCGGAGGTAAGCGACAAAGCGGGACTGCGAGGGCGAGGCGAAGTCGGACATTGAGGCACCGTAGCACGCAAGTTTTCATTCTCAAACGCACGTTCCACAGAATGAAAACCCCCGACGTAACAATCCTGTCGCGCAAGGCAAGGAAGGAAGGAAGGCAAGCAAGGGGTTGCCTGGCTGCCCGGTGCCGTCAACCCCGCTCGCCATGCTCGGACGCCAAGAGGCGTCCTGTGCGTGGCTCCGCGCCCTTCGGGCTGGCCCCAAGCGGGGCCAGGGGTTTGACGGCACCGGGCAGCCAGGCAGCGCAGGATGCGTCGGGACGAAGAACGTCCCGAGCAGTTAGACCCGCCTGCGGCGCGTCGAACGAAGAACTGGAACAGGGTGGCGGCAGACGCAAGATGCTGACAAGTCACGTTTATTCTATCTGAAACCCTCCTAATCCTCTTGACGCACTAGCATATACTAGTGCATTATCTCTTTCAGAGGCGAGGCACCCCGCACCGCCCGAGACAGAGGAAGGCCAGTCCCATGCGCCAACACAATGCCGCCAACCACCTGCCCCGGTTCTTGGTGTACTGGCGGCAGGCCGGACACCAGCTATTCGCCTTCACCGCGTCCGTTGCCGCGCCGACGCCGCAGGCAGCGCGGGACATCGCCGGCCGGCAGGTGCCCCGCAACAGCCGCATCCTTGGCGTCAAGCAATCGGCTGGGACCGGGTTGCGGACGCTGCACCAGGGGCGATGGATCGCCTAGCCCCTTCACCGTCATTCCAAACTAGGAGAGGCCCGATGCTGTCACTCCCTATACGCGCGGATGACCGCCCCGCCGAGGGCATCCATCCGCACCAAATGAACGCCGCCGAGGCCGCGGCTGTGGCCCAGGTCATTGCAGACTACCTCCGACCGCAGGACGGTGCGGACGGTCTATATGATGCGCCTGTTGTCCCCGGAGAGGTTAGGCACAGCGCACGCGGGATGCGTTGGGTGCGCTTCACTCTCCTTGGGGCCTGGTTCCGCCTTATGGATGTGCCCTCCCGCGGCACCTTCCCAGGCGCCCGCATCGTGTTCGACATCAGGGGGCGTCCGCTTGGCAACGTGGACGGGCCATTGGTCCTGACGGTTGTACAGGGGCGGCCCGCCGCGTTCTGTCAGAACACGGGATACAACTTCGACGCCGAAATCCGCTGGTAGCTGGACCGCCAGGATTTGCACGGTGCAAGTCCTGGTAGGCCGGCAGCAGCCCTTGCAGGAGGACAAGCGGAATGCACTCACATATGCTAGTGCGGGGCTACAACACCCGCGCCGGACCCGAATCAATGCCCAAGACCTTCACCACGCCCGACACAAAACAGGCCGCCGACGCCGCCGAACGCCGGAAGCTGAAAGGGACCAACATCGAGTTACCCGCCTATGTGTGGGAGCAGGTGCGGGCTTACCTCGATGAGCATCCAGAGCAACGCATCCGGCACATGGTCATGGCCGGCTTCCAGGCGCTTGGGTTGCAGATTGACCCGGAGGACCTGGTTGCCGAGCGGCGCCGCGGCCCAGGAGGCTAGAGCATGAGACGACACGAGCTGGCGCTTCGGAATCCAGCGCATACCCCGACCGGAGGAAGTCAAGAGACTGAGATAGAGGGCCGTATTGCGGCGGAGTGATCCGCCAGGGACGGCAACGCCGCCCCTCCCTTCGCTAGACACGTATTTTAACATTATGATATTGCCATATGGCAAAATACTTGCTAGATTAGGGCAGTTAGAGCAAAGGAATGGTTGCAGTGGCGAACATGCAAAGCGAGGTTTATGAGGCGTTTCGGTCGGTCGAAGTGCCAGAGGACAAGGCGATGAAAGCGGCGGAAGCCCTAAGCGAGCGCGACGAGGACGTGTCTGCACTGCGGGCTGACATGAGCATAATGAAATGGATGATGGGCTTCGTGCTCGCATTCCAGGTCGCAATCTTCGCCAAGCTGTTCATCCACTAGAACCGTTGAACCGGGTGCAGTTAGAGCTGCACCCGGCCGTCCGCAGGTAACGGTTAGCGGTAGCGCATCCTCTTCCTCTAACGGTTCAAGCTGTGACCAGCTACGCCGAAGTGGGACAACAGAAAGGTAATGATATTGCCATATGGTATTATGGTGAAATGATTGCTGGATGGGCTGCGATACGCTTACTGCGGACCCCAAGCACGGTTTTCGAGTTCTTCGCGGGTGGGGGGGTTGATGGTGGACGACAATGCGGAGCTGAACGAACTGCGCGACCGTGTGAACTGCTGCACCGTACTGGAAGAGGCCAGATGGCGCTTGGACGAAGCCGAGAGCAGCCAGCAATGCCCGAAGTATCGTGATGAAGGAAGTGGGATCATCATTGTTCGGCACGCAGGGCGTGGCTGGTTCGAACCGAATGCCGGCGTCAAGGGTGACGTCATCAAGCTGGCTCAGTACCTGTGGCAGCTAAACATAGGCCAGGTCCGCAGAAGGCTGCGGCCCCTAGCCGGTATTGAGCCACAAAGGCTCCCCCTCACCCGGACCAAGCCACGCACCATGCCCCTTGATGTTCTAACCGAGTGGAAGCGGGGCCGGTCCCTCAAGCCCGGAAGTCAAGGGTGGCAATATCTTGCGGCGGATCGCGGGCTACCAGGCGACACGCTGCGGCGGGCCGCAACGGCAGGCTCCTTGTGCGAGGGAGTTTACGGAACCGTGTGGGCGCTGCACACCGACGCGGAAGGCAGGCCAATCGGGTGGGAGATGCGCGGCCCGCGCTTTCAGGGCTACCTCCGCGACGGCAGGAAAGGGCTGTTTCAGGTCGGCGCCGAGATAGCGCACCGGCTTGTCATCACCGAGGCGTTCATCGACGCCCTCAGCTTGGCGACATTGGAAGGCTGGCAGGCCGATACCCGTTACGCCTCGACTGGCGGCGGCTGGACCCCTACAGCGGACACCATGATCGAACAACACTTGGTCCAAGGCGGGTCGCTGGTGTCAGCCGTAGATCGCGGTGTGGGCGGGAACATCATGACTGCCCGACTTCTGACTACCGCGAAATCCTTTGATGCAGAGGGCAGATTCACACGCTTGGCCCCTGTGGCCAAAGACTGGAACGAAGAACTACGTCCACTCGCCATAATGCCCTAGCTAGTCTAGGATAAATTAGATGCTGATGTCACCGGCGTAAATGCATATAACAGTGAGGTCCAAAGATGGAAAATGAGGATGTTGTTAAATGGGCTGGGGTCGCGATAGTGATTGCTACTGTATCTGCCGTGGTAGGCTGGCACACATGTTCTCTTTCGGGAGGCTACTTTGCTGATAATCTTGCAAGCGCCGGGCGGTTTGCGGTTATTGGGGGAGGTATCGGCTTTTGGCTAGGCTGGTATTTTATGACAAGCGCCACGCCGCCCCTACTTGTTGTAGCCGGCACGGCCATTGCGGTTTATTGGTGAATAGGTTTGCAACGGGTAGCACAAGTAGTCAGGACCGGTCCCACATCTATTACGGAGGTGATTGGACAAGAGACCATGAAGTTTCAACTGCCAGACTATGTGTCTTTTCTTGATCTGTGGTACGTGAACTTGATTGTGGGATTGATCGTAGTTGGGTTCATTGTCGCTCAGCTTTCTCAGGAGAGACGCTACTGACCGAATTTTGTTAAACTCAGTCGTCAAGGGCCTAGACAGCTCCGAAGCGGTTGACCGGGCAGCTAAGGAGGGCAAGGAACAATGAGCCGACATTGCTTCCCTGGCGACAAGCCAGGCGTTACCGTGGCAATTGGCTGGGATGCGCCGCTTGCAACGTTCTTCCTTCAGGTCGAGAGCGAGGAAGACGACGAACTGTTGATCTGGCACGGTGGACGATACGGAGAGTGCGGCGAACCCGGTCCGCTGTTGGTCTTGGGCCGGCAGTGGAGCAGCCAGATGCCAGACAGCTTGCTTGCCTGGCTTCTTACCGACGAACTGGCTGCGCCCGCCCAGCCGCGGCGGCCGGGTCTGATCGATTGATCCCGGCGCCGTCCTTCGCGTCCTATCTACCCGGCACCATGGCCGACGCCATCGCTTGTTGGGGAAACAGGCTGCCACCCAACAGCCGCACGGCTGAGTTCAAGACCTTGGCTTGATAGGCCAGGTTCCGAGCAGGCGTGTGCGAGTGGTAGTTGCCGACAGCACGCCACAGATCGCCGTTCGTCTCCCCACGATAGATACGCACGATTGCACCCGCCACGACAATGTTCCAGCAGGCGTTCTCTATTAGCCGCGTCCGAACATCCGCCTCATGCAGGCCGGTGGCGCGCGCCAGCCGCGGAACCCAAATCGTGTTGACCTGCATCACCCCCAGGTCTTCGGTCCCATTGCGATTGCGGGACACTGTGCCGATTCTTCCGCCCTCGATGGTGTGGATCGCGGGAAGAACCTCCGCCGGAAGGTTGTTCAGTGCGGCAGAGAGCGCCATGCAGGCAATAAAGGGAACCGCCATCAGCGGGACACCGCCCAAAAGAACAACAGCCTTCGCAGGAAGCCCCGCTTCCTGACGCGCCGCAGCAGCCGTCCCATCTCCGTTATCTCCTTCCATCCTGGCCGAACAGAGGGGCACGCTCCCCAGCTCGTGCGAGTTGCCGTCATACCTCGCCTCCCGCGCGGGGTAAAACGCCTTCATCCGGCACCTCGAAGGCCAGTCGCCGCTTGGGGTCGAGGAGCACGGCCCAGGCCAGGAAGCTGAATAGCCCCGTTACCAGCACACATCCGCCAACGAGCAGCCAGGTTGACGGGAGCAAACCATCAGCCAGCAGGCCGAGAATCACCAGCAGAGTTCCACCCATAGCTGCCCACAAGACCCGCTGGCGCCAGGGTTCACGCATTCGCAGGACCGACCAGCCCCGCTTGATACCCAGGAACCTGCCGCGATTTGAGCTTGCGAACAGGTACCAAAACGGTGCGAGGCCAAGGACCTCGACCGCCACCACCCTCACGGTTTCATCCATATCCACACTCCTCAGCACAAGGACGTGCCTGCAATATCACCTTAAAGCGACATAGGCGAAGGTTGGAGTTGACACTAAGTGGAGGTTGCTCGCCCGCTGGGTCGGAGCGCACTGCGGTGGCCTCGTGTTGGAGGCAGCACCGCCGGGCCAGAGGCTCACTTCCAACCCGGCGGCCAGGTGTCACCCTGCCGGCCACGCTCCGGTGGGCTATCACGGGAGCGTGGCAGCACAACTCTGGCCTCATGTCCAACCGATGTGCCACCCTGAAAGTATCACCCTGACGTGAAAAATCCCGCCCAGGTAGTGCCTTTATGGATATCCATGTCTCGACAAGGCCCCAACCAAGGAGTAGCATTTTCGAATGACACGGACTGATGAGCTTCGCGGCACGAACAAGGCTGAGCGGAACCGGTTGGAGAAGGCGCGAGCGGCCGGGATGCGTCCGCAGCAGTTCTTCCTGCCAACCGAGCTGCTGGCGTACCTCGACGAGGTGAAGGCAGCCATGAACTTCCGCAGGCGCGACCAAGCCGCGGCGTTCTTGATCCGCGATGCGATGCAACATCGGGTCGGTCATAGCAGAAAGGATGAACCGACCGTGATGACGTAGAAAAACCCGGCTGCGGGAGCACCGCGCCGGGCCTTTCCAGTCTGCGTATCTAGGAGCCTGAACAACCCCTAGATAGCGCAGACCGGCCAGGTTGGCAAGGTTATGCGCTCGTGGCGCCAAAGGGAATCTATGGCCTTGCGGTCCCCCAATATGGAGGACCGGATGCAACTGCACGAGAATACGGGAGGACGCGGGAAAGCGTCCGCCCGAGACTTCAGCCCGCGCGTGAAATTCCCATCCATCGAGTTCCCAGCACCGTCACCCGAGGTGCTAGCAGACGATTCGGCCGCGGCAGCATGGTTCAGGCAAGCTCTTTCGGAAGCCGGCGAGGACGAGCCGGCCTATGAGCAACGTCCCGGCCTGCCACATCGGCCCAACCACGACGCGCGGGTATTCGCCTTGGCGCGTGCCGCGAAGCCCATCCCCAAGGGGCGCGTCCTTGCCGTGCTGAGCATGGCCGGCAGATTGCCGCATCTGATTCACGGCACGCCTATGTCAGACGGTGCAACCTGCCTGCTAGTGCGTTTGGTGGGGCTTCTCAGCGGCGCCTCGTGGACCGAGGGCATGTTCATGCTTGATGCGTGCAACCGCTCCATCGCGCACGAACTGGATACGACTACCCGGACCATCGCGCGCCATCTGAGCGAGCTGCACCACGGCGGGTACCTTTATCGTCACTTCACCACCGGGAGTGTCGGACTGAGGCGGCAAGCTCTAGACCTTGGCCCCCTGGTCAGCCGCCTTGAAGCCCTGGAGCAGGGCATCGCTCAGCGTGCCATGGAGCGCGCTGAGATGCGTGCCGAGCGCGCGCGCTGTGTCACCTTGTCAGATCAAACAGGGGGGGATGACAACCGTGACATCCTTAATACAAACGACTCTAAAGAAATCACTGACTCTGTATCTACCAACAGGGAGGAAGTAGCGGCCTCAGCTTGTGGAAAACTACCAGCCACGCTTCCATCACCAGCTAAGGCCGTACCGACAGGACGGCCTGAATGGAAGCCACGGCCAACCACCGCGTTGGAAGTGTGCCCTGCCCTAGCAACCTTTATCGTCACCCAAGAGCCAGGATGGCCGGAGCTGGTAGCAGCAGGCTACGCCGTGGGCGCGGCGTTTGGTCTCAGCCCGACCGCATGGGGGACCTTGTGCAGCGGCCTAGGACGCGAGTGGGCAGCTCTGACGGTGGGCCTAGTAGCCAACATGCCGGCAACGGCGTTCACTCGCTCCCACGCGCCCACGCTGGAACTGAAACGAGGGGCCTACCTTGGCGGGATCGCTCGCAAACTTGAGCGAGGAGAGGACGTAGGGATCGTCGCGAGCTGGTTCAGGCAGGCGAAGAAGCCGGCCGCCTTGGCCTCAAAAGCAGGGCAGTACGAGTCGAAGGGGCGACGCGCCCCTTACCAGCCGGCTAGCGCGACAGCCAGAGGAGTGCCGTGCCCGCGAACATGATTGCGGAGCCACCTAAGCACAACAACGAGGTAAGCAAGGTCCGCTGGACGGCGAGCTGTACCTTGGCGACTTCCTTCCGGAGATCCGCCATCAGCAACGCGGAGGCGGCCGTAATGGCGGTCGGAGCCGCGTTACGGCCGCCTGCCAACTCTGCCTTTACCATCGTCATGATCTCGATTGCGGAAGTATCTGACGCTTCCTCAAGCCGTTCAAGGTGGTCTTCGAATGCAAGTTCATACAAGTAGAGAGAGGCGAAGATCGGATCGTCGGGGCCGAGCAGTATTCCATACCGCTCAGCCACCTTCCCGATGACAGCTTTCGTGTCCAGAGCCACGTCAGACTACTTTGGCAAGCTGACCGAATATCCCACGGCGGATCATCACGAGGCGCTGCCGAGCCATGAGGCTGAACTCCTGACTGCTGACGGCCTCCTTGAACGTCCACTTGGACCGGAGCATCGCGGCCAAGTCTTCGCCAAACGTAGCAGAGGACTGCTTGGGCAGGCGCACCATGCCCGTGATCCTGTCCTTGTGCTCGATGTACGCCCGAGTGGCCTCAAAAGGAGTGCCGTCTTCACTTTGGACCGGCCCGAAATATTCGTTCAGCCATACGACAAATCCCACCGACTGCGGCATCTCGCGTGCCAGGTCGTTGAAGCCGAACGCGGTGTCCAGGAAGGCTTGGCCGCCGGTGATGACGGTGTGGATCACCAGGTCCCGGCCAGCGTCCGCGAGTAGATCGAAGACAGGGTTCTCAAGGAGATAGTTGGACAAGGGCAGGAATGTTGAAGCCCCGTTGTCGATGACAAAGTGACTATCTTCAGTCAGGACACGCTCAATGATGCTGTCGAACCGCCGCTCGTTGATCACATTATCTTCTAGCAGAGGCACATGGGCGGCGTTCAGCGCCTTGATGTTCGAGAGTGTGGCGTTCACCGGGTCAGTGTCCAGTGCCACCACAGGCTCTCCAGCTTCTTGGAAGTACTGCACCAGGCACGAAGAGACCCAGGACTTCCCGACCCCTCCTTTCCCCTGAAGGACAAGGTTAATCTTTCTCTTCATGGCGTGGGCGGCCTCAGAGGATTTCGCTTGGGTCTCGGTTGACGTTGCCACCGATCCGACCTCGCTTTTGAGATGTGGGTGGGCTTCCATCCGCTCCTCCTCCTGGTGCTGGTTGGGGGGTAGCGATGCCGGGTCCAGGGGGCGCTTGCTCCGTCCCTCCCGACCTGGCGTTTGTTCTCTGTCCATCAAGGCTCCTAACGTATTTGGCGTAGATGCGGTTGAACTGGGAAGGGCTGACGCCCACGACGCTCTTCAACGCCTCATGGATCGAGGCCAAGGAGAAGCCTTCAGTGTGCCACGTATGTATCTGCGCGGCATGTTGGCCAAAGGCTGCCCTCCCATTCCTCTTCCTCATGGGGTCCGGCGTACCTGCCGTAGCCTTGAGCTTGGATGTTGCCCTAGTCGGAGTGGCGAATGCTCCTTTCGACTTCACGACCATAGCACCGTGCCCTGTGCTTCCTTGAGTGCTGCGCTTGGGAGCGACTTCCAAAGTGCTTTCAAAGTGCCTCCTAACCATACTGATAGCACACTCGCCTGTATCGTGTCATATTGAAATATGGCAATATTGCCCATTGGCAGCATCGGCACGATGTCATATCTTCATATGGCAATAGGGCATTGGAGGGTTCGTGAAGATCATCGCTGTGGTCGCTCAGAAGGGTGGGGTGGGCAAGACGACGCTCACTCAAAGCCTTGCGGTTGAGGCACTGCGGCAGGGGCTTCCGGCCGCCATCATAGACACCGATCCCCAACACTCTGCCGCCGAGTGGGGCGACGCGCGGGCTAACCTTGGGTTCGATGCACCTGCTGTGATGCGGCCCGGAACGCGGAACCTTGCCTCTATGTTGGACGATTTGCGTGAGCGCGGGGCGCAGGTTGTAGTGATCGACACACCACCCCATTCGGCTCCCGCTATCAACGCGGCCCTTGAGGTTGCCACCGGGGCAATCATGGCGGCACGGCCCAACCCGATGGACCTCCGCGCACTGGAAGCAACGTGGAGGATCGTCCAGGCCCTTCGAAAGCCAGCAACCACGGTATTCACCCAGACACCACCTGGCACCAGGGCGCGCGCCTTGTCGCTTGCACAAGCCTACCTGGACGGCGTGGGGATACCCTACTGTCCTACGCCGCTGACAAATGCGCTTAGCTTCCCTTATGCCCAAGCGGAAGCTTCGACCGTTCAGGAGCGGGAACCAACTAGTAAGTCCAGGGCCGAGATCGCAGAAGTATGGAGCTTCCTGAAAAGGAATGCCATACTCTGATATGGTAATCTGGTAATATGGAGCTGATTCGACATGGCAAAGGTACCGAAGCAGTACGGTGCGGGCCTGGCGCTTGCGCCACGCGCACCCACGAAGCAACCAGATGCGCCAGAGGCTGATGCAGTAAGCGTTGCGCCAGCTCCTCCCCTTCCTTCTCCCCCTTCGCCAGAGCCGGCATCTGTTGCAGAATACGGTGAGGATGGTGAGGACGAGGCGCGCCCTGTCCGGCGCAGGCCGATGGAAAGCAAGGCAGACCCGACGATGCTTTACCTTCACCCAGAGGGTAAGGGGAACCTCAAACGCTTTGCTCTCGGTCGTGGGATGAAGGTGAGGGTCCATGACTTGTTGATGGAAGCTGTTGAGGAGTGGGCCGAAAGGAGGGGAGTGACGGGGCCGTTCCGGGTCCCCTCCCTCAAACCGCGTCGCAAGGAGTAGGATTGAGCGCGCTCACTGTTTCTGGAATTGGTGATATTGCCAAATGTCCATATGGCAATATCACCGTGTTGACATTCTATGGCGTAGCTGCCGCCATCGGGATTGTGGCTGGTCCTTGCGGCGGAGCCGCAGCCTGAACCGGAACGGGCGAGAGGGTGATGATTTCAGCAAGCTTCCCCACGCGCATCAGCACTGCCACGCGCTTGTCAAACGAGAGTATGGCGTTCTCCGTTACTAGGGTTTCCTCCTGGTCGCCAACCTGACGATGACGTGCCCAGGTCTCGCCGCCTGAACGGTTGATTTCGGTCTGCTCGCGCATCACGACCCGCTTTCTGGCCGTGCCAGTGTTTGCGGCAATGTCTTCCGCACTCTCGGCGTCGGTGCCCCCCGTAACAACTTTGATCTGGCAGTTGATTTTGACCGACTTTAGCGCAGCTCGCCCGTTAATGCGTTGATCGTCCGGGGATTCGATATCGCCGTAGTTCTGGAAGGCGATACCGATTTGCGAGTTGAAACCAAGCGTTGTCGCGAGCGCCTTCAAGATCGTATCGGACATGACGAACTTCAGCTCATCAATGAAGAGGGCACAGTGGCTTGTTCGATGATGCTGCAAGCGGCGTATCTCTTGGATGCACTCCATGATGAAGCAGCGTGTAGCTGACCTTACTACGTTGTCATCGAGGCTTCCTCGGACATAGACAACCGCGTTGTTTAAAAGGGATTGCTCGATGCTGAAGCCCTTGCCGGCTTTGGGCGAAAGCTTCGGGTAGTCCGACCACTCTTTCAACCTGCCGCGAAGCGTGGAGAGGGCAGGGATGTCATCAGACAGGCGGATGACCTCAGTCGCGAGATGCAGAAGCGTCGTCGGCGTGCCAACGTTCTGGAAAAGCCCCGAGACCTGTTCGCGTGCCAGGGTTTTGTAGTGGTCAGCATCGGTCCCGCGGTCCAGTAGCTCCATGATATCGAAGAAGCGCGCACGGCGATCCGCGGCACTGCCGCCCACGAACGGCGCCCACGACCCTCGGCTGGTCGGGTCAACAAGGTCCAGAGCGATGAATCTCCGCCCGGCCCGGTCTGCCGCCTGCCGCATGACATGGGGCAGAAACTTGTCCTCCTTCGGATCGACATAAATCACATTGTCACCGCGGGCGATCATCTGCTCCATCCAAATCTGGAACGCGATGCCCTTGCCGAACCTGGTCCCGCCCATGACCATCTTGTTCGTCTCGTACCACTCCTTCAGGTCGCAGTAGATCGGTTGCCCATCTGGCGTCAAACCCATAAAAATCTGATCCGCCTGATGATAATCGGCCGGCAGGTAGTCGAGAGGCTTGTAGCCTTCAATTTCCTCACGGATGTCCGAGAGTTGGTCCGTGTCTTGTACTATCCGGAACCTTTTCAGAAATTTGGACCACCGCGGCTGAAGGTAGCGATGCAGCACAAGCCGTCCCGCGAAGCCGATGACACTGGCCGACAACAGGAAAGGCACCCAGCGCCAGGCGTATTCGGTCATAAGCGGGTTCGCCAGTTCGGTGCCAAGGCGACTGTAAAACATGCCAATGCAACCAAGCCCCACGGTCAACAGCGCGGCCAGCATTCCAAGCATGATGCGGCGGATATAGACGCTGACCGTCCCGTGCGACCCTAGATCCGCTTCGAGGCGGACGGGAGACAGGCCGATCACGGCCAGGACCACGATCACCGTGGCCGTGGCCCAAAACCAATTCGGTTCAAACACGCGGAGAACCTTGTCCGCCAGATCAGCTTGCGCGTTCGCCCAAAACATCTCGCGTCTCAATCCTCTTTAGCTGTGAGCCGGTGAACCAGGGAGGAGCTTGCGCTCCTCCCCGGTGTAGTCACCGCACCGTGCGATCCTGGCCCCACTTTGGGGAGAACCCAGAAGACCGACCGGTGCAGGACGGCCTTGCTTGCCTATCAAGGCGAGCCGCCCCACGCGCCAGCGTGGCTTGTCCGGTCGAGGCTTTCATTCCTTAATCTCCTGTTGTCACGGGTTGGATAGAACAAGGGCGTGGGTCCACGCGCCCTGATGGTCAGAGGGCGCGTGAGCGCCCTGATGGTCAGAAGGCGTGTGAAGTTAGTTCCCTTGGTTGTCGTGTGCGTGTTCATCACAAAATCTCCGTTGCGTGTGTGTGATCGAAACCGGCTGTCACCATGACAGACGGCTTGTTTTGGTAGAGAACAGGGTGCCACCCCCACTCTCCGTACCCTGACATCCCGGCGCCAACCGGAATGACAGGCCCACTCGACCTGACGGTGCCACCGTCAAAGCCGCTTTCGCCTTAGCCTGTCCCTTTCGAGGTGCGAGACACGGGCCGGGGTGCCACCCCCGGTTAAGATCGTGTGTCTCGTAGGACGCGAGCCGGGGTGCCATCCCCGGTGCAATCGCGTCTTTCTCGACGCCGCTTCGAACAAACCGCGGTGCCGATTTTCACTCTACTCAGGACGCTCCCAGCCATAGGTCATTGTCGGAAGTCACGCCGACGACCCGTAGGCTTTCCCAAGTTATTCAAGCTGTTCTTGTCGATCAGTACGCCAGCGCCTCGCCATGCGAGCTAGGGTCGCAGACCCTTACGACCTCCCTGGATGGAGGGCCGATTTCAGCGGACCAAGGTTCCAAAACGCCTCGCTTACTCGCTGCATGGTTTCCAGCTTTGTTCACCAGAGGACTGAAGCCCCTGGCACTGGCACTTGATCCCCGCGCAGCACCCTCAGAGGGTGCCGTTACACGCTTGAGCTGTCCGACGATCTCGACGGCTTGCGCCTTCGAGTACCACTTCGTCCAGGTTTCCCCTCCGAAGCTCACCACAGTTTCCCACGGTGCAGTGTCGCCCACGTGCGCGGCACAGGTTCGACCCTCACGGGCCGCCCCTGGGACGGGCTTAGAACTACCGTCTCTCCAACTTGACAGGGCATCCCGTGTCGCCACGGTGCCCGTGTCCTTGTCGCCCAATCTTGCTCAATTCACGGTTCAAAGAGCTACCGGCCGACCCGGAGGCCAACGCGGCGGATTGGGTCGAACGAGGCATTACAGCCCCGAGCGCCCGTTGCAACCGGACGAGCCCCATTACGGGCATCCGGCTACGGCTAAGGCTCGGACCGGGGTGGCGCCCCGGTCCTATCCACAGGCGACTAACCTGTGGATGTGCCCCCCGGAGGGGGCGCGGCGATGGACGAGTGGGATGTTCGTCTGAACCATTGAAGCGTCGCGCTCTTCCTCCTTTCGTGAGGCGAAGTTCTGCGGGTCCGGCACCTTGGCGAGGCGTCGGAGGATGTTGCTGAGTTGGAAGACACGACCGGGTGCTTTGGCGAGCACCGAGCCGCGAACGGCTGATACTCGTGGGCACACCGGCCGGGCTTCCAGCCCGGCGTCTAGGGGTTGGTGGTTCGGCCAGTGCGGGAGCGCACCAGGCCGTAGCTTGGTGCATCGCATGGCCGGGTCCTTTCCCCCGGCATCCTCGCGACGCGGCATCGAAGGATGTTGCTGGGTTGGAGGGACATGGCCGGGTGCTTTGGCGAGCACCGAGCCGCGAACGGCTGATACTCGTGGGCACATCGACCAGGCTTCCAGCCTGGCATCCAAGGTTGGAGGGGTTCGGCTGGTGCTGGGGCACCACGCCGTAGGCATGGTGCGTTCCAGTCGCCGGCCGGGTCCTTTCCAACCCTGGCATCCTCGCGATGGGTAGGGGTGGGGTTGCGGCGCGATCCTGGTGCCTTGGCGAGACACCAGCTCGCTCGCGAGTTGGTGTCATCGGCGGGCACGGCAGGACCGAGAGCTACCCCGTCCACCACCCCCGGCTCTTTGTGGCGTAAGTCTCTGGATCGGGGTTCGGGCGCTTGGCGACGCCTAGACCTCGCAGAGGCGTTGCCTCTACTCGGCTTCAGCGAGCCTTGTTCC
>JAABUS010002972.1_pt1 | contig 29326 bp, 35 predicted proteins | sample 5560161 | NCBI WGS metagenome assembly JAABUS01 (sample SAMN10711885, study PRJNA513376) | rock metagenome | isolation source: Antarctica rocks | place: Antarctica: Victoria Land, Trio Nunatak nord | collected 2016-01-04
CCATGGCGCACGCCCCTGACAGGCGCGGACACCATCGCCCGGCAATGCCAAGTGCAGCAGCTTGTCACGCCCCGCAGGACGCTTAACACGACAAAATCTTTGGTGCGAAAACCCTGTCACTCCCCCTTTCCCTCCATCGCGTCGAGGATGTCGTCCGGCCACGTGTCGAAGTCCGGCGCCATCCAGATCTGCCCTCGCAACGTACCTGGCAGGCGGCGCGCGCGCTTTGGCGGCGACGGGGGATGCAGTTCGGCGACAACCTCGTCATGCGACGTGATCAGGAACGAGGCGCCTTGCCGGGCCTGACGGAGAAATCCGGTCATATTGCCCCGAAACTCCCGCACTCCGACCCGGCGGGGCAGCGCCGCGTCTTCTGGCTTTGCTTGAGCCACGATTGTCTCCCGTGTTGGCACAACATGTGTACACTTGCGCTCCGGGCCATCCGTTGGCAAGCATGGAGTGCGCGTCCTACCGGTCCGTCAGCCGCAGCTCGATCCGCCGGTTGCGCGCATAGGACGCGGTGCCCTCCGTCCGCTCCAGCGGCTGAAACTCGCCGAACCCGGTGGCGGCCAGACGGCGCGCCGGCACGCCCTCGTCGATCAGCAGCTTGACCACGTTGATCGCCCGCTGCGCCGACAGCTCCCAGTTCGAGGCGAAGGCGCCGTGGCTCACCGGCTGGCGGTCGGCGTGGCCGTCCACCCGCAAGATCCACTGCAGGTCAGGCGGTATCTTCGTCGAGAGGTCCTTCAGCGTCGAGGCGAGCGCGCGTATCTGGTCCTGCCCGCCCGACGTCATGTCGGCGCTGCCAACGGGGAACAGCACCTCGCTCTGGAACACGAAGCGGTCGCCGACGATCTGCACGCCGGCCCGGTTCTGCAAAACGTCGCGCAGCCGGCCGAAGAACTCGCTGCGGTAGCGTTGCAGCTCCTCGACCTTCGACGCCAGCGCCACGTTCAGCCGGCTGCCGAGGTTGGCGATCTGCGCGTCCTTGTCGTGCCCGGCCGCCTCCGCCAGGTTCAGCGCCGTCGCCAGCCGCGCCATCTGCGCCCGCAGCTCGTCCACCTCCCGTGCCAGCAGCGCCATCTGCGCCCGCCCGCTCTCGGCCAGCTTCTGCTCGTCGGCGAGTTGTGCCGCCACCGCATGCCGCCGTTGCTCCTCGGTCGTCGCACGCGCGGCGGCATCGCGGGACTGCCGTTCCAGCTCGTCGCGCAGCGCCGTCAGCGCGCGTACCTGCTCGGCCATCTTGGCGAGGTCGGACAGCCGCGCCTCGATCGTCGCCTTGTCGGTCTGCACCACGCGGTCCTGCTCGGCGGCCTGCGCGCGGAGCTGGGCGAGCTGCCGCCGCGCCTCGGCCAACTGCGTCGCGACCTCTGCGGTCTGCTGGCCCGCCGCATCCGTGCGCCCGGCTGTCTCGGCGACGCGGGACTGCAACTGCTCGTTGCGCGCCGTCGCGGCCTGCGCCTGCAGCTCCGCGTCGGCGAGCCGGGCCGAGAGGCGGTCGCGGTCGGTGCGCAGCGCGTCGCGGTCGGCCTGCACCCGGCCGCCCTCGTTCTGCAGCGCCGTCAGGTCGCGCGCCAGCCCCTCGCGCGCTGCCATGCCAGCCGCGAGGTCACGGTTGAGCTGGGCAACCGAGGCCTGCAGCTCGCCGCTCCGCCCGCGCTCCAGCGATAGCATGTCGGTCAGCTCGGCCACCTGCCGGTTCAGCCGGTCCAGCGCGCGGTCCCGCCCGGTGAGCGCCACCGAGAGGAACGCCTGCGCCAGCACGAACACCAGCAGGACGAAAATAATGACCATCAGCAGCGTGGACAGCGCGTCCACATAGCCCGGCCACGGGTTCAGCTCGTCGCTGGCGCTGCGGCGGCGAAGCCGGGCCATATTAAGGTTTCACTTTCACTGCGGCTGACCCTCGGCGAGCGCCGCGATCGTGCGCGTCAGCACGCGGATGTCGTTGCGCAGCTCGGACGTGCTCTGCACCCGGCCCTGCTCGCCCTCGGACAGCAGGCGCTGCATATACTGCTCGATGTTGCGTAAATGGCTGCGCGCCGCGTCGTCCCCGGTCGGCGCGCGCATCTCGCCCAGCCGGGTCAGCGCCGGGGCAAGCTGCGCCTGCGTCTCGGCGATGCGCAGCATGAGCTGCTGGTTGGCGCGCATGGTGTCGGACAGCGTGCCGATCTTCTCGGTGAGCGCCAGCACGGCAAGGTTCGACTGGGTGCGCCCGTCCTCGCCGCGCACCAGGATCGACTGCAGGTTCTCCATGTTCTCCGCGGTCTGCTCCAGCAGCGCCTGGACATACACCGGCACCGAACTGTCGCCCTCCAGTGCTCCGGAGGACAGCCGGGTCAGCCCGGCGAGCCACTCCTCCAGCTCGTTGAAGAAGCGGTTCTGCGCCTGCCCGGCCGTGAGGTCGAGGAAGCCCAGCACCAACGCGCCCGCCAGGCCGAACATGCTGGAGGAGAATGCCGTCCCCATGCCCTTCAACGGCCGGCCCAGCCCGGTTTTGAGCTGTTCGAACAGCGCGTTGAGGTCGCCGGAGCCGACCGACATGCTGCCGATCACGTCGGCGATGGCGCTGACGGTCAGCAGCAGGCCCCAGAAGGTGCCGAGCAGGCCGAGGAAGATCAGCAGGCCCGTCATGTAGCGCGAAAGCTCGCGGCTTTCGTCGAGCCTGCTGGCGAGGCTGTCGAGCAGGCTGCGCATCGCTGGGGCCGAGAGGCTGATGCGGTCCTGGCCGTCGCGGTTCTTCGCCTGGCGCGCCGCCAGCATGCTCGCCATCGGCGCCAGCAGCTTCGGCGGCGGCAGGGTGGCGAGGCGGGAGCGCGATTGCTGGAAGGTTTCGAGCCAAGTCACCTCCGGGGCCAGCCGGGTCACCTGCAGCAGGTTCCAGGCGATGCCGATCAGCAGCACGATAAAGATCAGGCCGTTGAGCAGCGGGTTGCTGGAGAACGCGGTGATCAGCGCGTCGGACAGCAGGATGGTCAGCAGCAGGACCGCGGCCAAGAAAACCAGCATGCGGATGAGGTAGGTCTTGGGCCGGGTCACGGCGCGGCGCCCGGAGCGTTGGTGCTGAGGTCCACCCGATCCGCTGGGCCGTCGCCGGCAGCGGGGCCGAGCGCGCGGACGTAGATGCGGGTGGAGGCGATGCCCTCATTGATCAGCACTGCCCGGGCGGCGAGCGCGCGGGCAAGCGACAGCCGGCGCGGGGTGGAGGGGTCCTCGGGGCTGCCAGCGGCGTAGGCGAGCACCTGGATTGCCTGCGCGGTGTCGCGGAGCGGACGGGCGAAGCTGCGGATCGCCGCCTCGGTCGCCGCGTTGAGTTCGGACCGGTTGGCGCCGAACGTCGTGCGCACGCCGCCCGGCACCGGGGTGGCGTCGCCTGGCGCATCGGCCGCCACCGGGACGGGCGGCGGCTCCGGCGGGCGCTGCACCGGAACGGTGACGGCGGGCGGGATGGCGGCGATGGCTGGCGGCACGGTCGGCACGACAGGCGGCTTGGGCGGCAGCGGCACGGCGGCCGGGGCTGGACGGGCCGCGGCCTTTGGCCCGTTTGCAGGCGGTTGGGGTTGCGGCGGGCGCCGGGCAGGGGCCGGACGCGGCCGGGGTGCGGGAGCAGCCGGCTTCAACGCATCCAGCGCCCCATTGTTGACCGCGGGATTGTTCGCCGGTTGGGCACGCGCCACGCTGCCCAGGCAGAGCAGCAGCACAGCTTGCCAACAGGCCACGCGCCGCCAGCCAGCGGTCCGCCAGCCAGCAGGCGCGCGCCCGGACATCAGCCGGTGCGGCCCTCGGCGGCAGTCACGCCCTGGGCCACCACGTCCCGCAGCCTGGCGTGCATGTGCGGGTTCGCCGCCACGATATCGTTCGGCCCGGCGTCGTGCATCACGCTCTCGGCGCCCGCCGGGTCGGTCACGAAGCCGCCGGCCTCCCGCACGATCAGCAGCCCGGCCGCCATGTCCCAAGGCTTGAGGCCCAGCTCCCAGTATCCGTCGTAGCGCCCGGCCGCGACCCAGGCGAGGTCCAGCGCCGCCGCCCCGAAACGCCGGATGCCGGCGACTTGCGGCATCAGCACGCCCAGGGTGCGGGCGAACGCTAGCCGGTTGCCGCCCGACACCGCGGCGAACGGGATGCCGGTGGCGAACAGCGCGTCCTTCAGCTCGCGCCGGGCGGACACGCGCAGGCGGCGCTCGTTCAGGAAGGCGCCGCCGCCCTTCTCGGCCCAGAACATCTCGTCGTGCACGGGATTGTAGATCATCGCCGCCGCGATCTCCCCGCTGCCGTCCGGCAGCCGGCGCTCCAGCGCGATCGAGATGCACCAATGCGGGATGCCGTGCAGGAAGTTGCTGGTGCCGTCCAGCGGATCGACGATCCAGCGCCACGCCCAGTTGTCGCTGCCGGACATGCCGCTCTCTTCCATCAGGAAGCTGTAGCCCGGCCGCGCCTTGCCGAGCTCCTCCCGCATGGTGCTCTCGGCGCGGATGTCGGCCTGGCTCACGAAGTCGCCCGGCCCCTTCACGCTGACCTGAAGCTGCTCGACCTCGTTGAAATCACGCAATAAACGCTTCGATGCCTTCTGCGCGGCATTCTGCATGACCGTCATATGGGGCGACAGGCGCAGCGCCATTACGAGCGCACCCGCTCCACGTAGCTGGCGTCCTCGGTGCGCACCACGATGCGCTCGCCGGCCTCGACGAAGGGCGGCACCTGGGTTTTCACCCCGTTGGACAGGCGGGCGGGCTTGTAGCTGCTGGTGGCGGTCTGACCCTTGACGACAGGATCGGCCTCGACGACCTCCAGTATTACTGTGTTGGGCAGGCGCACGCCGGTCGGCTCGTCCTCGACCATATCGACGGTGACGGTCATGTTGTCCTGCAAGAACGGCGCCGCGTCGCCCAGCAGGCCGAGCGGCACGAGGGTCTGCTCGAAGCTCTCGGGGTCCATCAGCACGGCGTTGGTGCCGTCGGTGTAGGAGTAGGTGAAATCCTTCTCCGACGTCGCCAGGCGCTCGACGGTGTCGGCGGTGCGCCAGCGTTCGTTGGTCTTGTTGCCGGTCTTGAGGTCGCGCATCTCGACCTGGATGAAGGCGCCGCCTTTGCCGGGGGTGATGATCTGCTGCTTGAGCACGGTCCAGCGGCGGCCGCCGTGGTCGAGCACCTGACCGGCGCGAATAAGGTTTGCCTGCTGCTTCATCGAACGGACCTGCTTATCAAAGACATCAAATCATGGACGGGCGCGGCCCGCATGGATATCAACGTTTCTAACTCGTGCCCGACACCCCGGCAAGGTTGTGGCGGATACCGGCAGAGTCCTGCACCGTACCGTCGTCGAGGTAGCCCGGCCCGATCGGCACCTTGCCGTGGCCGCCCGGGATATCCAGCACGTAGGTCGGCCAGGCCAGTCCGGTGACCCGGCCGCGCAGCGCCCGCAGGATGCGCTGGCCCTCCTCGATCGGCACGGCGAACCGCGCGGTGCCGGGCGCCGGGTCGAGCTGGTGCAAATAGTATGGCTTGACCCGGGCGCGGAGCATGGCGCGGAATAGGTTTTCAAGGGTTTCCGGGCTGTCGTTCACGCCACGCAGCAGGACGGACTGGCCGAGCAGGGGCACCCTGACGGCCTGGATGCGGTGGAGGGCCGCGATGGCGGCGGGCGTGAACTCGCGCGCATGGTTGGCGTGCACCACCAGCCAGACCGGGATCTCAATGTCCATCGCGGCGGCCAGGGCCTTGGTGACGCGGGCCGGGTCGGCGACGGGGACGCGGCTGTGGATGCGCAGCAGCTCGATATGCGGGATGTCGGCCAGCGTGCGCAAGATGCTGCCGAGCCGGCGCGGCGAGAGCATCAGCGGGTCGCCGCCGGTCAGGATCACCTCGCGTACGGCCGGATGGGCGCGGAACCAGGCATAGGCGGCGTCGAGTTCGGCGTCGGACAGCAGGCCGCCGCTGGGTCCGATGTGCTCGCGGCGGAAGCAGAAGCGGCAATACACCGGGCAGATCAGCAGCGGTTTCAGCAACGCGCGGTCGGGGTAGCGGTGGACGACGCCGGGCAGAGGGGACAGCGCGTCGTCGCCGATCGGGTCGGCGCGCTCGTGCGGAGCGAGGTCGAGTTCGGCCGGGTGCGGGATGAATTGGCGGCCGATCGGATCATCCGGGCGCTCGATCAGCGCGCGCATGGCGTCCGGGATCGCCACGGCGTAGCGCGCGCCGACCTGGCTCAGCGCGGCGAGGTCGCCCGGCGCAGCGAGGCCGGCGGCAACCAGGCCAGCGGCGTCGCGGATCATACGGCGGAGAACTCGGCAGCAGTGTAGCCCTGCATGAACAGCACGGCGCGCAGGCCGCAATGCTCGATGCGGACCTGCGCCTCGGCGGCCACGATCGGCTTGGCGTGGAACGCGACGCCCAACCCGGCGGCGCGGATCATCGCGAGGTCGTTGGCCCCGTCGCCCACCGCCAGGCAGTCGGCCATGGCAAGGCCCTGCTCTGCGGCGAGTTCCTGCAGGGCATTGAGCTTGGCAGCCCGGTCGAGGATAGGCGCGCCGACCTGGCCGGTCAGCGCCGTGCCGTCGTCCAGCAGCGTGTTGGCGCGATGCACGTGGAAGCCCAGCCGCTCGGCGACCCGCCCGGTGAAGTAGGTGAAGCCGCCGGAGACCAGCGCGGTCGTGGCGCCGTGCGCCCGCATGGTGGCGACCAGCTCGGCACCGCCGGGCATCAGGGCGGTGGCGGCCCAGGTCTGCGCCAGCGCGTCGAGCGAGAGGCCGCGCAACAGGCCGACGCGCTCGCGGAGGGCGGCGGCGAAGTCGATCTCGCCGTTCATGCTGCGCCGGGTAATCGCGGCGACCCGGTCCTGCAACCCGGCGTAGGCCGCAAGCTCGTCAAGGGTTTCCGTAGTGACGATAGTGCTGTCCATGTCGGCGATCAGCAGGCGCTTGCGGCGGCCGGCCGCGGGTGTCACGACGGCATCGACCGGGGCGGCGTCGAGGGCGGCGTGGACCAGCGCCGGGTCGGGAACGGCCGGGATTGGGATGTCAGCCGCCTCGCCGTCCGAGAGGATGCCGGCCGGCCCGCCGTGCACCGCCTCGGCGACGCGGGCGATGAGCGCTGCGGTGAGGGCAGCCGAGCCTTGGGGGGCGATGAGGGTGAGGACATGCATGGCGGAGGGATGCCAGGGGTTGCGCCATGGGGCAAGCTGACGCGCTTCCCCCTGTTGCGCTCATCGTGGCGGGGCCAACGTGCAGCGGCAAGTCGGCGCTGGCGCTGGCGCTGGCGCGCTGCCTAAACGGCGTGGTGATCAACGCGGATTCCATGCAGGTCTATCGCGAGCTGCGCATCCTGACCGCCCGGCCGAGTGCGGCAGAGGCGGCGGCGGTGCCGCACGCGCTGTATGGCGTGCGTCCCGCCGCCGAGCCGGGCAGCGCCGCCTGGTGGCGGGACGCGGCGCTGGCCGCCATGGACGCGGCGCACGCGGCCGGGCGGCTGCCGATCCTGTGCGGCGGCACCGGGCTGTATCTGTCGGCGCTGACCCAGGGGATCGCGGACATTCCGGACCCTGGCGCTGCGGCACGCACGGAGGCGCGGGCCTTGCTGGCGGAGCAAGGCCCGGCGGCGCTGCATGCCCGGCTGCTGCAGGCCGACCCTGCGACGGCGGCGACGCTGCGCCCCAGCGACGGGCAGCGATTGGCGCGGGCGTGGGAGGTTTGGCGCGGCACCGGGTGCGGTCTGGCGGCGTGGTATGCGGCGGCGCAGCCGCGGCCGGCATGGACCTTTAGGATGATGCTGCTCGATCCGCCGCGTAGTACATTGCGTGATGCGATCGAAGGTCGGTTCACGATGATGCTGGCGGCAGGGGCGTTGCAAGAGGCGGCGGCGCTGCTGGCGTTGGGCCTCGACCCTGCCGTGCCAGCGTTGCGGGCGCATGGCGTGCCGGAGCTGTCGGCGCATCTGCGCGGGGAGCTGACGCTGGAGGATGCGCAGCGTCGGGCGGTGCTGGCGTCGGGCCAGTACACCAAGCGGCAGGCGACGTGGTTTCGGCACCGGAAAATCGTTGACCCGTGCGCTACGCATACGATCTATGCGCGATTTGCGGACAAAACGCAATTTTCGGAAAGCGACTGGTGTGCTTTAATGCGTTTCATTAAGCTTGCGGGTCAAAGCGTCGCATCGGACGGTGCGGTGCCCGGCTCATCGGGAGATACGACATGACGGCTATCCAACAGCAATCCGGCGCCGAAATCCTGCTGCGGGCGCTCCGCGACCAGGGCGTCGAGGTCATCTTCGGCTATCCTGGCGGCGCCGTTCTACCCATCTACGACGCGATCTTCCAGCAGAACAGCATCCGCCACATCCTGGTGCGCCACGAGCAGGCGGCGGTGCATGCGGCGGAGGGCTATGCGCGCAGCACCGGCAAGGTCGGCGTCGTGCTGGTCACCAGCGGCCCCGGCGCCACCAACGCCGTCACCGGCCTGGTCGATGCGCTGATGGACAGCATCCCGATCGTCTGCCTGACCGGCCAGGTGCCGACGCACCTGATCGGCAACGACGCCTTCCAAGAGGCTGATACGACGGGAATCACCCGGCCCGCCACCAAGCACAACTACCTGGTCCGGCGTTCCGAGGACCTGGCCCGCGTGGTGCACGAGGCGTTCTATATCGCCCGCAGCGGCCGGCCCGGCCCAGTGGTGATCGACCTGCCGAAGGACATCCTGATCGCAGCCGCGCCATACCAGCCCGCTTCGGCCGAGCCGCACCGCAGCTATCGACCGGTGACCAAGCCCGACCCCGCCCGCATCACCGAGGCCGTGCGCCTGCTGAAGTCCGCCAAGCGGCCGATCGTCTATAGCGGCGGCGGGGTGATCAACTCTGGCGACGCCGCGACGGCCGCACTGATCGCCTTCGTGCGGGCGGCAGGCATGCCGTGCACCAGCACGCTGATGGGGCTGGGCGCGTATCCCTCGAACGATCCGCAGTTCCTGGGTATGCTCGGGATGCATGGCACGTACGAAGCCAACAACACGATGCATGACTGCGATGTCATGTTCAACATTGGGGCGCGGTTCGACGACCGGGTGACCGGGCGGATCAACGCATTCAGCCCCGGCAGCCGCAAGATCCACGCCGACATCGACCCCAGCAGCATCAACAAGAACGTGGTGGTCGATGTGCCGATCGTCGGCGACGCGGCGCTGGTGCTGGAGGCGCTGCTGGCGGCGTGGCACGCGGACGGCACGCGGCAGGATCGCGAGGCGCTGGCGACCTGGTGGCGGCAGATTGACGCCTGGCGCGCGGTGGACAGCCTGAAGTTCACACAAAATAAAGCTCCCGGGAGCATCATCAAGCCGCAGTATGCGATCCAGCGGCTGTATGAGCTTACCCGGGAGACAGGGCGTGAGACGTATATCAGCACCGAGGTCGGCCAGCATCAGATGTGGGCGGCACAGCACTTCCGCTTCGACAAGCCGAACCGCTGGATGACGTCGGGCGGGCTGGGCACCATGGGCTACGGCCTGCCGGCGGCTATGGGAACGCAGATCGCGCATCCGGACGCGCTGGTGATCGACGTGGCGGGCGAGGCCAGCATCCTGATGAATATCCAGGAGATGAGCACGCTGGCGCAGTACCGCCTGCCGGTGAAAGTTTTTATCCTGAATAACCAATACATGGGCATGGTGCGGCAATGGCAGGAGCTGCTGCACGGCAGCCGCTACTCCGAGAGCTACACCGAGGCTTTGCCGGACTTCGTCAAGCTGGCGGAGGCGTTCCATGGCGTCGGGCTGCGCGCGACCAGCGTGGACGATCTCGACCGGGTGATCCGCGAGATGATCGCGATCGACCGCCCGGTGATCGCCGACATCTGCGTCGATCAGAAGGAGAACTGCTTCCCGATGATCCCGTCGGGCGCCGCGCATAACGAAATGATCCTCGGTCCTGAGCACCAGGACCGCACGGCGGCGATCACCGATGAAGGGCTGATGCTGGTCTGATGACGACCATATCGTATTCCAGCCAGGATGCCGCAGGGTTGCCGCGGCGCTCGGCCACGATCTCGGTGCTGGTCGAGAACGAGAGCGGCGTGCTGGCCCGGGTCATCGGGCTGTTCGCCGGGCGGGGCTACAATATCGACAGCCTGACGGTGGCGACGGTCGATGAGGCGGGCAGCCGCAGCCGTATCAACGTGGTGACCAGCGGCAGCGACATGGTGATCGAGCAGATCAAGGCGCAGCTCGGCCGACTGGTGCCGGTGCACCGGGTGGCGGAGCTTTCGCAGGAGGGGCCGCACCTGGCGCGGGAACTCGCCATGGTGAAGGTGATCAGCGGCGGCGGCGACCGGGCAGAGGCGCTGCGCATCGCCGAGGCGTTCCGCGCCCGGGTGATCGACGCAACGATCGAAAGCTTCGTGTTCGAGCTGACGGGCGGGACGCAGAAACTCGACAGCTTCATCGAGCTGATGCGCCCGATCGGCTTGGCGGAGGTCAGCCGGACCGGGATCGTGGCGATCGCGCGCGGCACGCGGACACTCTCGCCGAAGGACTAGCCAGGCGCAGCCGAGCCGCTAGAACCCACACCACACATAACTGAGGACTGCACCCATGCGCGTCTATTACGATCGCGATGCCGACGTGAACCTGATCAAGGGCAAGAAGGTCGCGATCATCGGCTACGGCAGCCAAGGTCACGCCCATGCTACCAACCTGAAGGACAGCGGCATCACCGAGCTTACGGTCGGGCTGCGTACGGGTTCGGTCGGCGTGGCAAAGGCAGAGGCCGCCGGCATCCGTGTCATGGACCCGGCCGAGTGCGCCAAGTGGGCCGACGTCGTCATGGTGCTGACGCCCGACGAAGGGCAGGGCGACCTATATCGCGAGAAACTCGGCCCCAACATGAAGCCAGGCGCCGCGCTGGCCTTCGCGCACGGACTGAACATCCATTTCAACCTGCTGGACCCGCGGCCGGACATCGACGTGTTCATGATCGCGCCGAAGGGGCCGGGCCACACGGTGCGCAGCGAGTACCAGCGCGGCGGCGGGGTGCCGTGCCTGGTCGCAGTGGCGCAGGACGCCAGCGGCAACGCGCTCGACGTTGCATTGAGCTATGCCAGCGCCATCGGCGGCGGCCGGGCCGGCATCATCGAGACGACGTTCAAGGAGGAGTGCGAGACCGACCTGTTCGGCGAGCAGGTCGTGCTGTGCGGCGGCTTGGTCGAGCTGATCAAGGCGGGCTACGAGACGCTGGTCGATGCCGGCTACGCGCCGGAGATGGCGTATTTCGAGTGCCTGCACGAGGTAAAGCTGATCGTCGATCTCATTTATGAGGGCGGCATCGCCAACATGAACTACTCGATCAGCAACACGGCCGAGTACGGCGAGTACGTGACGGGGCCGCGCATCGTCACCGCCGAAACCAAGGCGGAGATGAAGCGGGTGCTGGAGGATATCCAGTCAGGGCGGTTCGCGCGGGACTGGATGCTGGAGAACCGGACCAACCAGGCGAGCTTCAAGGCGACCCGCCGCCGCATGGGCGAGCACCCGATCGAGCAGGTCGGCGAGCGCCTGCGTGCGATGATGCCGTGGATCAAGCAGAATGCTCTGGTGGACAAAGCGAAAAATTAGGGTTTTGGCCGAGGCCAACAACTGGACCGACGCGGGACCGTTGAGCATGGTTGACGCTCTCAAAGGAATAGAGGCTATGTTCAACGCGAAGCTGATCCGACCATCGCTGGCGCTGGGCGCCCTGCTGGCGCTCAGCGCCTGCTACACAAATCCAGATGCCGTCGGGCCAGTGCCCTATGCACCGGTCAGCCCCGTCCTGGGTGCGTCAGGGACGCCTGTTGGCGGGCAGGTCGTCGGCTACGTCGGCACGACGTGCAAGGCGGGTTTCTATATCTGCCAGGTGCCGCCGGGTCCGATTGGCAGCCAATGCGCCTGCCCGGGGCTGGGCGCACCATCGTACGGATTGATCCGTTAGGAAACCTGGCGCTGACCCGCTGCCTTGAAGACCACGGGTGCCTGGACGCCCGGAACATCAACTTTGAGGCCGTAGCGTCGGTTCAGGGCGGCAAGTTTACGCTGCACATGCCGGCTGCCCGGCCCATGCAGGAAGAGAAGGCGTTGCCGGGCTAGCAGCCCACGGCATGGGACAAGGCCTCGGCCCCATCCCAGCCACGGTCAGGCGGCTCGGCGACTGGCGAGAGCAGCCGGCAGACCCTGGATCGCCCGGTCGATAAGCGCAGCATCGGCATCAGCCGAGAAGCTGTCTGCCAGCACACGTTCGGCAGCCCGGCCAGCCAACTCGGCCGCGGCGAGGCGAACATCGCTGACCGCGGCCTTTTCGGCGGCGGCGATTCGGTCGAGCGCCATGTGCTCGCGCCGGGTTGCACTGCTGGCTGCTTCAGCCCGCGCCGCCTCGCCGACGCGCTGTGCCTCGGTCCTGGCATTGTCCAGCGTGGCTTGAGCGTCCTGCAACGCGGCCTGACGCTTGGTATTGGCGTCCGCCAGCATGGCCTCAGCCTCCTGGCGCAGGCGGGAAGCCTCCTCCAGTTCGTGTTTGATCGCCAAGCTACGCTTGTCCAGCACGGCCAGCAGCGATCCGACCAGCTTGCGGCCGAAAATGGCGAAGAACAGGAAGAAGGCGAGGCCCACCCAAAAACGCGGATCGGCCCAGAGGCTTTCGTCGTGGTGCATGCTGCTTGGTCCTAAGCCCGTGTGGCCATGGCGGAACCGACGGCGCTGTCGATTGCCGCCGGATCGGGGGCCTGGCCGGTCAACCGCGTGACGACAGCGCTAGCCGTGTCGCGCGCCACCTCACGCAGTGCGCCCATGGCGGACCGGCGAGCCTCGGCGATCCGGCGCTCCGCCTCGGCCAACTGCCCGCCCAGGCGCTCGTCGGCGGCACGGGACTGTTCCAGCGCCTCCGCCTTGGCCTGGGCGATGGCGCTGCCGATCGCGGCCTGCGCTTCGGAGTTGGCGCGGTAGCCGGCCTCGGTAATCTCGGCGATAGCGGCGTCCGACTGCGCCTTGGCGGCACGGGCGCTGTCCAGGTCGGCAGAAATTCGATGGGCGCGGCCGTCCATGACCTCTGCGACCCGCGGCAGCATGTAACGCGCGAGGATGTAATACAGGAGGCCGAAGATGATCGCCATCCAGACTACCTGGGCGATGGTCAGTGGATTCGAGAAGTCGAGCTGTGGCATGCGTGGTTCCCGCAGGCTGATAGGGTCGGGACCGGCAGGCAGCCGGTCCCTTGCGGCGGGGTTTAAGTGAACAGGATCAGGAAGGCGATCAGCAGCGCGAACAGCGCCACGGCTTCGGTCAGCGCGAAGCCCAGAATGCCGATCGGGAACACGGCGTCACGGGCGGCTGGGTTGCGGCCGACGGTCGAAACCATCGCCGAGAAGATGTTGCCAATGCCTATTCCCACGCCCGCGAGCGCGATGACGGCGAGGCCGGCCCCAAGGGCTTTTGCAGCAGCGACTTCCATAAGTTCAGTCCTTCTCAAGGTTTAGGAGTATAGAAAGGGTCCGCCCCAGCACTAATGCAGGTGCACGGCATCATGGAGGTAGATGCAGGTCAGAATGGCGAACACGTAGGCCTGCAGGGCCGCGACGAGCAGTTCGAAGCCGACCAGCACGACGTTCAGCGCCATCGGCAGGATGCCTATCGCGGAGCCGAGCACCCCGGCGCCGCCCAGCAGCACCACAAAGGTGGCGAACACTTCGAACATCACGTGCCCCGCCACCATGTTGGCGAACAAGCGGATGGACAGCGACACCGGACGCGACAGGTAGGAGATCACCTCGATCGGGATGATCAGCGGGGCAAGCAGCTTCGGCGCGCCTTCTGGGAAGAAGTAGCTGAAGAAGTGCATGCCGTGGATATGCAGCGCCACTGCGGTGACGATGACGATCACCAGCAGAGCCAATCCGAAGGTGACGGCGATATGGCTGGTATAGGTGAAGGAATAGGGCAGCAGGCCGAGCAGGTTGCCCATCAGCACGAAGAAGAACAGCGTGAAGATAAAAGGAAAAAACCGACGGCCCTCGGACCCTATGCTGCCCTCCGCCATGGAGAGCAGGCCGCTATAGGCGATCTCCGCCAAGGATTGGAACCGGCCCGGCACCACGGCGCGCGGGCGTATGCCGTAATACAGCGTGGCGATGATCAGCGCGGCGCCGAACACCATCATCAGGTTCGAGTTCGTGAAGTTCACCGAACGTCCGAGGCCGCCAAGCGCCGTATGCAGCTCGAACTGGCCCAGCGCATCCATCTTGCCTTCAGCCGCCAAAATCCCGCCCTCTCCAAACCTGCGTCGGCAAACCTAAGCCCGCGGTGCGCGCGACATCGTCACGTCCGCGGTGCGCGTGGCATCATAAGGCGCCACACGTTGGCGATGCCCGCCGCACCGCCCAGCAACACGAACAGTCCCAGCAGCCAAGGCTTGGTGCCCAGCCACCAGTCCAATCCCCACCCGATGGCGACCGAGACCGCCAGGGCCGAAACCAGCTCGACGCCCACCCGCACACCGATGCCCATCGGGCTCGCCGTCCCGGCGGCGCCGGCGGAAGGAGCCGGGGCATCCATCGCCTGCTTCGTCCGTGCCGCCCGCAACCGCTCCTCGAACGAGCCGCCCTTGTCGTCAGTCATAACCCGCCCCCTGCACGCCCATCCGGCCGCGCCTTGTAGGCAGCGGCTTGCTACCGACGAGGGTGCAGGGTGTCAAGGCGTTGTAAGATGGAGCGGGGCGTTGTGGGACGGAGCGGGGCATTGTGGGGTCGCTCGACCGAGGCATCCCACCGCCCAGGCATCTACACGGCGGCGGCATCGACGGCCTTGGCGAAGTCGTCATACGACACGGCGCCCGGGATCGCCTTGCCGTTCATAACGAAGGTCGGCGTGCTGTTCACGCCGAATTTCTTCTCGCCCACATCCTGATCGGCAAGGATGGCGCGCTTCAGCTCGGCGTCGCCGGTCACCGTGTCGAAGCTGGCGCGGGACAGCCCAGCCAGGGCAGCGAACTTCGCCAGCTCGTCCGTCGGGTTCACCCCGCGGGCGAAGGCCCAACGGTCCTGGCTGCCGAGCAGCGCGGTGATGAACGGCTCGTAGCGCTCGGGCGGCAGCGAGCGCGCCACCATGGCGGCGGTGAGCGCAACCTGATCGAGCGGGAAGTCGCGCCAGACATAGCGGACCCGGCCGGTGTCGATCAGCTTGGCGCGGACCTGGGGAAAGGTTTCTTTCTGGAACGCGGCGCAGTGGGTGCAGGTGAGCGAGAACCACTCATTGACCACGACGCGGGCGTCGGCGGCTCCCACGCTGCGCTCAGCCATGCGCGGATCGGCGGGCTGGGCATGCAGCCTCGTGACGGGAAGCAAGGCGGGCAAAGCGGCGATCAGCAGGCGGCGGGTGACGGGCATGGCGTCCTCGGGAATGAGAGATTATGCGGCGTATGGTCCTGCTGCCGGCCGGCACGTCAAGCCCGATCGGCGGCGTGGCCGGGGCAGGTCCGGGCCATGGCTTGACCGGCAGCGTACGCAGCGGTAGGTCCCGGCGCAACACTCGATCCGGGCCCCTCTGGTCAGGACGCCGGCACACGCCGGCCAACCTGGCGATGTCGGATCACCGCACTGGCGCAGCCTGGCGCCGGCATGGCGGTGCTGATGGGTCCGCCAACAGCCGCCACTGCAATGTCTGCCAGCGCGCCGTATTCCGACGATAGTGACGCGTAGAGGGGTAAGCATGGCAGTAGTTTCAATGGTTTTCTGTTGTTCGCGCATTGGGAAGCTTGGCTGATGCCGGGTCCTATCCATCAGCCGCATACGCCGCGCGAGAGCAGCATCCGGCGCCTGATCGCCGGCGTGCGCACCTTCCGGGAGCAGGCGTTTCCGCAGCGGAAGAAACTGTTCGGCCGCCTCGCCGCCGGGCAGCAGCCGCAAATCCTGTTCATCGCCTGCGCCGACAGCCGCGTGGTGCCCGAGCTGATCACCCAGACCAACCCGGGCGAGCTGTTCGTCTGCCGCAACATCGGCAACGTCGTGCCGGCCTATGGCGAGATGCTGGGCGGCGTGTCCGCCGTCATCGAATACGCCTGCGTCGCGCTGGAGGTGAGCGACATCGTGGTGTGCGGGCACTCGGACTGCGGGGCGATGAAGGCACTGCTGAACCCGGGCGACCCGGCTTTGCAGGCCATGCCGACCGTGGCCTCCTGGCTGCGCAACGCCGAGGCGGCCCGCAGCGTGGTGGCCGTGACGCACCCCGAACTTGAAGGCCCGGCGCAACTCCAGGCGCTGGTCGAGCAGAACGTGCGCACCCAGCTCAGCCACCTCGCCACCCATCCATCGGTCGCGGCCCGGCTGGCCGGCGGGCAACTCACCATGCACGGCTGGGTCTACGGCATCGAGTCTGGCAGCATCACAGCCATGGCGGACGGCGGCGGCGGGTTCGTCCCGTTGGAGGCCACGGCGTTTGCGGCCGGGCCTGGCGCGATCCGTTCTGGTGCCCGTTGATCATCCACCGCGGGATCGACATTCGCCGGCTCGCCCGGCACATCGGCCCCCATCTCATCGTGCTGCTCGCGTACGACGTGATCGTGACCTACCTTTATGTCGGCGTGGGGTGGCAGTGGGTGTCGGTTGACAACCTGCCGCTGCCGTTGTTGGGCAGCGCGATTGCGCTAATCGTCACGTTCCGCAACAACGCGGCCTACGACCGCTGGTGGGAGGCCCGAACGCTCTGGGGGGCCGTCGTCAACAACTCGCGCAGCTTTGCCCGCTGCCTGATCGCGATGACCGGCGACCCCGCCCTGCAGGCGCGGCTGATCCGGCATCAGATCGCCTATGCGCTGACCCTGCGGTGCCATCTGCTCCGTAAGCCGTCCGGGGATGTCCTGGAGCGCTACCTGCCGGATGGCACGGCGGCGCGGCTGCGTTCCGTCGCCAACGTGCCGGCCGCCATCCAGAACGCGATTGCCCGGGAGCTTGCGTCCGCGCGCGACCGCCAGGTGGTCGATGGCTTCGGCATTGCGGCGCTCGACCGGGTGCTGGGTGATCTCGCCAATGCGCAGGGCGGGCTCGAGCGGATCAAGAACACGCCGCTGCCGCGCCAATACAGCCACTTTCCGCAGGTGTTCACCCGGGTGTATTGCCTGCTGCTGCCGGTCGGCCTCGTGCATGACCTGGGCTATGTCACGCCGATCGGCTCGACGGTGATCGGCTTCATGTTCCTGGCGCTCGACCGCATCGGCCGCGACCTGGAGGACCCGTTCGAGGCCACGCTGCACGACATCCCGATGCGGGCGATCACCCGGAGCATCGAGATCGACCTGCTGCAGACGATAAACGGCATGGGCCATGACACCGCCGTGCCGAACCCGGTCGAGGCGAAGGACGGCGTCCTTTGGTGATGCCGGCTCCGGCTACGTTGGATCAGCGTCGCCGATGCGTCTCCCGAGTGCCGTCAGGGCGTCGTGCAGCGGCCCCGGCGGAATGCCCGGCAACTCGACCGACGCTGGGGCGCGATGCGGCTGGGCCGGCGGCGGCGTGGGCGGCGCGGTCGGGTCTTGGACAAAGCGCAGCCGCTCGACCACGATGCGGCCCAGATGGCCGTTCACCCGGGCGAGCACCTGATCACTCAGATGCTGCAACTCCAGCGCGACCGGCCCGGCGCAGGCTAGCGTGAGCGTGCCGCCCGACAGCCGGCGCGGCGTCGTGGTCGCAGACAGCTCGGGACCGACGATCTGCGCCCAGTCCGCCATCACCTGCGCGCTGCCGGGTGCGCGCCTGCGGAACGCCGGACGGGTCAGGGCGGGCACCAGGGCGCCGATCGGACGCGGGCCATAGACGTGGCGCGGCGTGTCCTCCGTCCGCTTGCCGGGTTCGTCGCTTGCCGTCATACCCCGCCCGTGCCTTCCACTACGCCCGTGCCTCCCGTCCCGCCCGCTGCCGCGCTGTTGCGCTGGTATGACCGTCATCGCCGCCGCATGCCCTGGCGCGCCCTGCCGGACGAACCTCCCGACCCGTACCGGGTCTGGCTGAGCGAGATCATGCTGCAGCAGACGACGGTCGCGGCGGTTATTCCGTATTATGAGAGGTTTCTGCAGCGGTTTTCAACCGTGGAGGCATTGGCGGCGGCAGAGGACGGCGCGGTGATGGAGGCATGGGCGGGACTCGGCTACTACGCCCGTGCGCGCAACCTGCTGGCCTGCGCGCGCTGCGTTGCGGCGGCGGGAGGGTTTCCGCAAGACGTGGCGGGGCTGCGCGCGCTGCCGGGCATCGGCGAGTACACCGCCGCCGCCATCGCCAGCATCGCTTTCGGCGTCCCGGTCGTGCCGGTGGACGGCAACGTGGAGCGGGTGGCCGCCCGGGTATTCGCCATCGAGCAGCCGCTGCCCGGCGCTCGGCGCGTGGTGGCGGCCGCTGCGGCGCAGTTGGGCCAGGACAGCGCGGCGCAGGCACGGCCAGCCGACTTCACCCAGGCGCTGTTCGACCTCGGCGCCACGGTCTGCTCGCCGCGCGCGCCAGCCTGCGCGATCTGCCCTTGGATGGCGGACTGCCGGGCGCGGGCGCTGGGCTTGGCCGAGACGCTGCCGCATAAGGCGCCCAAGGCCGTGCGGCCCACCCGGCACGGCGCGCAGTTCTGGCTGATGGACGCGGCCGGCCAGGTGTTGCTGCGCCGCCGTCCGCCCGAGGGCCTGCTGGGCGGCATGCTGGAGCTGCCGGGCGCGCCGTGGCGGGCTGAGCCGTGGTCGCTGTCGGACGCGCTGGCCCACGCACCGCAGCCGGCGGAATGGCGGCTGGCTGGACAGGCGGCGCACGGCTTCACGCACTTCGCGCTCACGATGGACGTGTATGCGGCGCGGGTGGAACGGATCACGGCGGACGGCTTGCTGCGCGATGCGGACGCGCTGGACCGAGAGGCATTGCCGACCGTGATGCGGCGCTGCGTGCAGGTTGCAATGGGAGCAGCCTAAGCAGGGTTGCGTGGCCTGGGACACAAATGGATGCCTGCAAGTCCAGGCCACGCCACGCAACCCTGCTTAGGTCGTCATTTGTGCGCAGACTCATAGAGGTCTGCTTAGCCCGCCTGCCGCCCCCAGCGCGTGTCGAGCCAGCTCCGCAACGCCAGCAGCGTCGGCACGTCGGCAGCGATCGACGTCATCAGCGTGGCGGTCGCGGGCGCCGAGGCGGTGCGGACGCCGAGGGCGGCTGCCTCGTCCAGCAGGTCCGGGGTCGCGGACGCCTCGGCGCAGGCCCGGCGCCACAGCGCGACCCAGTTCGCGGGGGAGAGCTGCGGCAGCACCAGCGCAGCATCGAGCATCGCGGCCGCGCTGGCGGCGCGAAGGGCGGCCAGCATCGCCGTCGGCGGGGCGCGGCGGGACGCGGCCTCGACCGCGGTGGGCACGGCCGGGAAGGCCGGGTCGCGCTGCCAGTTGCCGGCGGGGTCGATCGTGCCGAGGGTCAGCACAGGGGCCATGCCCTGCTGCGCCGTGGCGGCGACGCGGGCGCCCTGGCCGCTGAGGAACACCGCATCGGCGGCCTTGTCGTCGGATGGCGTCACGGCGATCCCGAGCATGTCGAGTGCCAGCAATGCCGGCAGTGTCGGGCCGGCTGGGTGGGCGCCGCCGACGCGCAGGGAACCGCCGGGGCTGAGCGGCACGCGGCTGACCAGTACGGCGGAAGCGAGGCCGGCCCATGCGGGCACCCAGCGCGCGGCGTCGAATTGGGCGCGCGGGTCGCCGACCAGCCAGGCCATCGCGGCGGCGCCCGGCAGCAGCAGCGCCGTGCCGCCGTCGGGCATCACCCGCGCCTCGAACTGGTTGGCCCCGGTCACGCCGTCCACGCCGCCGACGATGCTGCGGATGACCGGCTGCGCGGATGGACCCGCAAAGGCGCTGGGCATGGCGCGGCCGAGGGCGGGGATCAGCAGGTCGGCCCAGCGGTCAAGCCGGCCCTGCGGCGGCCCGGCGACAAGGATGGCCGCACCCTCCGGTAGGCCGGTTGCGGCAGGCGGGATGACAGTAGGCGGGATGACAGGGGGCGGGATGACGGCGGGCGGCTTGGGTGAGGGCGGGATGGGCGCGGCAGCGGCGGCGCGGGCCATGAGCAGGCCGGACGCCAGCAAAAGGGCGTTGCGGCGGCTTGGCGAAGGCAGGTCTGGCAACGGCTCCCCTCCGTTCATCGGGCCAAGCGCCGGCCCGGCAGGAACTCGTACTCCGTCGCGTCCGGTTGTCAAACCAAAGACTGCGCGATCTCAGCGATCGTAGGCGACGAGCGATTCGAACGGCACGTCGAGGCGGGTACGGCCCTGCAGGAAGCTGAGCTCGATCAGCGCGGCGGCGGCGGGAACCTCGGCGCCGACGCGCCGCAGCAGGGCGATGCCGGCGGCCATGGTGCCGCCGGTAGCCAGCAGGTCGTCCACCACGACGACGCGGGCGCCGGGCGTTACGGCATCGGCCTGGATCTCGATGCGGTCGGTGCCGTATTCCAGGGCATAGTCCATGCCGACCACCGCACCCGGCAGCTTGCCCGGCTTGCGCAGCATGACGAAGCCGCAGCCGAGCTTCAGCGCCAGCGGGGCGGCGATCAGGAAGCCGCGCGATTCGACGCCGGCCAGCAGGTGCGGCTGGTGGCCGCGCACGATGTTGGCGAGGCGGCCCATGGCGACCTGCCAGGCGTCGGGATGCCGCAGCAGGGTGGAGATGTCGTAGAACAGGATGCCGGGCTTCGGAAAATCGGGGATGCCGCGGATGTGGTCCTTGAGGTCCATGGTGCTGCCTTGCTGACGTGCGGGCGGCTGTACTGCCTGGCGGCCATTGCGGCAACCGAGGCGCCGGGCTACGCAGCCGGGATGTCCAGGCCCACCATCGCCACCTTCGCCGGCTTGCTGTTCGTCGCGACCTATATCGTCGCGGCGATCACCCTGCCGGACCTGGTGCCGCGGCTGCACTGGACGCTGGAGGCGCTGTATTGGTGCGTGGCCGGGATCGTCTGGGTATTCCCGGTGCGCTGGCTGATGCTGTGGTCGGTGCACAAGCGATAGCGGCAGGCAGCGTCGCGTTAGGGATTTCTTCACGTTGCCGTTATAGGCTGGCAGGGTTGGGCGACCGGAGAAGGGCGCCAACAAGGAAGAAACTGGTCGGGGCGAGAGGATTCGAACCTCCGGCCTCTTGCTCCCGAAGCAAGCGTACTACCAGGCTGTACTACGCCCCGACTGAGCGGCGCGTATAGACTGGCGGCAGCGGCGGGGCAAGGCCCAGGAGGCAGAGTTCTAAACGCGTTCCGGCTGTCCGGCGCCCGGCGAGGTGACGGCGGCAAGGCGGGCTAGCACGGCGTCCACGTCCGGCAGCACCTCGTACAGGCGCAGGGACTCCGCTCCAGCGAAGCCCTGGTCAACCGCCGCCTGGATGGTCGCCAGGTACGGCTGCGCCCAGCCGGCGACGTCGCAGACCAGGATGGGCTTGTCATGCAGCCCGAGCTGACGCCAGGTGGTGATCTCGATGGTCTCGTCGAAGGTGCCGAGGCCGCCGGGCATGGTGACGAAGGCGTCGGCGGCGTCGAACATGCGGCGCTTGCGGTCGTGCATGGTGTCGGTGACGACCAGGGTGCCGACGCCGGCATGGGCGACCTCGCGCCGCTGCAGGAACTCGGGGATCACGCCCAGCACCTCGCCGCCAGCCGCGAGGGCGGCGTCGGCGACAATGCCCATCAGGCCGACGCCGCCGCCGCCATAGACCAGGCGGATGCCACCCTCCGCGAAACCCTTGCCGAGCGCCGCAGCGGCCTCCGCGTAGACCGGGTCATGGCCAAAGCGGGAGCCGCAGAACACGGCGACGGAGCGGATTGCGCTTGGCGGCATAGCAAATCCTACGGAGTTCATGGGCGGGGCAGGACCCCGGATGGCGGAGCGGGCCGAGTGATGCGACGATCACGACCATAACGGCAAGCGGGGACGTTGGATGCGCCAGACTTCGGGGATGCGAAAGACTTTGTTGCCTGGGCTGGCGCGGTAGGCGTGACCGGACCCGCCGCCCTGCGTCAGGCGAGGCTGACCAGCACCCATACCGCCCCAGCCGCCGCCGCCAGGATGCCGGCCGCCAGCAGCGGGTTGGCGAAGCGGGGCTGCCGGAGGTTGGCGGGCAGGCGCTTCTTGCCGGTCACCATCGCGCGCACCAGGTCCTGCCGCTTGAAGGCGGCATAGGCGATGATCGCCAGGATGTGGATCACGACCAGGGCCAGCAGCACGTAGAACGACGTGTTGTGCAGGCCGGACAGCCAGTCGCTAGCCGCCTTGCTGACCCGGTGCGCCAGCGGGCCCTCCGCATCGCCGCCGTTGCTGAACAGGCCGGTGCCGGCCTCGACCAACAGCGCGGCGAGCAGCGCCAGCACCCACCAGCCGCCGGCGGCGTTGTGGCCGATCTCGGTATCCGGCTCGCGCTTGCCGAATGCGGCGAGGTGGCGCAGGCCCACGAGCGGGCTGCGCAGGAACTGGCGGAAGCGCGAGGTCTCGCTGCCGACGAAGCCCCAGGCCAGGCGGAACAGCAGCGAGGCCAGCACGGTGTAGCCGGCTAGGAAATGGAGCTGGTTCCACTCGCGCAGCGCGCTGACGTAGCTGAACGCTATCAAGACGGTGATCGCCCAGTGGAACAGCCGGGTGGGCGCGTCCCAGACCCGCATCAGCAGGTTGGGCACGCGGGGCTGCGGCGGGCCGGTCGGGCGGCGGAGGGCGGGGGAGCGGGGTTGGGCCATGCCGCATTCTGCCGTCGCGCGGCTTGACGGGGAAGCCCGGCGTCGTCATGCGGGCCGCCATGCCGTCGTTTTCCCTGCAGCGCCTGTTCACGTTGCCCGGCGGAGCGGCGGCATTGCTGCAGGAACAGGTCCTCCATGCCTACGCACCGCCGCTGGTGGCGCTCGGCACCGCCTTGACGCTGGGCCTGATCGGCTGGGCTGCCGGCGCGCGCTGGCCGGTCGCGAGCGCCGGTGCCGCAGGCGCGTTGACCGGCTGGATAGCGCTGTTGCCTGTGGCGGCGGCGCTGCGGGCCGTGCTGGCGCCGCGTGCGATGGCCGATTTCCTGCTGCTGCCGGCGGTGGCGGTGGTGCTGGCCGGGCTCGCGTCGCCGTGGCTGCGCGGCCGTGCGGAGCGCTGGCTGCCGGTGGCGCTGGCTGTGTTGGCGGGGTGGTGGCTGGCCGGGTCGGCCCCGGCGCGGCCCGAGTTCTGGCGCGTGTGGCTCGCGATCGCCCTCGCCGCGTGGCTGCTGGCGCGGGTCGTCGCGGCGCAGGGGAGCGCTGGCCCTGGCGGCCGGGTGCTGGCGGCGGCGCTGGCGCTGTGGGGCGGATTGCTGGTGGCGGGGGCGCCGCCGGTTTGGCTCGTCGCCGCTTTGGTGGCCGTGGCGGCGGCCATGGCGGCGTGGCCACTGGGCGGAGCGTTGCCGCCATTGCTGCTGGCAATCGTGGCGGCGGCGGCCGACCTGGCGGCGGGCCGGCTGGTGCGCGCCGGGTTGAACGCCACGGACCTCGCTTGCCTATTGGCGCCTGGGGCGGCGTGGCTTATGCCACGGATGGCAAGGCGTTTTGGCAAGCGGCTCGGCCGGGCCGGGACTGCGCTGGCGGTGCCGGCGGCTGCGGCGCTGATGGTGGGAGCGGTCTGGCTCAGTGGGCGGCTGCTGCACCGTTAACGTTGTGATTGCAAGCTCGCATTCCGCGGTTTACGTATGATTGATGAGTGCCGCGCAACCCCAAGTGCTGCTGGCCCGCCTGGCGGTCGCGGGTGTGCTGTGCATAAGCGGGGCAGCCGGCACCGCCTACATGCTCTGGCCCGCCGCCAGTCCGGCCGTGCAGCCCATTCCCATCAGCGCCGAGAGCGCAGCCGCACCTACTCCGCAGCCCAATCCGGCCATCGCGCCCACCTTCGACGTTGTCCGCGTGGGGCCGCAGGGCAGCGCCGTTTTCGCCGGCCGTGCGGAGCCTGGCGCCACAGTGACCATCACCAACGGCGACACGCCGCTCGGTCAGGCCCAGGTCGATCAGCGGGGCGAGTGGGTGCTGGTGCCCGCGGCCTCGCTCGCGCCAGGCGGGCGGGAGCTGAGCCTGTCGGAGCGCACGGCGGCCGGTTTCGACGTCAAGGGCGACGGCACCGTCCTGCTCGACGTTCCTGCGCTGCCGGCGGCTCCCGGCCCAGTCCTGGCGCTGCTGGTGCCGCAAGCCGGGACGCCGCGGGTGCTGCAGGGGACGCCGAACGCAGCGGGGCAGAAATCCGGCAACGCGCGTCTTGGGCTGGACGCAGTGGACTACGACGACCGCGGCGCGATCCGTTTTGCCGGCACGGCCCCGCCTGGCGCCCCGGTGCGGGTGTATGTCGATAATGCCCCGGCCGGCGACGCGACGGCGGACACGCTGGGCCGCTGGACCCTGACCCCGCGCGACGCGCTGACTGCCGGCGTGCACCGGTTGCGGGTCGATCAGCTCAATGGTGCCGGCAAGGTGCTGGCGCGGGTTGAGTTGCCGTTCCAGCGCACCACGGTCTCGCCCGGCGAGCTCGCGTCCGGCCGCGTGGTGGTGCAGCCGGGCCAGACCCTTTGGCGGCTGGCGCGCCGGGCCTATGGCACCGGGATGCGCTACACCGTCATCTACCTGGCGAACCGCGACCAAATCCGTGACCCTCGGCTGATCTACCCCGGCCAAGCCTTCGCCGTGCCGACTGCCGCGCCATAGCGGGCTTGCTCGTTACAGGCGCAGTGCCCATACCCCAGCGATGACCCCGATCGAATCTTTCCGCTCCGTCCTGGCGCCGCCGCATCCGGTAGGCCGGCCCTTTCTCCTGGCCGGCGCGATCGCCATGTTGCTCGGGCTGCTGGTCGGCGCCTGGCTATTCTGGCTCGGCGCAGCGTTCCTGCTGTTCTGCCTGTACTTCTTCCGTGACCCCGAGCGGGTGCCGCCGGCCCGCCCCGGTGCCGTGCTGGCCCCCGCGGACGGCCGCGTCGTCTCGGTCATGCCCGTGCCGCCGCCGGCCGAGCTGGGCCTCGGCCCGGCGCCGCGCTGGCGCGTCGCGATCTTCCTCTCGGTGCTCGACGTCCACGTGAACCGCATGCCGGCCAGCGGCACGGTGACGCGCATCGCCTACCGCCACGGCAAGTTCGTCAACGCCAGCATGGACAAGGCGAGCGAGCACAATGAGCGCAACGCCCTGGCGCTGCGGTTGCCGGACGGGCGGGAGATGGCGATCGTGCAGATCGCCGGGCTGATCGCGCGCCGCATCGTCTGCCAGGTGCGCGAGGGCGACCGAGTCACCGTCGGCAGCCGATTTGGCATCATCCGTTTCGGCAGCCGCACCGACCTCTATTTGCCGGAGGGCGTGTCCCCGCTGGTCGCCGAGGGCCAGTTGATGATCGGCGGCGAGACGGTGATCGCCGAGCTGGCAGCACCTTGACGCCCGAACGGGCCGGCTCTCCGGTCCAGCGGCTGCGCACCCGGTTCCGGCCGCGGCGGCGACCGCGTTACGCCGGGCCGTCGTTCAACCGGATGATCCCGAACATCCTGACCTTGCTCGGCCTGTGCGCCGGGCTGACCAGCATGCGCTATGCGCTGGAGGGACGGTTTGACGCCGCCGCCGTGGCGATCGTGGTGGCGGCCTGCATCGACGGGATGGACGGGCGGCTGGCGCGGCTGCTAAAGGCGACATCACGGTTCGGGGCGGAGTTCGACAGCCTGACGGACTTCTGCTGCTTCGGCGTGGCGCCGGCGTTCGTGCTGTATCTCTGGTCGCTGCGCAGCGCGGGCGGCTTCGGCTTCACGCCGTGCCTGATGTTCGCGGTGTGCATGGCGCTGCGGCTCGCGCGGTTCAATGCGACGCTCGACACCCCGCCGCCGATCGCGCACGCCTATGCCTACAACTTCTTCACCGGCGTGCCGGCGCCGGCGGGGGCCGGGCTTGCGCTGTTCCCGCTGTTCCTCGGGCTGGAGGCCCGGCCGCTCGGCCTGCCGTGGCTGGAAACGCTGGCGCATCATCCGCTGTTCTGCGCGGTTGTGCTGGCGGGCACGGCGCTGCTGCTGGTCAGCACGCTGCCGGTCTGGAGCTTCAAGAACTTCAAGGTGCCGCGCGACCTCGTGCTGCCGCTGCTGCTCGGGGTCGGCACCTTTACGGCGGTGCTGGTGGCGGACCCCTGGGCGGCGCTGGCGGGGGCCGGGCTGATCTACTTCGGCATGCTGCCGTTCAGCCGCCGCAGCTTCCACCGGCTGCGGCAGGAGGCCGAACGGCAGATGGAGCCGGAATAGCCGGAGACGACAGGTCGCCATCCCGTTCGGTGGGGTGTAAGGGACCTGGACTGATCACGGCGCCCTCCGGCTGGAGAAAGCATTGAAATCTCGCGATACTGCAACGGTCTCGCAGGAAAGGCCGGCCTCGACGTTCGCGACCCGCTTCGATCCAGCAAAGAACAACTTCGATCTTCTGCGGATCGGCTTCGCGATACTGGTGATCTACTGCCATTGCTTTTCACTCAAACGCAGCGATTTTGAGCCGGTCAACGCCTATCTGCACTACGGCTATGGCGGGTACCTGGCCGTCTATGGTTTCCTGGTCATCAGCGGCTTCCTGGTCACCCGATCGCTGTGCGAACGCAGCGTCGAGGACTACGTGTTCGCCCGCATCGCGCGCGTCATTCCCGGACTGGCGCTTGTTACCCTCGTCGAGGTGTTCGTGATCGGCGCGATCTTCACCAAGGACCGCCTGTGGGTTTTCCTGAGCTACGTGGGCTTTGGGCACCTTTGGAACCTAACGGTGTTCGGCCTGGACTCGCGCCTATACAGCGTGTTCCCCGATACTGATCCGCCCTGGCTGATGAACGGGTCGCTCTGGACAATCCCGATCGAGTGCTCCTTTTATATCATCTTGCCAATCATCATGCTGGTGTTCGGGCTTCGGCGCTCGGTCATGCCGATCTTTCTGCTGAGCCTCGTGGCCTATCCGGTTGCCAAATATTTCGGGCTGAGCCAGGCAACGCCCGGCGCATCGTTGCTGTCCAACGTGCACGCCTTCCCGTTCATCGACCTCGCCAGCTACTTCTTTGCTGGCGCCGCGGCGTGGATGGTCCGCGACCGGATCCCGTTCAATCGCGGATTGCTGGCAATCAGCCTGATCGGGCTGTATGCCGCCACCGGCGCCGCCCTGAGCGACCTCGCCTTGAAGCTCTTCCTGCCCTACCTCGTGCTATACGCCGCGATGGCCGGCGGCATCGGCACCCGCCTGAAGCGCGCAATCGGCGACCTGTCCTACGGCGCCTACCTTTTCGGCTTTCCCGTCACGCTGTCGGTCATCGCGGCCGCGGGCGGGCTTTCGGTCCACCAGACGTTCTTCGCCGCCATCGCGATCACCCTCACCTGCGCCTGGCTGTCCTGGCGCTTCGTCGAGCAGCCCTGCCTGCATGCGAAGCTCTGGTTTCAAATGCGGCGGCGCTAGCCGGCAATGCCTCAGCGCCGCCTTACGTCATGCAGGATGCCGTCGGCGCGGAGCTGCTGCATCTCGGCCTCGGTGTAGCCAAGCCCGGCCAGCACGTCCGCGCCGTGCTCGTTGAACCGCGGCGGCGGGCTGCGGGTGCCGCCGGGCGTGCGGCTGAGCTTTATCGGCGTGCCGAGCGCCCGGTAGGTGCCGCCACCGTCCAGCGGCAACTCGGTCACCATGGCGCGGGCGGCGGTGTGTTCGGCCTGCATCGCCTGGTCCACCGCCAGCACCGGCCCGGCTGGGAGACCCGCCCGCAGCAGCGCCTGGCACAGCGCCTCGCCGTCCCGTTCTGCGAAGGCGAGGCCGAGCTGCTCCGCCAGCGCCTCGCGGTTCGTCACGCGGTCGGCGTTGCCCGCGAAGCGCGGGTCGTCCGCCAGCTCCGGGCGGCCGACGTGCTGGCACAGCTTGCTGAACTGCCCGTCATTGCCGGCCGCCACGAAAATCTGGCCGGTCGCCGTCGTGAATTGCTGATACGGCGCAAGGTTCGGGTGCGGGTTGCCCATCGGCAGCGGCCGCATGCCGTTCAGGAAGAAGTTGGCGGCGTGCGGATGCAGCAGCGCCAGGCCGCAATCGTGCAGCGTCATGTCCAGGTACTGCCCACGGCCCGAGGCGACGCGCTCATGCAGCGCCATCAGGATGCCGACGGCGGAAAACAGCCCGGTCGCCAGGTCCACCACCGGCGTGCCGAGCCGCAGCGGGCCAGTTGATGGATCGCCGTTCACGCTCATCAGCCCGGTCATCGCCTGCAGGATCGCGTCGTAGCCCGGCAGTCCGCCCAATGGCCCGTCGGCGCCGAAGCCGGAGACCCGGCAGTGGATCAGCCGGGGGAACCGCGGCGCCAGGTCCGCCGCGTAGCCCAGGCCCCAGCGCTCCATGGTGCCGGGCTTGAAGTTCTCGATCAGGATGTCGGCGGTTTCGATCAGCCGCAGCAGCACGGCGCGGCCGGCGGGCTTCGCCAGGTCGAGCGCGACGCTGCGCTTGTTGCGGTTGACGCCGATGAAGTAGCTGGCATCCCGCTCGCCCGGCGCCTGTTCGAGGAAGGGCGGTCCCCAGTCGCGCACCTCGTCGCCCTGCGGCGGCTCGACCTTCACCACCTGGGCGCCGTGGTCGGCGAGGATCATGGTGCAGTACGGCCCGCCGAGCACGCGGGTCAGGTCCACCACGCGCAGCCCGGCCAGGGCGCCGGGCGAAGTCGCGAGGCCTTTACCCGCGGTTCCAGTCGCTCCGCCGTCCATCATGCCGTCCTCCGCCAGACCCGGGCGCAAAACTCCGGGTAGGTGTCGAGCATTTCGGCACAGACGGGGCCGCGCAGCAAGGCGAGCTGCTCGGCGGTGGGATCGGCGGTGGGCGGCGCGTCGGCCCTGTCATAATTGAAGCCGGTCGCGGCGCGTATGCCGGCGGCGGTCTCTCCAGGATGCAGCGACGCCAGGCGGAAGCGGGCGGCAGCCGCGTCAAAACGGAACACGCAGCGCCCGGTGACCAGCGCCTGCGCCGTGCCGCGCCGGAAATGGCCCGGCGGCGACACGCCCGGCGCGCTGATGGCGTCCACGCGGGGCACCAAGACGCGGCGGCTGTGCTCCCACCGGAACAGGATGGTGCGGGGCACCATCAGATACATGAACGCCGAGCCGAAGCTGCCGGGGAAGCGGGCGGCGCGGCCGGGCCAGTCGCCGGTGCCGACCAGGTTGAGGTTCGCCTGGCCGTCGATCTGGCCGCCGCCCAGGAAGAACAGGTCGATGCGGCCCTGTCCCGCCAGGTCGAACAGCTCGCGTGAACCCTCGGTGAATGGGTTGCCCTCGCGCTGGTGCAGCAGGGACAGGCGCACGGGGTGCCCCATCAGGCGCACCAGCCAGCAGGCGGCGG
>JAABUS010002973.1_pt1 | contig 29322 bp, 35 predicted proteins | sample 5560161 | NCBI WGS metagenome assembly JAABUS01 (sample SAMN10711885, study PRJNA513376) | rock metagenome | isolation source: Antarctica rocks | place: Antarctica: Victoria Land, Trio Nunatak nord | collected 2016-01-04
CAACTTATATGGATATCGTTCTGGAGGTTTTCGATACTTTCTTCTTCGACTGCCTGTACGCCAGCTTCTTGCCGAAGTCTTCAGTATTCTATGGGCAAACGCCCCCAAAGAATGCCTCAGCAACCTTCACTAGCATGCGCGAGGTTCCCACAGCTATTCATGCATCGTCCAGCCAGTTCTTCCAGCTTGCTCCGTCACGGTATGCTTACATGAGCGCTTGGCCAAGGGATAACGTATGGAGGCAAACCCTGACGCTGTATCTTATTACATGGTCGGTCTTTCTCGGGTCATGTAGCTTCCAAACTCTCACTGACGGTTTCCATAGGCTTTTTGGCTTCGTAGTATACTTTGTCTGCGCATCCCTCTCCTACGTCTTCGTTTTCGACCACGCCACCTTCACCCACCCTAAATACCTCAAAAACCAAGTTCGTCTCGAAATCCGGCAAAGTCTGATCGCCATGCCTCTGATGGCCATCTTCACGGCCCCATTCTTTGTCGGCGAAGTACGCGGCTACGCAAAACTCTACGACGCCCCGTCGGACGCCCCCTTTTCCCTCTACAATTACATACAGATCCCGTTCTTTGTCGCCTTTACCGACTTCTTCATATATTGGATCCACCGAGGTCTACACCATCCGAGGGTGTACAAGGTTCTGCATAAGCCGCACCACAAGTGGATTATGCCTACGCCGTATGCGAGCCATGCTTTTCATCCGCTGGACGGGTTTGTTCAGAGTGTGCCGTACCATGTGTTTCCTTTCATTTTCCCGCTGCAGAAGTTCGCCTATATTGCGCTGTTCATCTTTATCAATATATGGACCGTGTTTATCCGTAAGCTCTCCATTTCTGCTTTCATCACACCAACTGCTGACGCTCATGTTCCCCAGATGATGGAGAATACGTGGCCAACTCAGGAATCATCAATGGCGCGGCCTGCCACACCATGCACCACCTGTATTTCAACTACAACTATGGGCAATTCACAACACTGTGGGATCGTCTCGGGGGCTCATACCGCCAGCCAAATGATGAGCTCTTCAACCGACAGTCGAAAATGAGTAAAGCGGAGTGGGACCGGCAATGCAAGGAAGTGGAGACGATGCAGAAGGAGGTGGAGGGTGAGGACGACCGGAGTTACGGGGATGAGTCGACGACGTTGAAGCAAAAAAAGGTTATGTGATGTGTGCAGCGATTTCTTCCATGGCAAAGGGGTTGTTTAATAAGGATGAGGTAGGTCAACAGCAAAGACGAGATGCGTGACCACAATACTCGATAAGGGTGGTTGTGGAGACTTGGGGATGACTAGGAAAGAGCCATTCCTTCTCTTCTGGCGCTGCGACGTCTGAAAAAGCCCGGTCAGGCATGATCGTTACTGTTTATATCCCTCAGCGGTGGGCTTCTATACTGCACATATTCCCCCCGGTGCCAACCACATTCCATCATAGCCAGGGCAATCTGTGTTTTCAGAAGAGGATCACCAGTACTACTCTCTGGTGACGAACATGCCTCGCAGATGCCCCCATGGGCTAGCCAATGGTGAGGTCCCTCGGCGTGTTATCCTGCCGACCCTTTTTGAGCAAGCCCACTCCGATTCGGCTGCAACATCCGACAGCTTGGCTTCTCTCCGTGCCAACAACCTGCCTGCCTGCCTGCCTGCCCATAACATACATAGCCTTGAAATGAATCCAAGGTACCCTTCTCCATCGTTATCCCCTTACAACGCCTTCCACAGCGCTTCGCTTCCAGACCATCCCGCGAGAAACCACTATAGATGGTGTTATTCATCTATCGAGATGACAGATGATAGATGATAGATGATAGATTACACGTGTCCCAACGTTCGTATCATATCATATCATATCTTATTCCGTATCAGTCTGCCTCTTGCCTCTTGCCTCTTGCCTCTCTGTTTTCTGTTTCCTTCCGTATCTGTTCCCTTCCGTATTCCGCTTTTTGGGGATCTTACTGATGATCAAAAACACCTTTACTACCAAAACACCTCCCCTTCGTCTGCCTTTTTTCATATCGTACAGACGTGTTCTTGTGATGCGGGCTGTTTTTCATTCAGCTCTCTCCTGGTGGCTTTGTTTTTTCCTTTTTTCCCCTTTCCTGGGTTGGGAAGTGGGTGGGGTGGGTGAGGTGGGTGAGGTGGGTGAGGTGAGGTGAGGTGAGGGGAGGGGAGGTGAGGTAGATTGCGGTTTTCTTTGTTTTATTGATGGGTTGGTGGGCCAGTGATTAGATACAAATACAATGAATGCGTGATTTGATTGAGCCAGCCAAAAGGAAGAACGCGGGGCGAGGGAAATATAGTAACCAAATTCCGGCGTATGGATGGATTACGGATCTTTTCCCCGGTGAAGGAATTGGTGCTTTGTGCTTTTGCGGTGTGCATATGGGGGAGATGATACACTGGATGGAGCTAGGTGATTGCTTCGTGACTTGGATATAGATACACTAGAACGAGTCCCGCGACCCTTGAGATAAAAGCGGTAGATAGCTCCTGTGGTGAAAAAGATACTCCCCTCAGACGCGCATCGAAGCAACGATCCCTATCTTTTCATACATCGAGCGCCGGAAGAGAATCCCATAGAATCAAACCCAACTCTTTCCATTACAATACCTCCTCGTCCTCGTCCTCCACCTTCTCCACTCCGTTCCCATTCACCCCGTTCATTCCCTCCTGCTTCACCGCATCCAGAGCTTCGCCATGAGCCGCGGCTGCCATCATCTCTATAACCCACGCCTCTTCCACTGCCATCTTCCTCCTGAACACTCTCAACCACCGTCCCCCCCATCCCCTCAACATCCTCTCGCCCTCCTCGTCCTGATTTCTGCTCTCCATCATTGCATCCGCGATACCATCCGCTACACCTACGAGCGCGTCTTCAACGACGGCGAAGAGCCTTTGCATTTCGGCCCGCTCTTTCGTCAAGGTTTCGTCAAGGATAGCGACTTGGTCTGCTGGCAGGCCGGGTTGGTTCCGTGCCATGACAATTTGGCGGACGCGATTCGTAACTTTATGCATCGTACTCGCCACCATCTCATATACATGAGCGTGAGTCAGTATCTTTCCCTTCCCGATATTTTCGGCCAACGCCCATTCGATAACCGTCATGGGCGTCAATATCGTGTAATTCAACAATTTGTCCACCACGTTCACCCCCACACCTGGCTTCTCGCTCCAATAATCCATTACGCTACTCAAAATCTGTCTCCTTGCAGCCTCACTCCGAGGTCCAATGGCCAGTAAGCGTTCTTTGCAACGCTCGATGCAACTGAGGACGTGGGAGAGGGACTTGGAGCCGAGGAAGCAGATTGCGGTGACGTAAGCGTCGGTGGATGGGACGAGGGGGTCAGGAACGGAGAGGGAAGAGGCAGTGGATTCAATGTTGGTGATGTGGGGAGCAATGTCGGCGTCGGGGGCTTTGGACCGGAGGAGACGAAGGATTTCGCGGGCGGAGGAGCTGTAGGGGACCTGGTCAGAAACGTACTTGAAGTCCGGCGTGTCCTTCTCCTTGGCCTCAGATATCAGAGGTTGATAGGGCTCTGGGAGAGTCCCTTTAATTCGCTGGGCAAAGCTGAGACGAATTTCTTTCTCCAATGCTCCGACCATGAAGGCTTTTTTGGGATGCACCACAGGAAGCTCTACGTCATCCACCCACTCGGTCCACTTCCAGGTGAACCCAAAGTTGCTAAGATGATGGGAGAACCAGTCCATGAACCTATACTCTAGCTCCAAATCCATTGCATCCACGTTCTTGTACAAGTACCTTATTGCTCGTCCCAGACTAGGAGCGATTGCGGCCGGCGCGATTTTGCAAGCCTCAGTCAAAACGGAATGGTAATATACCAGTTTGTGTTCCGGAGTTGGTAGTTGGAGTAGTTGTGAGAATACTGCGTCGACAGCGACATCTTCAGGCTTCCATGTAGACTGACCTCCCTCAACATCGCGTAGTTTGTCAAAAGGTGTCCCTCGCTTCACGAAAGATTTAGGACCGAAATAGCAGTCTAGATCAATCAAAAACTTGGCCGTGGCGTTCCGATTGTAATCGAGAATGTTGATTGTGTCGACTAGCGAGTCCCGGAAAATCGAAGACGCTAAATCGGAAGTCGATGGTACCGTCTCGATGTCCTGATCTGCGTAGACGGAAAAGTATATCTCAGGGAGCCGCGGGCGAGCTCCGGCAGGCACTGTGGAAGGAACGTTGATTTGAGGTAGTGCATGCTTTGTTGATGAAGCCAACAGGTCCGTCCCATCTTCTATCATTGAAATTTTCCAAGCCCGCGGAATGCATGCCAGCTCCCAAGACTTTGCAACCTCGCCTTGCAGCTGTTTCTGTAGTAGACCAATGATGCTCTGGGCCTCATGAGCATTGTCCTCCCCGTTGCCCGGATAGGGGTCGACTAGCGCTTCTAGGGCATGAGGTGTAGAGGCAATGATATCCGTTTTGTCCAGTAGCGCTAGCGTATGGTTCTCGAAACCCGTTGCAGAGGAAGCCATGACATATGGAATTGTTAAGAGGATGATCTTGACTAGCTCCAAGCCAAGACTCTGCGAGAAATTGTATTAGCTTTGTATGGAACCTTCGCAGTTGCGGTGAACTTACGTCGTCAGAGGATGCTGTCTGTAAGTCCACAGCTCTTGAAAAGAGCTCTTCCAGAACCGGATATACTCCATCCCCTACAAGTATCCCCTGCAAGCAAGCCAATAATCGGAGAACGAGCTTGACTTCGCGCCACGCTCCAGCAGCAAGGTGTTCTTGGGCGGCTGAGACGGCTCTTACCAAGATCTCATGGGCTATCTCTGGTTTTTGCGGATTGGCGACGATGATTATTGCAGCGATGAAAGGGATCTTCATTGGCTGCTCAACGACTCTTGGGCAACATTAGTAAAAGAGCGGCACTGGCCGCAACGAAGAATAACCCACAGCTGCAGGGCAAGATCCAGAAAGTTACTTCGTAGCTCTTCATCTTCATAGCTCTCTGCAACTGTTTTTGCAATACTACTGATCTCATCCTCAAGTTTTCTCAATGGCTGGTGGTCGGTCAGCTTGGGGTGTACTTGGCAAAGATGAAGGCAAGCTTTACAGATTCGGCGATCCCAAGTAACTGCTTTCGTACTGTGACGTGTAACGGCTCCTCGACTCTTCTCCTCTGTGGTCGACGGTCGTAGTCATCATCGTCTGGCGATACGTATCAGCTAAATAGTAAAGCTGGGCGCAAAGTCAAGGCTCACCTCTTTGATACCGCCGTTTGCGATTATTGAAACCCCCCCGATATGAACCATTCCTCCTGTCGTAATCGGCCATAATCAAAGACTGAATAAATTGAACAATGATCTTAGTTTCTGTTGCAGGCAATTAGGTACTGTTGTCGAGGTGTAGTTTCTAACGGAATCGGTTTCACGGACCTCCGTACCCCCTGTCTTGCTGACCTGATGAGGTTGGGGAAACACCATAAGCGGTCTCCGTAGCATGCTGGACCGGTCGAATTTTTGGAGTTTCCACACTTTGGTAGCCTAGGTGTTGACATTAATACAACAGTATATATATGCCATCATAATGATCTTATGCAGCTTTGTACAAGCAAATTCCTAGTATAGTTTTTCCATTCATACAAAGAGCCATAGGAAGGCAATTGTTTTAGCAAGCGAACACCAAATGCTACATAAATATTGTAACAACTCCCTCCTTGAACCCTCGTGCACCGGTCGGTTGAAGCTATCCAGAACCCCCATGTACATGCTCGGTCACTCAATGATATCCCCATTCTAGCTCTTTGGATCATAAATCTGCTAGCCTCCAATGGCTTTGCTAGCCCCTTCGTAGCCACTTTCTCGGTGACTACAGATTTAACCATAATGCTCCTTCTTTCAGCAACGTTCTGTCGAACACAACGATATGCAACATCGACGTGCTTTGGGGTGGGTGGTCGATCAGGTCTACTGCCGATTTTGATGCCATCTTGGTTGTCGTCAGATAACGTAGCTGGTATCCATGCCTTATGACCCACCTCCTACAATGCTAGGGCTAGGAAAGTAGCTTCTTTGGAGGCATTACACCCGCCTGCATCTTACGTGAGCTTCGATTGTGGTTTGAAATTATTCGAAAAAGGGAGATATCAACCTTTACCACGTTAGATAAATTGACCCCAGGGCGTGGAAAGCAAAGGGTATTTTGGGACAAGTCAAGGTGATCATCATGGCCTCTTACATATTCATTGGTCGGAGAGTGAAAAGCTTTTCAGCTCCTTCTGTAGTCCCGGTTGTAGCCATATCACCTCTCACTTACTTACTGCACTAAGCTTTGGACCATTTCTCACTAGCCAGATCTATCATAGACCTCCTTAATTTCTTTATTGCCGGCACTATCATTGCCTGTTGATCGTGACGTTAGTAGTAGTGCTGGCGCTCGTGTACCTTGTATAGATATATTGATGGACTCAGTGAAAGGCATCAACGGTGCACATCTTGGATATACATCACTACTGACGAAAGCCGCAAGCATAAGCCGTCTTTGTTTTGCACGCCACCACGCCTAAACAGCAGGCTTGAAACGATACGCGAAAGAAGAGGTAAAGGGGAAATTTAGGTTGATTGCTCGATCGAAAGAATTGAAGCTGCTAAGCAATCATGAAAGTACTTGGCGTAGCTACTTCATCTGAGGTCTGCCATCCCAGTGGTTCGCCCTTACAAACTCCGTAGCCTTAGACTTCTTTCTGGTTCGGCTCTTTCCTACCAGCTCGCAGCTTCTTGACCCTCCATGAAAATTCTGCCCATGCGTACACAACTTCTTTATCCATGCTTTTGCCCATAGCCTTTCATTTGAGAGAGAAAAACTGAGGCCCCTCTCCGAAGAGGGCCGCATGATGCTTTTATTCCATACCATCAACAATGCCACAGACCATGTATCCGCATATCACTGTATCGGCAAGGAAAAGACTGGGCGGGAACGAATGGTGATGGTAAACGCCACGCTACACATAAGGGCTAGACAGAGCTGCTGACGTTCACTTCGTTATGCATGTCTCGTAGCTCTAAGTTTAATCGAGACGCGCCATCATCTCATCCTTGGTCATCGGCACGAAGCTCTCAAGATCCAGGCCCTTTGATAGAAGTTCTTTACGCGCGTGAAGTGGTACCAAGCGAACATTTTTCTCTGGGCAAATCGAAAGTTCTACGCTTCGTTTAGCACGGTTGGTTTGAATTCTAGGTTGGAATACATACCATGCCTAGAGAAGTCGAAGAGTCGTGGCATTTCTTTTGAAGCACCGTTAGGGTGGCGAGAATCTGGGAAACGACACATTGGGTCACGAAGCTCATCGAAGAACGGATGGCACATTGCATCAACGGCAGAAAGACGCTGGGTAGGGGTGTACTCCAGTAGGGCTGCGATCAAATCAATGGCCTCAGCTGACGCTTTGCGGAAAACCTAAATGAGATCAACAACATCGACTGAACTCAGCGAAAAGAGAAACTCACCTTGCCGAACGGGTGTGGTTTGATCTGGGGAAATTTGTGTTCCATGTAGTTTGGATTCATGGTACGAATTTGCTCCCGAGTCGGTGTCCCAAGTACCTTGATGATCTCTACCAATTGGTCGATGCCTGACTCTCCCGGAAACAGAGGCTGACCCAACATCAATTCCGCCATGACGCATCCAGTAGACCAGACGTCTATAGTCAATGAATCAGCAAACATGTCGAGCATCGCAAATGGTGATGGACTCACCAATCTTGGTAGTGTAATTCGTGGCGCCGAAAATCAACTCCGGTGCACGGTAGTACCTCGAGCAAATGTATGAGACATTGGGCTCGTTCTCAACCAAGATCTTGGCGCTCCCAAAGTCACAGAGTTTCAAAACCCCCGTATTCGGATCAAGCAAAAGGTTCTGCGGCTTGATATCCCGATGGCAGATTCCCTGGGAGTGAATGTACGCGAGCGAGCGGAAAAGCTGGTAAGTGTAGATCTTGATCTCCAGAATGGGCATTGTGGTCTTCATCTTGTTGAAAAAGCGTGAGGCGCGGTAAACAGTCTCAGGGACAAATTCGAGGACCAAATTGAGGTAGACTTCATCTTTCTGGAATGGCTTGTCAGTGTCTATTTTTTATCAGAATCTTCCATGCGAAACTTACACGCTCTCCATTGGAGTAGTAGAAGGCTTTGAGCTCCACAATGTTGGGGTGTCTGACAATACGCATGATTTGCAATTCTCGATTCTGCAGTTGTCAGCATGATGGTACACTCTCTAACCCACAAGACCAACCTTGAAACGCTTGTCTTGCAAGACTCTCTTGATCGCGGCATCCTCCCCATTTGGGGCAAGCTTGGTCTGAAAGACCACCCCAAAAGAGCCATTTCCTACAATCTTGCATTGCGTGTACTGCATTTCCTTGGTTTCGCCAGTGAGGCCATCTTGGACTTTCTCACGGATGACCTCTTCTCCAACAATTAGCCTCCGGCGCTGGCAAGCAGGCCGTGTTGGTGGGACTTACCTCCCATGCGCAAGCTTGAGAACCCAGCGGGGCGATTTTGGGAAGACATCTTTGTTGAGCCAAAACAACCCAGCTTTATGCTATCGAGAGTACGGAGGACTCGAGTTTAGGAGTTGGTGACGAGACAAGGTAAGGTCTGCGGTGAAGTCCGTCTTGGGCGAAGTCTAGGTCGCTCAAGGTGTTGAGACCAGGAAGGATTGAAGGAGCTGGTGATCCTACACGTGAGGTGAATGTGATGATGACGCGTAGAAGTCACGCCGTCGTGGTGAATTAATTGATGGTCACTGTCGCTGAGTGATCGCTTAGTCGCCCTTGTAGCGCAGCCCCGTTCTATTGGGAATAGGTAGCTCGAACTGACGACGGTAGCCCTAGATGTCGAACGAAGTGCTATGATCCAGATACGACAAACGACCGGGGCTTCGCGGCGCACAGGTAAAGATACACCGGAGGCTGTCAAAGATGGTTATGAAGGTGGTATGTTGCTGTCGCCGAAAGGTCGTCTGACACAGGAGGAGGAGCGCCGTCTCAAGGACTTGTACGTTTCGAGGTGCCTGCAGGGCCGGAGAATAATCAATTGGGGGAAATAGGTGCACGTCAGAACAACACACCGGTTGTATTGAGAAGAGTGAATTTAGGTGGCAGAGGCTGAGTGCGGTGGAAGTCGAAAGTGAAGCCCGCGAGAGTGGTTCACCAACGACACTTGTGCACAATGTCTACAGGCAATAGCGCCCTGTGCTAGGAAAACGAGAGGGGGAATGCGGGCACCAGCGCCAAGCCACAATCATGCGGCTTTCAACCTCGATGATGATGATGATAGAGCTTGTTGGGGGGGGGGAGGTTTCGATGGCTAAGGTACTCGGAAGGACTGGCAGTAGTTTGTTTGAAAACTGTGGGAATAAAGATGGAAGAAAGTGCAAAGGAGGGAAGTGATGGGGAAGTAAGATGGATGGATGGATGGATGGTAAGCTATGGTTCTGGTATGGTTCTGGGTAAAGTAGAGGGAAGGGGGAATTAATTTGAGGGCGTTTCAATTAGGGAAGGGAATTATCTCATGTGCATTTTTATGGTGGATTCCATTTCAGAACAGGAGTGGTACGAGTACTGTACCTTGGACGGGCATCATCTGGAAAGCTTTTGAGGGGAATAAGCCCATAAGGTACTTCTGTATTCGGTACTCGTGGTACTGCAGCTGAATTGCTCGCTTGGGGATAGGGAGCGCTAAGGTACTTTAGGTTCCCTTGGGAAGCTTGGAAGGAGGCTTGGGGGGTTTGGGGCTTGGGAGGCGTATGGGTGGTCATGGGAACAAAGACAGACGAGCTAGACTGGTTAGACATGCCGCTGCAGGAACCTCTACTCAATAATAATAACAATTAATACTGAACAGTACGAGAACAACCTATGGGCGCAAGGTCTTAAATCAAAGAAGTGATGAAGCTCCTCGCAAGCATGAAAATGTTCTATTACTGTAGAAAGTATTGAGAGCATTGTTGGGTGCTCAATAGATAATTACCTCAAAGTCCCGCCAAAGAAAGGCAACCACATGGCTACATCGAAGCTATTGAACCTGATAACAAGCCGCATACTGTATCTGATGGTACCCCAAGAGGTTGTTAATTGTTATACAGTAGCAGTCCTGTAGTAGATGAAGTACCTTACGTGGTTAGATGGTTAGATGTGATAAAGAGATCCATGCGCCGAAGTACACACGAACTCTCTGCTGGGATTAAGAATAATAATGAGAATTATAAGAATAAGAATAAGAATAATATCTAATTATTGTTCCCTCTACCTACTCTGGGATTTCCCTTTAGCCTGGGGGGCCTTGCATGCTTCTCTCCCCCGTGATACACAACTTGCAGAGGTACGGATGTACTAGTGTAGGGTTGGAATATGTATTCAATGTACCCGACCACGGCAAGCAGCCAATGATCTGTCCTCTCACTTACCGAACGAAGCAATCTTGAGCTCGTGCCAGTTGATGTCGTGCATGCCTCCGAATCTATTTTGACTTCAGATGGAGCGGCGGTAAAGCTTTCTCGTCCGAGTTCCTGTCGGACCTGGACCTCTGATCTTGCTCATAACGAGGATGAGCCTCTTTGTCAGTCCCGCCAGTGTGGAAAATCATGGTCCGGCCTGTGAGCATGCTGGGGAGAGTACGTGAGAGTGGTTCAAGGTAAGGTAGGTGACGAACCGCACATGGGATGACGTGGGATAAGATCTGTGGAAGTTCAAGGCACGATGACGAAAAGCGGCCTGGATGCTCGAGGGTAGGTACTGTACTCTCTATCTGATTGCATTGATATTGGATACATGTGAACTGAGCGACCCAAACATGCCAACACCCATTGGCTTTTCCAGCCCGTTCTTGCATGTCTATAGCGAATGTCAACGTCCTGTTGGGTGGTGGATGGAGTGGTTGAGGTCGCTCATAGGAGGAACGAGCTACAAGCTGCATGGGGGCCCTGATCCATATTGTGCTGAGGATGCATGTGATATGTATGCATGGACATGTGCGTCGTCAGATACGAGGATATTCAGGGAAAAACGGTATCATCATCATCATCAACCATTACGGGTCTGACTGGTGGATGCTGGAGCATCAGTTTCCTCACAGTTTCCTTCTTGGATTTGCCATCCGGCTTGTGGTTGGCTGCCCTGACCCAACCTCTGACTTACCCCTCTCACGGCGGCAAAGGTGATGATTTACCGTCCGTGAGGCTCATCTACTGTACTTTAGTCTCAGCTGATGCTGAAGGGATTTGGAGTGCGGTCAAGTAAAAGCAGACAGATATCCGTGCGGTTCACGCATGACCGACCTGCCGGCTCCACTAGAATACGGAGAGCAATCAGCAACCTCAGACGACCATTCCCAAATCCCAAGTGCTGACGCTGCAGCGCTACACAATTTCAAGTCAGCCCCCGGTGCCTGAACTACCTAAGATACAGTATCCGGTTATTCAACTGCCAAGTTTCATCTGGCCCGTGCATCGGACATATTGTTCAGGGCAAGGAATATCGAGTCTGCAGGGTGCCGGGCAGTTCTATCCCTCCCGAACTACTCTCTAGACGCTGTGCCATCTGTAGACTGAATTCTAGTGTTACAAGAGCAATGATACTACTTCGGTTTTGCGGGCTTCATCATAGAATTCAAGGTCAAAGCACCTGTGATACTCCAATCTGATATACATGGCCGTGCCTGAGAAGCCATCGTGGCTGTTGTACGACAGCGGGTAGTAGGACGTAACTTGTCGTGCATTAGCTGGCAAGATAATGTTTGTTCCCGAACCCATCAACTTCCTAGATGCGTATCTTGGGCGGTGTTGGATAGTCAATGGTTCACATCGAGCTTGCTTTCCAGAGATCGATATAGTTCCTAGCGGCAGCGGTGGGATCTCACCGCTCCGTTCAGCCCGATCGACTCACCACTGCTAGATAAGAATGAGTTGCCCGGCCATGTTCGCCCCGACTACCTACGGTTCATGCAGCCACAAACGGATTACCCGGTCGTTCGCTCAAAATCTGGACAGGAGTGTCTGAAAAGAAAATCTTTAGGGTGTGTGGGAAGCCGTTGATCAACGAAAGATAACTGCTCAGCCCTAAGCCGCATGCTCATGTTTGTATCCGGAGATTAGTGCTCTGATCATATACCGATTGACATCCGGCTAGCACCAAACGAAGGTTGCGAAGGTCCCTCTTATAAACGAGGATGGATTTCTTGACGTTGGACTTCGGAACGATAAACTAGCCTTTACCCAAATCTGAAAGAAGAAGCCCATCGAAACAGGTTGCATATTCAGCTTTAGAAAAACGGCAAAAAGTACGCTATGGGTAGCAGGATCACGGATTAGACGTAGAGAGCTCCGATCAGACGCTTTTGTACATGACTCTGTAAATACAAACGGTTGTAGGCCGACCTGGACCGAACCTCGCTCGCCAGATAGTATGTGTAAAGAAGTGCAAGAACACGGTATCTTATCCATGCCGTACACCCCATATGATTAGAGGAACATCGCTCATGCAGCTTCCTGATTTCTGGAGGCCAAGTATCGCTCAGACCGAATTCTAGTAAAGGACACGGAGAAGGGTGGTGGTGGAAGTGGGAGCCTCTCACAAGATAAAAGGGGAACAGCCACTCATGCAAATACGGCTCGGAGCTGGTCCAATGACGATCAAAACGGTACGGCCGGAGGACTCAAGCCCTTCTCTTGCTGCTCTATTACTTCCTCGCCGGCTGCCTCAATAGAAACGGCCAATCCAATCTTGGCTTGTTGCTGGACGAATAAGGTAATCAGTATGTGTTCGTGTACCCAAAACCTAAGCTAAGCTGCGAACCAAAGAATAGAAGTTACTGAGAATTTGACTTGCCTTGAAATGGTCCAGTTCTCCTGCAAACGTTAACTGAACTGGTGGTAGGACTCTCTTTTCCAATAAACAGCTCAGACGGCCCGAGCTGTCAACTTGTGCCCTGAATGTTGACATCCTGAAATCGTACTTGGCGCCCAGAGTCGTTGTACCTTCCTTGCGCATTCCGCTCCCCATTAAACTCTTACCACCAACACCAGGCGCAAACTGTAGATTCAGATCCACCCCGGCTTCCACCTTCTCTGTCAACCTTCGCCAGTAGGATGTGCTGACTGCGCCTTGGGCCTGCAACTGCGCACTCGCAATCCAATCCGATCCTTTGTATTTTGCACAATAGGACACGGCGGCTTCAGGACTAGCATTCAGCGCCGCTCGTGACCATACTGCCTCAATACCGAGTGCAAGGCTTGGTGTCAAAGATTGAAGGTAGCTGGCGATAAATATGCCACTCAAGCCACCCTCAATGATTGATGGATTGATCGATTTGAGAGAAGCGGTAAAGTCTTTGCCAGTTACATCGTTATCCACTTGCAGCATGGCCTGGCCTGGCCTGGGCGCTATTTGTGCATTTGTTTTTGTAACAAGGAAATTATTCCATTTGTAATTTGCTCTTGCAGAGAGCTGACCGTCATTCTCGACATTTCCTTGTAGAAAGATCTACGTGCTTGGTTAGCAAAACCTTGTCTCCCATCTTGAGAACCTCGCGTACCTTGGGTGTTCCATAAAGTGCCGCAAACGTGTAAGGGGGAAGGCCTTGAGATCCCATGGAAAAGGCATGTGAGACATGGAAAAGAGGAGAGACACTGAAAGGCTTTGTGAGGTCTGCCCGTAGCCCAGTGAACATATAGTTATTTAGGAAAACATCCTTCTGAACTTCCCGGGCGATGTTCTCCACCGTCCCCGGGTTGGAAAGTCCTAAGGCATCTCGTCTCTCTGATAGTGACACATATGTTCTTCGGATTGCTGAAATGAAGGCATTCTCTTCTACGAAAGCTGGGGAGATCGAGGCTTCCACATCCGCCATGTTTCGAGAAAAAGGCGCGAAGACGAACCCCGTCTCCTGAAATAGGGATAGTACGCAATGGATGCTAGGAGATGAAGGGAAAGGCAGAAGGGCGGATGTAGACGAAGGTTTATTGAGGACTTTGGAGCAGACAGCAGGACACGCCGAGTCTGTGAACTAAATTTTAGGGAAATGTCGGTTGACGTATAACTACCTGCACTTCAGGGAGTTGCGCTTCGCCGGAGCTTATCGATATCGATAAGCCGCGAGCCGATATATCACGACGAAGCAAACAACAATTAGTTCTTAATATTCCGTACATGCAGAGACAATCACCTTAGAAACATGCACGAACACGGAAATACCCACTCTATATCGGAAGTGTTGCGATTAGTCGTAACTTGTTGACAGTAAGGCAACAGTGGCCTCGGGTAGCCATGGACACCTTATTGTAAGTGGCTCTTTCCTGCGAAGTACTCATGACCGCCCCTTAGTCAATCAGTTGTTCGAGTGCTTTCGAGTACTGACAGATGTATCCCATTAGGACCGCCGATGTTGCTGCGAATTCCCCTCGTTTCCGTCGAAAGTCCAGCACTTTTGTGGATGCCATTCATGACTTGCCGGATAGAGAAGAATTAGCGCCAGCCCAGCTCTACAGTACTGAATCGGGCCGCCTTTTTCATTCGGGCAGGATAGCCATAATCACCGTCGGCCTGCCGGCAAGAGGCAAGACGTACGTTTGTCGCTTTCGCTGCGCTGCAGACGAGCCCTATTGATACAAGCTTTTTCGCAGCCACATATCTGTTGCATTAGCAAGATACCTTAGATGGTACGTTCAAACCCACGTTCTCAAAGTCATTAGCTTTTATGGGGGTCCATCAGCTCATGCAGTAACCAAGGCTTGGAGTGAAAACCCGTGTTTTCCATCTTGGGGATTACAGAAGGGAAAATGTCGGGCCCGGCCAAGACGTTCCAGATGACTACTTTTTTGTCAATGGTAAGTCTCTAACGAAGCTACGATACTGAGCCATCACACTTGGGCTTGAATTGACGACCTTCTAGCTTCTGCCAGCTCGGTACTTCTTCGCCAGAAGATTCTGAAGAAATGCCGGGATGACATTTATCACTTCCTAAACCACGAGAACGGACAAATTGCTATCTATGACGCTGTCAACCCGCTTGCGGCAGGCCGGAGATCTCTTGCAAAGGAATTTGCTAAGCACGATGTGTTGGTAAGGGAATTGAATAGTTGTTAGGGTTTGGCTAATGAAGCATGGCTACGAAGACGCTTTTTATCGAGTCGGCTTGCGATGACGAGCGAATTATCGAAGAGAATGTGCGAAATGTCAAGATCTCGTCTCCTGATGTAGGTGCAGTCGGCCCGAAGAGACCGAGAGTGCAAGGCTGACACGATTCAAGTACATCGGTTGGTCATCGGACGATGCAGTGAAGCATTACCTGGCAAGGATGTCTGCAAAGATACCACACTTCGAGACAATGGAAGAACCTGAGCTAAATTACATCAAGGTAGTGCGAGGGAGTCCGATACACAGAATTTCTAGAAGGCGGCGAAGCTAATACTACTTAATAGATGATCAATGCTGGGGAGCGCTTAACCGTCAACAACTGCTCCTTTGGATATCTGTCCTATAGGATTGTCTTTTATCTTCTTAATTTACATATCAAGGCCAGGCATACGTACTTTGTGCGGGTAGGATTGGACATTTCAGATTCTTGTCAAAGAAGATACTAATGTCAGAACAGGCTGGTCCTTCTAGAGAGGACTCATATAAAGCTGATGCGTCTCTTTCCGAGATAGGCATCGAGTACTCACAGAAGATGGGAGACGCTCTGATTCGTCACAGAGAATCCGAGAGGCAGGCCTTTACTGATCGAGGGGCGCCTGATGTACCGTTGAAGCTTCTGACAATCTGGACATCAACGCGGCGGAAGACAATAGAGACATCCCAGTATCTCTATGAACTAGGATATAGAGTACGCCAAAGGTCTCAGATGAGTCAACTTAATCCTGGGATATGTGAAAAGATGTCGGAGAGAAAAATTAGGCAATTGTTCCCGGATGAGGTTGCCAAGCACGAAGCAGATCCCTACCATCATCGATACCCCAGAGCGGAGGTGAGTAACTGACACTGCCTTCACATGGTGGATCACGGCTAAGCGAAACTAGTCGTATCATGATCTTGCTGTTCGACTTGAACCAATCATCCTAGAACTTGAAAGGGAACAGAACGACCTGCTCATAATTGCCCACGAAAGTGTACTTCGAGTTCTTTATGGATACCTTATGGCTTGCAATGCCGCAGACATACCTAGCCTTTCCTTCCCTAGGAATGAGATTATTGAGATCATCCCCGCCAGCTACAATAACGAAGCTAGACGAATCATAATACCAGATTTGCCCAAACATACCATTCCAGGTTCTCCCGAAGACCTTAAGATCCCTGTCCCTCCAAGTCTACCTCCCAGTGGCGCAGTTACGCCAATGGGGTTGGACACTCCCAGAACAGGAGCAAACACTCCCAGGATAACCACAGGTTCACCCCAAAGTGGCGTATTGACCCCACCTGAACCTGGTGATGGAGCTCACCTGCTTGTTGAAAGAGCACTGAGAGACTAATAGCTGGGTATTGTCGTTCGCAGCGTATATAGGTAAAAACCGAGTACAGGCTCAATTAACAGGGTTATACATCGAGACATTAAACGGTATAGGCAGCCGGACAAAACCAGCACGGCGCTGACAGGTCCTCGAAGGATACAGCCTTTCAGCCTCCATGGAGTGTAGAGACGAACAGGATGTTATCGCCTTTCTTCAGTGCATATTTCTCCTCGCCTTCCAACTCCCAATCGGCATCGTTAATCAGAACTAGGATTCCGGATCGTCTGCAGACTTGTCAGACTGGACTGGCTAGTCTCCAAGGTAAGACTTACACAGTGCCGTCCATTACAAAAAGCTCTTTCCTTGGGTCCTTCATAAGGTTTTGGCAGAGAAAACGCACAAGGAAGGCTAGATTCACGGGTTGGTCATATTCATCGGTCGATGGTAGGTGTAGTTGGTGTTTGCGTTGGTTGGAGAACAGCAGCTCGAGGCCGCCGCTGATAGAGGTTAGCGATTGATTCAAGACCCATAGAAGAAATAAGAACGTACCTAAACTCAACGACAATCGCAATATTGCTCTGGGCATCTGACATTGAGTTGAGTGTCAAGACGATCACGGCATTTAGATGGGATCTGGTGGCCTGATGTTTAACAGTATTCTAATATGCACAAGCGCTAAACCTTATTGCAAGTGACGTTCAGCCTTTCAGGTGCTTTCCAAGCATAGTCATACTCGGTTGTTTTTTGATACCAATGAAACTCGATCTGGCGTTAAAAGCTTAAATACTGTTGAGAACATGACTGAAGACTCGTGAAGTTATAAACGTCCCTTGATGACCACTTTCACGCTCAAGTATATCGCTGCAGGTGGTAACAGACACCCAGCAGCAGCAGACTGGGACACTACCGCTGGCCTTCTTGCTTATGGATCAGAGAGAAACATCGGACTTTGGAATCCGTTGGTAGTTAATGTTCCATATTCAGGTATCGAAACCGCTCACAGTTGAAACAGAATGATGGACAACGAGGCATACATGCGTTGTTACGGGGTCACACCGACAAAGTCAATGCGATCAAATTTTTCCCACAACGGCAAGGCAAGGCACAGGTTATCTTGAGCGGATCTGTCGACAAAACTATCAGAGTGTGGCAGGCTCAGCCTACTTCCACAGTGGGCTTCGAAGAGGTTCTGGTTCTAGAAGGCCATGACAGCACTATCAACTGTCTAGGAGTCGTTTCTGGGAAAGATGTTTTCGCTTCAGGATCAGCTGATGCAACGGTCAAGATATGGAAATTTCCACTGGATGGAGGAATTGTGCGGACAGAATTGATACAGACGATTAAGCCTACTCCCCGGTTCTTTCCATTGGCATTGATACTGAGTGAGCTCCCATTGACTGGAGATGTGGTTCTTGCTGTTGCAGGTACAAAGAATTTCGTCCAGATTTTTACAGCAGAGGAAGAAGGCCGTTTCAATCATCAAGCTACATTGATGGGGCATGAAGCTTGGGTTCGTTCCTTGGCGATTACCCAGGAGAGCAACGAGCCAAGCAGTGATTTGTTGTTTGCATCCGCAAGTCAGGATAAATACATAAGGCTTTGGCGGATTCATAAGGAAGAACAGAGTCGTATCACCCTCGGCGACGGAAAGAATGGCATGACGGGAAGCTTCGAGAAATTGCTGTCCAACAAGTCACATAAGCTTGTTACTTCAAAGGCTTCATATTCGGTCACTTTTGAAGCCCTTGTACTCGGGCATGAAGATTGGATCTATACAGTGTATTGGAGCGGGATTGGTAAAGGCCTCAGACTGCTCTCAGCTTCAGCGGATAATTCCCTAGCCATATGGGAGCCTGATGTAGGTTCAGGTATATGGGTTTGTACAACACGGCTAGGGGAGATTAGCGCGCAAAAGGGATCAACGACAGCAACAGGTAGTACCGGTGGATTTTGGGTCGGTCTTTGGTCTCCAAACGGTGACAGTGTGATCAGCCTCGGAAGGACTGGGAGCTGGAGACTGTGGAGCTACGATGAATATCAAACTCGTTGGGTACAGGGTATTGGCGTGGGTGGTCACGTAAAATCCGTGATGGATGTTGCCTGGGCAAAGGACGGCACATATCTACTCTCCACTGGATCGGATCAGACCACGAGACTACATGCAGAGTGGAAGCGGCACACCGGACGTTCATGGCATGAGTTTGCCCGGCCTCAGATCCACGGATATGACATGAATTGCATAGATTCAATGGGCCGATCTCGATTCATATCCGGAGCTGATGAAAAACTGCTTCGTGTTTTCGATGAGCCCAGAGCTGTTGCAAATCTGCTACACAAGCTTTGCGGCATGGAGATGCCAGCTCATCACGAGCTACCTGATGCGGCCAATGTTCCAGTACTTGGGTTATCAAACAAGGCAGTCGAAAATCTCGTGGACGGAAATTTAAACCCTAATGGCGATTTAGAGGAGGGGGAAGTTCCAGACGTTGCATCTATAACATTGGCTAAAACTTTCGATTTAGATCAACCACCATTGGAAGATCATCTCGCAAGAAATACCCTATGGCCTGAGCGAGAGAAGCTCTATGGCCATGGCTATGAGATTTCTGCCGTCACATCTAGTCATGACGGTACCACTGTTGCAACGGCTTGTAGGGCAAGTTCGATAGATCACGCAGTGATTCGTTTGTATGAGACAAAGAAGTGGCGAGAACTCAAACCTACACTTACAGCACATTCCCTCACTGTCACATGCCTACGCTTTTCCAAAGACGACCGATTGCTACTTAGCGTTGGTCGGGATAGGCAGTGGGCGGTGTTCGAGAAAGACGTGGATGAATCAGAGAGGTACAGCCTCAAGGATTCCAATCCCAAAGGCCATTCCAGGATGATCCTGAGCGCTGGCTGGGCGCCACTAGAAGCCGGAAGAGTCTTTGCAACCGCTGGCAGGGATAAGGTTGTTAAAATATGGAAGATGCAGGCAAAGGGAACAGAATGCGCCAGCACATTAACAGAAATATCACCAGTAACAGCAATTGATGTCCTTCCTCGAATAATCCGCAACACACTCATTGTTGCAATTGGAACCGAACAGGGTCAGCTTATAGTATATACTTTCAGCAGCCCCAATATGGAAGTTCAGCAAGCCTATGTGCTTGGAGATAGGTGAGTTACAGCTCTGGGCTAAGTTTAGGGTAGAAAATTGTTGACTTGTTTAGCCTACGACCCTCTAAGTCTATCACGCAGCTGGCGTGGCGGCCGATGGTGACCAGCATGGAATCAACCGTCAAAACTCAAATGCAGCAGCAGAGCGAGGATATGTATCTGGCGGTAGCTAGCGAGGATAGCTCCCTGCGACTATACTCTGTTACCAGCATTGTCCAAGAATGAATCCTACATCACTTCCGAAACCACAGAAACATACGATGTACCGGCTTTTCAGTGATCTGGGGGCCTGCCGTACCGTAAACACGAATGCTTTGTTCAAGTGTCCTTTCTATAATCTCGGGCCTTCTATGTTGAATATGTGCAGTGAATATAGCCTTCTTTATGCTCTTTTCTCGTTCCCATATCCTCCCTTCCCTTCCAAACTCTCATATGTTTTCCCCTCACCACTCATTCCTTGCCTCGGCCCTCTGTCCTTCAAATCATCCTTCAGCCATTCGAGCACCAATTCTCCTAATTGACTGTTTCCACTTTTTTGCACTGCGTTTATATCAAATTTCTCCATGCTTCCCCACCCCTTTACCAGTCCCATGTGCATATGCACCAAATGTGTCGGCCACTGCGCTAGGTTGTCCAGAATATGTGTAGCGTACACTATCGTGCAAGCTCTACTTTTCGTCTCGCGCTTTAGAAACGCCAGGAAGTTACTCCTCGTCAGCAAGTCCAAATCGACCGTGATCTCATCGAGCAACAGCACCCGCCACGGTCTCAATAAACCCATCGCCAGCTGTACACGTCTCCTTTCGCCATCACTGACAGTGTGCATGCGCCATGATAGATCGATGTCCAGAATCTCAACCAGCTCGTCCCGGCGCGCATGGTAGTAATTACCGCCTACGGATGCGAGTAAGGTGGGGACATCGATGTCCGTACGGACTATAGGGTTTAACACCCATTCGAGGCCAAGATAGGTAACTCCTTCAAGACCGTCCTTGAAGGGATCGACGCCGGCAATGCTGACGGTGCCGTTGGGGGCGAGGCGTTTGCCGGAGAGGAGGCGGAGAAGGGTGGTCTTACCGGCGCCATTAGCTTTGTGAGGTATTAGTATATATGGTAACAAGAGATGATGGGGAATTTGTACCGCCAATAAGTAGAGTGCGGCTGCCAGGTGGGAGGTTGAGGATCACATTCCTGAGACCCGAGGAGCCGTCGGGAAAGGCGTAGGAAAGAGATTTGACGTCGATGGAAGGCGCTATTGCTTTGGTAACGCCATTGCTCTCTGACATTTGGGCTGTGTTCAAGGTGGTATTAGACCTGTTGCGGGAGTTAATTGATCTCGTGGATGATCAATGATGTAGTTTTTGGGAAGTGCCTAGAGGGTACGGAGAAAGACACCAAAAGTTCTCGGACTGCGCTAATGCATCCCCATACGATTGTGTATGTATTGTAATTTATAGCGCCGGAGAAGATTACAGTCCCCCACCAAATTTTTGATAAATAAATCTATTCTATGGACTTCAGCAGCTTCCTAAGCAGCTGTCTCAATGTCACCGCTCATAATCATGCCCAACTATGGAAGAAATACGACGCCGGCTCAGAGATTTCAAGCCATGACCTTGGCTGAGGCGGGAATATCACGTCACATACAGCAAATTATCGAAGGAGAAGGAGGTAATAACCATAGAGGAGGTAAATCAGGAGGTGACATACGGCTCTACAACAGGATCGAGCGGAAGGAGCGATATCAGCGCCGTAAGGCAGGTAGGAGGCCTGGCGGTAGCTAGGTGGAGGTCGATGAGGTGGAGGTCGACGAGGTGAAAGCCGATGAGGAGGTTGATGAGGATTTGGTGTTGTGGCTGGGACTGTAATCTTCTCCGGAGCTATTTATTTCAATACATACAAAATTGTATGAGGGTGCATTAGCGCAGTCCGAGAACTTTTGGTGTCAATCTCCGTACGGATTGTAGCATCTAAACCCTTGTAGAGCCGAAGAACCCTGCATAAAGCTAGAACCAACATGGTTGATTAGATCTTGAGATAAGATATCGATTTAGCATCTCTTGCATCTGAATTGCAGGTTACCGTCAAGGCCGTGCTACCTAGATACTTTATCACTCCATCCATACGCTGAAGACCTAGGGGCGAAGAAAGCTTGAGGTTGCTCTGTGTCTTACGCATGCCACATCAAGCGTTTCGTCGGCTGCCAATGTCAGCGTTAGCACAGAGCCTGCGACATTCTTTGATTGCAATTGTTGGTGCTACAGGCACGGGGAAATCTCAGGTCCGCCTTCTACCTTCTGATGTGTACCCTCCTTAGATTGATTATTTATAGCTCGCTGTGGCTCTAGCTGAGCGTTATAATGGCGAGATCATCAATGGCGACGCGCTCCAGATGTATGAAGGACTACCCGTCACCACAAATAAAATCTCATTTGAGGAAAGAAGATCCATACCACATCATCTACTCGGATGTGTAAAATGTGATGACGAACCATGGAGTGTGGGCAAATTCAAGGATCAAGCTATCAAAATCATTGAGGAAATCAGATCAAGAGGAAAATTACCCATCCTGGTAGGCGGCACACACTACTACACGCAGTCCCTTCTTTTCAAACATTCTATAATCGAAGATGAGAACGAAGACAGTGGAGACAGACCTACAGGATCTCAAATTCAGACATGGCCAATCTTGGCAGCCAGCACATATGAGATTTTCGAAGAACTTAAAAAGGTTGATCCGCTTATGGCTGCGCGGTGGCACCCGCACGATCGTCGGAAAATCCAACGTAGCCTAGAAATATGGTACATGACCGGTAGAAGAGCGTCCGACATTTATGAAGAGCAGCGAACACGGAGATCCAATGTAACATTTGATCAAGATGCTAATGAAGGTGTTTTGGGTAACGAGGAGCACAAAAGCACTGAGCGGTTTTCAATCTCTCCATTGCGCTACGATTCTCTGATTCTATGGACACATTCATCTTCAGAAGAGCTGAAATCAAGACTCGACAAGCGCGTGGACAAAATGTTAACTGACGGATTACTTTCAGAAGTGGGGTCGATGAATAACCTCTATCGCGACCTGAAATCCGTAGGACAGCGCCCAGCCGTTGGCCAAGGTATCTGGGTCGCAATCGGCTATAAAGAATTTGTTCCCTATTTCCAAGCCTTGCAAACCGACAAAAGCCCTGAGAACCTAAAAGCCCTTAAAGAAGAAGGTGTCACCCGAACAAAAGCCCATAGTCGCCAATATGCCAGACGGCAAGTCCGCTGGATCCGCACAAAATTAATTCACGCCCTCCAGTACAGCAACCTCTCGCACACGCTTTTTCTCCTTGATGGTTCAGACCTCTCCCGACGGGCCATCGATGTGGAAGGCCAGGCTAGCGACCTCGTTGCAGCATTTCTGCGAAATGAACCCTTACCTGAGCCAACCTCGCTTTCTGAAGTAGCGGAGGATATGTTGCAGCCTAGTAAAAAGGAAAAGATGTTTGCGAAATACTGTAAAACATGTGCGAAGACGCTGATGTCGGAGAAGGAGTGGCACAGACATGTTAACGGAAAGCCGCACAAGAGGGCGCAAAAAGCTGAGAACAAGCGCTGGGAAAGGGTAGCTAAAGTCAATCAACCAGCGGAGACGTCAGCATAAAACCCCTGAACCCGGATGAGTATGGGGGAACTCCCGAGAAGGATAGTATAAATACTTAGGAAACGCAGTAGGATGAGGACGTAGGAGTTATAAGGAAGCAAGCCAGATTCTTGGATGGTGCTGCATTCCACGAATACAATCGTTGGCCACATAGCCTTGACACCCGCGAATAACCGGCTCTGCTTTACAGATACGCTACTCGACAAATTCAAGAAACACCTCAGCCCTTCAACATCCATCCATCTATAGGTCCATGTCATTCTTAATCTCGTCTTCATTCGCATCTCTGTACATATCTACTCACCATCAACTCAAACGCCACATCCACTATGAATTGAAATCCTGCTTTGGTACAGTGGACGTCTGGGCTTCTTTCCTCCGCTTCTGGAGCTGTAAAACATCCAGCTCTGGCTAGGTTCCCAGGCACGACCAAACAAATTTACAAACGAATCCGCCAAGTTGAAGGAATAAGACTAGCTGAGCGCCTGAGGAGTCGAGCAAGCAAGGAACTCTGTACAACTCGGATCTACAAACGAAGATAAGAAGATGGAAAGACCGGCAGTAGCTGGAGAAAACTAAGGTACTGGAAAGGTTACTAGAGTACTAAAACGGCTAACCCTATCGTTCAAGGATTATATGCCTCTTCCACTTCTACGTGTTGAGGGTGGGTATCGACAGAAAATAATTGAAGATATGCCCTATTTAGTCGCCTGGGCAGGTCCCTGGTCGGGTACAGTCGGAGGAAAAGGGGCTCCAAATAACCTCAGCCCTACAGCAGTTATTTAAGGAAGGATAGGGGAGATAGGGGGTCTGATATCACACGTGACCCCTGAATGGGAGATAGCATTACGGATACTTCGAGCTCATCAGAGTCTTGGCATGTAAATTACCACCACACCCCCGAAACAAATACCACGGGCGACAACAGGACATCACTAAGTAGTCAAATAGTGGCACAAGGAGTTTTGTTAAAGGGTCCCTCAGCCGAGGATCCATGAATGCTAGCAGCCTAAAATGAGTGAGCTACTCCAAATTCCAAAAAACTTTTCCACATCTCACAACCACGCCCCCTTTCAATGTCTCCCTCCCTACCCCCAAATATGTCAAAAATCTAAAAACTTTTCGACCCCTTGTACTCGCTTTTCCAGTCCTGACACGACTAAAGTCTAGGGAGATTGTAAAAAGCTTACTCCATGACCATGAGCTCTTGTCCGGGTTCCTCTAACACCGAAAATGAAGATATTCCAAACTCGCTCGCATGCTTACATAGGAAAAAATGAAGGACCAAATCAGAAGAAAAACTTTTTTAAAGACTCTTAGCACACCAGCCGTTCACAGTTGTCATGGTTATCCTGCTCCACCACGCCGGATTCTGTTGGTCGGTTCAGGTGTCCTTGGGGAAAGCGTCCTTGTGGTGGTAGATGATGTGATGATGTATGGCACTCAATTCCCTTGGGGAGAGTTTTGTGGTGCTGTAGTTCCGTTGGTTGCATCACCCCAGAAACTAGCAGGAACTTCAACACCATCTACTTCTGTAGACGCTATTCAGCAGTCGTTCATGGCTATCATTAGTGCAACGACTTACTATATTCTCGCTCAGTTATTTGCTTAGCGCCCCTGCCCGCAAGACGGTTACAATGTCTGCACTTTCTGCCCCCTGGGAATGGGTCGGCGTAGTGGTTTTGGCGGTCATCGTTTGCACAACTGCAGCGGTGGCAAGCCCACCATAGAACCCGTTCGGACATTTTGTTGTATGACTGTTGCGGTCTTCTTGATACGTAGACCTTAATGACTTGCTGCTTAAAACTGATACAGTGTTTGGGCCTCGGTTTATGCTATGTTGTGGAAAGGGGATTGCAATCTGTTATACTGATACCAAAAGAAAAATGGAGGACGAGCGAGGGTTTTATAGCCATGAGCTAAGAGGCCCAGCCGAGAAGAGAGCTTAACGGATCCAATTGCAGGGAAATATTGAATCTGAGAGCAATGCATCTACGTGAAGAATCTACATTGATGCAAAGCATGGCAGCAGGGAAGAACCCCACATCCTTGGAAAGACAACGTACGCTGATAGGAATAATCAAAATCATTGTACGGAAGGAGAGCAATGGGAACGGGTAGGGGCGTCAAGAGCGTTGGGGAATGGCAGTGAAATTAGTAGTAGGCTTGAAGGACTGTGAATTCGAAATTAGAACGTTGCTAATGGGGTACAATCAGGACAAATCTGGAAGCTATGCTGCACAAATTGGACAGATTCGGAAGATTGAGAAAGCTGCGCGCAGGACGAGCAATGCAGGCGAATGAAGAAATGCGAAAGATGGGGAAATAGTAGTGAAGTTGAGGATGAAGCATTGTGGATTGCAGGTAATAACGTCGTGGATAGCAGTAAAACCGACTTTTTGATTGGAGAATTTCGACAAGAACGAAAAACAACATGGCGAACGAGGATACAAAGTGTAAAAATCAATAGTAGCAAAGCCGGAAAGATGCATGAAGTACGCAGCCTTCGATATCGAATTAAATTGCATTTCCAGTGACTTCTGCTTCATTAGTTTTTTGCTGACACGGAATCTGGCAATTTTCTAGTCTTTTCATCGAGGTTATACACGAACTTTCTGGGCAGCAATCGTGTTCTAAGCTTTGCTTGTACCATACAGTAACTGGAATCGAACTGGGGATGAATATCCAGTGATTGCTGCTTCATGGTCTCCCAGAAAGATTCAGTCATTGGTGACAAGATTTTCAACAAGATGGTCTCGCGCTCTTCTTCAGAAGATGCATCGGGGTTCTGTCGAAGAGCCTTGGTAAGATCGGCTTCCGAGGACTATTTCAGCTTACCATAAGACAAGGCGTTAGATTTCTGGAGCTGGTCTGTTGTTGGACATTGGTGAAAGTAGGATAAGGATTTCCAACAAGCGATAGCTACTCGAGCTACCTTCCACGGCTTTTTCATTACAAGGAGAATTCAGGTGGGTACCGATTACTTGCTTCAACGCGGCTTCTCAAATGGAAATGGTTCATGACGACAACCGAAGTCCTTGATTACTACAAGCTACGACAGCAGTCTACGAGTACAAACTGGAAGCAATGGCACGCGATAGTCAATCCGAAAATCTCTGAACCGAAAATTGACTGACCAAAGCACCACAAATTCTATTAAAGTAACTTACATCCCATAAACTTTTAAACCAGCCCGTCAAAAAACCCGCAACTGCTGATATCCACTTAAAACTGGAAAGATTGTTGAAATCTAACCCATCCCGTTGGCCATCCCTTTGACCAACCTCGCGAAAACAAGGAATCAGAGCACGCTCCCTCATAAATCCGAGAATCAAAAACTTTTGTCATAGCGCACTTGTCACTCCTGTCCCCTAACACCACAACCTCAGCATTGTATTGCCCCGATTTTTGATAGCTCTTAATCAAGGTGAGGCCCTCTATTAGACTCAGGAATCTCCCTATTTTCCGCTTGTACTATCCTCACTATGTCTATCATACTCATGAGACCGAGGCTACTCGTGTCTCTTCTTGCGCTGCCGCAGAATCACTGGCCGATATCGTGACTCGTCGTCCTCGTCCTCGTCCTCGGGTTCTTCACGTCTGACTTGGGAAGAGAGAGCCGTTAGGCCCGACACCGCAGCAGAGTATGATACTGGTCTAGGCAATGCACGGCCTTGGCCGTAGCTTGTGCTGCCAATTTGTTGAGAGACCGATACTGTTGAAGCATGAGTACTGCCTGATGATAGATAAGAAGGAGCTGGAGCTAATGATTGATTACCGTTTATGATTAAGGTCTCTTTTGACATATTAGCTTCCTGTCGAGTAGATAAACCCAAAGCCAGATACTTACGATTATACTCTGTCATGACTTGGCTGTCGTACATTTGACCTTTGACGAAATCTTGCCTAAGCCCGGCACTTTCCCGAACAGTAGCAGTTATAACTAATTCATAGTTGTCGACTAAGGGGTCGTCTTCTGAAGTATTAGCTTCCTTTTAAACGGATGAGCTCGAAGTCCTTACTTGCATTAACCGGTGTCGCTGGATATAGTCGTCAGTAATAATATAGATATGATATGGGTGAGGATCAGGAAGTACGCATAAAGTTTTCACATCCCGTAGTGCAGCCAGCATGAGGACACTCCTGGCATCCAATGTGCGCACGGGTAGCATCGTTCTTGGCTCGATCATTTACCGACTTATAGGAATGTTTACAACATTTGAAATATCTGTTCGCCATTCTTATAATCGTGGCAGTTCAAGTGTCTCTTGGGTCTTGCTTAAGGATGAGAATTGATCATATAGTAAGAGCTATTCAGCACTTAAGACCTTTTACTCTACTAGGTGGTCGGTTGGTCGGTCATGTAAAGAGACGTAGATATCATGTTGTAATAGTAGGAAGAAAACAGAGCGTGGATGCAATATATATAGACAATAGCTTGAAGGCTTTGCCAGAAAAAAACCCTGATGAATCTAGATCTACGCGCTCAAAATCATAGGAGAACTTGCTTCATCATTACAATGAACATTCAATCAGAGTGCAGTATGGTACGAGGGTGGACGACAGGGACTATCGCGAGCTCCTGGTAGTAAAAGGTACGCTGATTGGAAGCCAGAGCCAAATGTGGTGAAGGACATCGAACATGGGCGGATAAGCAGAGGAAGGCCACGGGTCAAAACGTAGTGAAGCTGAGAAAGTGCGTGAATCATTCGATTTCTATACCTCAAAAATCCGCTTTCGGAAGCATTGCGCATATTAATTGGGGTATCTGGGATAACTGTCGGAAAAGAAAGGGAATGAGAACTGATCAGTGTACAGAAGCAACTGAAAAGCCGTAGTGAGAAAAAAATATATATTGCTTCAACTACTGCGCATAATGATCGACAGATTGGGCAACGATGGTGTAGATCTTTCCCAACAGGGAGGCTTGGAAATGCTGCTGTGAAGAATGGGAATTGGTGCGGATGGAGACATAAGAGGATACGCAATAGCTGTGGTGAAGCTGAAGATATGCAGAGGGAGCCACGCAATAGACAGTTGGAATTGCTTCTGATCGATTGCAGTAAGGAATACCGCAAGTGATTTTTGCTTCATTGTCTCCCAGGATATCGTGAGTGATTCTCAACGCCATCATGTATATGAAGAGATGTGAATCGCTAGAGGTTGCAGAAACCAGCCAGGCAGACAAGCCAGATTAATTATTCGACTTAATGATGATTTAGGTCTGAAATGTCAAGATTGATTACTTCTATATGTTTCTTTATCCAACTCTTCTAATCGCACAGGCTTTGCAGTGGAACCCAAGGCGAAGATTATACTATCCCAAGGAAAATATGAATCTACTTGTCCATTTGGAGATCTTTTGCGGATATTGGTTGTTATTCTCTGACTTTCTGTCATCTTCTGGTGATGCCGAGCGCGTGGAAAGCCTTGTGGGATTGCTTGACTGCTTCCCTTGGGTAGTTGGTTGTCGGTTGTCGGTTTTGGCTCCCTTTCGATACACGTGACTTCGCGAAGCTGCGACCTGATCGCGCTAGGGATCATGACAGGGGAGCTTCACGAAGACCTTTCGAATTCTAATTTCCTCAACCCCTTTGCCGTCTGCCTGACATTCCCAACCTTTCCATTGCGACCAAGTCTACTTGCCGATTATGCCTCGAGCAAAGAAAACACTAGCGGAAGCCGATGCCAACGCAGAAGCCGTCGCACCTGTCACGAAGAAGACTTCCCTTGGAAAATCTCAGGAGAAGGAAAACGACGTGTCTGCTGGCGCGGAGAAGGGGGGAAAAGCTACTGTAGGTGTTTTACTACGTCAATCGAGCTTTTAGACTAAAGAATCTTAGGCTGCAAAGAAGGCGACAACCGAATCGGAACAACCCGACCCCGAAAACCCCAGGGCAAAGGATCCCTCTAAAGAAGCTAGCTCCGAGCCCGCCACATCCTCCACTACCTCCAAGTCCGATAATGTACCGGAAGACGCGGACGGCTCTACCTGGGTCTGCGTATGTCGCGACTCGGAGGACAAAGCTCGCG
>JAABUS010002976.1_pt1 | contig 29297 bp, 23 predicted proteins | sample 5560161 | NCBI WGS metagenome assembly JAABUS01 (sample SAMN10711885, study PRJNA513376) | rock metagenome | isolation source: Antarctica rocks | place: Antarctica: Victoria Land, Trio Nunatak nord | collected 2016-01-04
CGCGGTGCAGTTGCTCGAACGGCTCGCGGTGGAGAAGCAACCGCTGCTGACGGCGTGAGGAGAGGAGGCAGTCATTGCGCTCTGTCGAACGACGTGGAGGAATGTACAGAACTTCGCGGACACAACCCGCGAAGGACACGAAGAAGAGAGGAGGGCGAGAAAGAATCCTCTCATTTCTCTTCCCTTCTTCGTGTCCTTCGCGGTTCAATCCTCGTTAGCGGCGGAGAGCGCCCCCGACGCGGACCATCTCGCCCGTCGCGGCGGCGAGGCGCACCTTCTCCAGCACCGGCAACGTCCAGCGCGCGTCGAGGAGCGACTGCGGCGCGACTGCGCCTGTGCGGATTGTCTCGACGAATGTTTCCATGATGCGGACGGCGGGCGACGGCAGCCAGTCCGCGCGCGCCGTGCCCCCGGCGCCGGTCACGCTGATCGCCTGATTGGTCGGCTCCGCGCGGAGGACGGCGTCCCCGCCGAGGTACTCGACGGAGACCGTCTCCGGTTGCGGTGATGCGTCCGGCAGGGAGCGGGCGACTTCGAGCGTCGCGATGACGCTGTTCGCGAAGCGCATGATGATGAGCGCCGTGTCCGCGCCCTCCGCACCCCCCGTCGCCCCGGAGGTGAAAAGCCGTTCCGCCATCACCTGCACCCGCTCGACCTCCGCTTCCGCGAGCCAGAGCGCGAGGTCGATGAGCGGCAGCGCGAGATCAGTGAAGAGATCGCCCGCGAGCGCGCGGGTCGTGCGGTGCGCGGCGAAGAGCGAGATCGGCGTGCCGACGCTCTTCCGCCGCTCGTGCAGCGTCGCGAGCGGTAGCCAGTGGCGCAGCGGGTTCGGCACGTAGACCAGCGCCCCGGCGTCCGCCGCGCGCAGGATCAGGCTGTCCAGCGTCGAGAGGTCGCTCGCGATTGGTACCGGGCAGCAAACCGGCACGCCTGCCGCAATCGCCGCACCGACGAGTGCGGCGCGCTCCGCTGTCGGCGCGACGACGCACGTCGCGTCCGCTGGCGCACCACCCGCATCGGCGAGCAGCGTGCCCGGTATCCGGTGCGCGATGGCATCCCGGTACTGATCCGCGACCGGCCCATCGCCAACGACGGCGATTCGCAGCAACTGATCGGTCGTGCTCATCGGGCACCGCCGTTCTCGTCGTTCGCATCATCCGTGAAGTAGAAATCGGGCTGGATGTGGGCAACCTGCCCGCGCTGGCTCGACCAGACCGCCGCGACCGCGAGCAGCACCGCCTGCCGCGCCTCCTCGGGCGGTAAAGGCACGGGGGTATCGTGCTCGATGGCATCGAGCAGGCCGCGCAACTCGTCCGCGTACGCCGTGTCGATGTGGAGGAGCGCGTCGAAGTTCAGCGGCTCGCGCGCGCCGTCCGCCGTCGTCTCGCTGTACGTCCGCATCTCCGGGTCCATCGCGCGGATCACGCCGTCCGTGCCGTAGATTTCGAGCTGATGATAGAGCGGGTAATCGTGTGGCAGGTTCGTAACGACCTCCGTCCCCGCAAGCGCGCCGTTGGCGAAGCGCAACTGGATGCTGATGAAATCCGGCACCTCGGTGCTCGCGTCCCCGATGCGGCTCTCGGCGTAAACGCTCGTCACGTCGTCGCCGACGTACCAGCGGAGCAGGTCGAGTTCGTGGATCGCGTTGAGCATCGCCGCGCCGAGCGAGTACTGCGCCGAGGTCGTCCAGGCGCGCGCGCCGTCTGGCGCCCAGGTGCCCGTCGCGAGGGAGAGGCCGCGATACATTGCGCGGGGCCGCCGCTCGTTCTCCCGCGCCAGCCGCACCTGCCCAATCGCGCCCCGGTCAATCGCCGCGCGCACCGCCTGGTAGCGCGGGGTGAACCGGCGGCTGTGCCCGACCATGAACTTAATGCCCGCCGCGCACGTCGCCGTCAGCATCGCGTCCGCCTCCTCGACGGAGGGGGCCATCGGCTTCTCGCAGAGAATGTGCTTCCCCGCCGCCGCCGCTGCCGCGACCTGCTCCGCGTGGAGGAATTCGGGCGTCGCGATCACGACGACATCGATGTCGGGCCGCGCGAGCAGCGCGTGGTAATCCGCGTACGCCTCTTCCGCGCCCCACGTCCGCGCCGCGAACTCCGCCGCCTCGCCGCGCACATCGGCGACGGCGACGAGCCGCACACGAGACCGCAGCCGCGCGATGGCGGGCAGATGCGCGCTTTGTGCGATCGTGCCGCACCCGATAACCCCAATGCCGAACCGCTGGCGCATCCCGATGACCTTTCCGCGAGGTGAGCAACCCGTACTCCGTACGGCGATGCTATCCCCAAGCGGTGCGCACGGCAAGGGGCGCGATGCTCTTTCGTTAGGGCGTATTCAAAGTCACCGCCGTTATGAACGGTTCAGGCTTTCAGCGCGGCGACAACCGCGCGCTTCCCCTCGCGGAAGACATAGCCAATGCCACGCACGGTCTCGATGTAGACCGGATCGCTCGCGTCTGCCTCAATCTTGCTCCGCAGACGCCGGATGTAGACATCGACGCGGTTGCCGAGGCTCGCGTCGTCGTAGCCCCAGACGCGCAGCACCAGCGCCTCGCGGGAAATCGCCGCATTCGCGTTCCGCATCAGGCATTCGAGCAGTTTCGTCTCCGTCGGCGTGAGGCTGATCGCGCGGCAATGGGGCGCGCTGAACTGCAACTCGCCCATGTCGAGCGTCGCGTCGCCCGCCTTGATGAGCGAGCCGAAGACATTCCGCTCCACGCGCCGGTAGCGGCGCAGCACCGCCTGGATGCGGGAGAGCAGTTCCGTCGGCTCGAACGGTTTGACAACGTAATCGTCCGCGCCGTGGATGAAGCCGTCGATCTTATCGCGCACCGCAGCGCGACCGCTGAGGAAGATGATCGGGATATCCGGATGCGCGCGGCGCACGTCCTGCGCGATGGCGTACCCATCCACGTAGGGCAGCATGATGTCGAGCAGCACGAGATCGACCGCGTTCTCGCGCAGGAATGCGTCGGCATGCCGGGGATCGGCGAGCGCCGTCATCGTATATCCCGCGTCCGCGAGCAGGAATGCCAACAATTTCCCCGCGAGGATATCATCATCGATGAGCAGGATGTGCGTCTCCATCAGACCCGATTCCATGTTGTCCAGAGCATCGGCAGACCCCTTCCCTTCGTGTGATGCACGCGCGTGCTGCGGCGCGCGACTATCCGCATCGTTCGTTGACGATGATCCACGATTTGTCTGACATCCTCGTCGCATCGCGGGCATCCTTACCTGACATCCTTGTCATTTTCCGTAGAATTCGCAGACCAATGGATGCCGAAAGAAAGGGGGTATGACAGGCTCCTTCCCGCGCCCACCGCCACATTTCACGCGAACCGTTCAAAGATGACAGGGGCGTCAGCGTGGGGTGCTTCGTGCGTGTACACTGCGATGTGACGCGCGTCCGGCGGTGAGGAATGGGAGAATGGAAGGGAGCGGAGGATGCAAACGGCGCAACGCGGCCCGGTGGTTGACACGCATATGCACGTTTGGAAGATCGACCCGCCGCGCTACACGCTGGAGCAGACGCTCGCCGACGTCCCGCTGCCGACCGAGGACGCGACGATCGAGGACGTGCTCATCGACAACGCGGTGGCGGGCGTGACGCACACTGTCCTCGTGCAGCCGAGTACATCCGGCTGGAACAACCGCTACGTTGTGGAGAGCGCGCTGGCGCATCCGTCGCAGTTCGCTGCGCACGGCTTGATCGACCCGGACGCGCGGGGGAACGCGGAGGATTTGCGCCGCTGGATTGCAGCGGGCATGGCGGGCTTCCGGTTCAACATGGTGCGCGACAGGGACGCGGCGTGGATCGGCGCGCCGCGCAACCACGCGCTCTGGGAGGCCGCGCAGGAACTCGGCGCGGTGATCAATGTGCAGATGCACCCACCGCAGGCGTGGCGACTCCTTGAGATCGCCAATCGCTACCCCGGCGTCAAAGTGATCGTTGACCATCTCGGCAAGCCGGACATCACCGAGCCACCACCGTACAACGACTTCTCCAACATCCTCACGCTCTCCGACCTGCCGAATCTGTATGTCAAAGTCTCCGCCCTCTCGCTCGCGTCGCGCACGAAGGAGTACCCGTACCGCGATGTCTTCCCGTGGGTGAAAATGCTTTACGAGGCGTTCGGCGCATCCCGGCTGCTCTGGGGCACGGGCTACCCCGGCGCGCGGCGCACCCTGCCGCTGGAGCAGGAACTGACGATCATCAGCGAGCACCTCCCCTTCCTCCTCGAGGACGACAAGCAGTGGATCCTCGGGCGCACGGCGATGACGATCTGGCGATTTGCTTCCTGACAGCGAGACTCAGGATAGCGGGACGAACCGCGCCTCCGCGAGCCGCCGCGCTGACAGCGCCGCGAACGGGGCGTCGGAAGCGAGCAGTTCCCGCCGCACTGCCGCGGCATCGTACGCGGCGCGGCGATGCGTCACACGCCAGTTGTCGCCGTCCCACGCGACAAGCGCGTATGCCGCCCGGTGATCGCCATCGAAGGGGAAGCCGGACGAACCGATGGACGCGAGCCGCTGCCCGCGCACCGCGCCGGACGACGCATAATGGATGTGACCGTAGAGGATCAGGTTCGCGCGCGCGTCGCCGATGAGCGCGATCGCCTCCGCCTCCGGTGTAAGCTGTGCATCCGGGCGTTGTGGCGAGCGTTCGGTAATCACCGCATCGTCCACATTGGTCGGTGACGCATGGACGATCAGCAGGTCATCGTCCGGCGACGTGCCACCGGGCGGCGTAAACCGGTGCTCGAACGGCAGGGCGAGCAGATATGCCACCCCGTTCATCCCGATGCGCTCCCGTACCCACCGCACCCCGGCGTCATTGGCGGATGGGTGGCCGCTATCGAAGAAGCGGTCCGTGTTGCCGTAGATCGTCGGCGCGTTTTGCTCCTGCACCCGCGCGAGCGTCTCAGCGGGGCGGGGCCCATTCAGCACGAGATCGCCCGCGATCACGAGCAGATCGTGCGGCTGTGTCGTGAGGTCTGCGAGCGTCGCATCGAACCCTGCAACATTCCCGTGCATGTCCGATACGACCGCGACCGTGTACTGATCCGCCATCCGCTCCCTCCTTCGTCACCATCACAGCAGGAAAAAGACGCAGGCCCCGACGATCCCGCCGACCGCGCCGCCCGTCAGCACCTCACCGAGGGTGTGCGCGCGGATCGTCACGCGCGCCCACCCGACCGCAACGGCGAGCGCGACTATCGGCCAGAACACCGCGCCGTACGCCGTGATGAGTGCGACCGACATCAACGCCGCACTCATCGTGTGGATGCTGCACTTGCAGAACCAGTGGTTCACCGCCGCGCCGATCACCAGGCAAATCGTGACCGCCCCCAGGAGAAGACTCGTGCGGCGCGGCACGGCGAGGCTGCGCGCCAGCCCCGCGCCGATGAAATAGAGCGGGATCATCACGACGTACGCGAGGTAACGCTCGTTCCGGTTCGAGATCGAGAGATCCGCGATCATGCCGTTCCGCAGCAGGACGAGGAAGATGATCGAGGGGATCGTCGTCGCGCAGGTGATCGTTACGCACGACCAGACGAGCCAGCGCGCGAACGAGACGTTCGGCTCGAGCAGGCCATTGAAGAGCGCCAAAAGCGGGATAACCGTCACCGTCGGCTGCATGACGGCGCTGAGGAACCGCGCGGCAATGATGCGGGGGGAGAAACGCGAGAGCGACCGACTGACCATAGGGGGATGATACCACGGAGTAGCCGGAAGACAGTGAGCAGTAGGCAGCAGTCAGTGAACCCCTGTACCCGTCAGTCATACGTTGAACAACCAGCCCTATCGAAGAAACGACAAGGCCGACATTTCCACTCTCCAGCTACTGTCTACTGCCCACTGCCTTCCGGCTACTGCACATTCGCGTAGTACGGCGGGGAGACAATCGCTCCCTCGTCCTCGCGGACGCGGAGAGGGTTGCGGCGGGCGTAGTTGATCGGTGTCACCTGCGCGAGGGGGCGGCGCGGGGCGACTGAGGGCACCGTGTCATAGTGCATCGCGTAACCGGGGTGCGGCATTGGCTCTGGCTCGACGGGGCGGATGCTGCGGCGATAGGTCGGGCGCGGGTCCTGCGGCGCGAAGGGGAGCCGCAGTTCGTTCGCCCGGTAGAGCAGGAGCGCGCCGAGGAGCGCGGCGGCGAGGTAGACCAGCGTCTGCGGGAATGCGCCGCCGCCCCGGATCGCCAGCACGAGCATCGCCTCGGTGACGAGCAGCAGGACGATGCCGCACCGGACGGGCACCGCTCGCTCGCTCGGCGTGAGCCAGCGCGTCACCGCGCCGATGCACCAGAGCGTGAATGTCAGGAACCACGCACCCCGGATGCCCGGTGTCGCGAGCAAAAAAAGACTCCCGACGAGGAAGAGAATGACGAACGGGAGATCGAGCCGGGAGAGCCGAATACCCTGCTCCGCGAAGTCGCGCGGGCCGGGGGGTATCACCTGGACGCGCTGGATGATGGACTGTGGCTGGCCCGGCCCCAACGGGCGAATCAGGACGAAGTGCCACAACCGGCTCACCACGGCCACACCCACCACGGTCAGCAATGCGATGCAGATGAGAATGGCGATTGTTGGTCCAATCATCCCCCGAACCCCTTTCTGCTCAACCCGAAACTTCCCCGCGCGTGCAAGCCGTACGTACAGTGTACAACTGTACGTACAGGTTGTCAAGCTACCTCGTGCGGTTGAGTAGTTTCCGTAGGATTCGCCTTTTGCGTTGTCGGCCTAGGGGCACGCAACTATCAAAAAGTATATGAGGTGTGTAAGAGTGATATTATGTCGTGAATGCAAGCCCGTTCATCGAACTTCGCCACACGAACAGCAGCGCCGATTCAATTGATGAACTGGCGCCGTGTCTCATTTCTTTTCTGTCGCGCCACCCCGTTATCACGCCACGCGAGGCTGCTCCAGGATCGCAGGGTGAGGCCGGAGTTTCACCAGTTGCCGCTGCACGTCCTTGCGCTGCATTGCCCAGATAGTGACTACGAGGCAGACGGCCGTCATCAGCAGCAGAATTCCCACGCTCGGCCAGGTCCCAATGTAGAACGGGCTTTGCTCGAAGCCGTTGTTCTGCGCGTTCGAGAACTTCGTCGCGGTGTTGACCAGATCGCCGACGCCGGACGCCTGTCCGACCGCCTGCACGCCCCAGTTCGCCGCCACAAACCACGAGAGCGCCTTCCCCACGATGGGGAGATTCGAGACCTTGATGAGCGTGCCGGAGAAGATGATCTGCGGAATGAGGACAATTGGCACGATGCTCGCGGCGCGGTCCGCGTTCGCGACGAACGCGGAGAGGAGCAACCCGAGCGCGATCCCCGCGAGGGAGACGATGATGAGCGCCGCGTAGGTCTTCAGCCACGACCCACCAATGGGCGCGAGCCGTGGCGGGTTGCCGATCACTGTCTGCAGCCGGTACGGCACGAGCACGCCGATGATGCCGAGCAGCAGGAGGTTCTGGATCAGGCAGAGGCCCATCAGCACGACGAACTTGGAGGCGAGGTACGGACCAAGGCGGAGGTTGACCATCCGCTCGCGCCGGAAGATGCTCCCCTCCTTGACGATCTCGCGCGCCGAGTTCGACACGCCGAACCAGAGCGCGACGACGACCAGCAGCGCGGTGAGCGTGAATGCCTGATTCGGGTGCCAGTCCGGCCCGATGGGCTGGCCGAGCGCGTTCGTCTCGATGCGCACCGTGAAGACATTCCGGCCGTACGTCATGCCCAAGAGCAGGCCGATGATCGGCGCCTGGGCAAGCAGGATGGCGAGATTCCGGCTGTCCTTCAGGATCGTCGCAATGTAGCGCGCGGTCAGCGTCTTGAACTGGCTGAGCGACTGGGCCCGCTGCAATTTCTGGTCGGGGCGAACGGCGGGCGGGGGGAGGCCGTGCTGCCGGCTCTGCGCGGCGAGCGCCCTGCCGATGCGCGCGTCAACGTACCGCGCGTGATACGGCGACTCCATGTACCGCTTCGCCCACTCCTCCGGCGCGCCCGGCTGCCCCAATGTGACGTAGATGTCCGCGAACGTCTCCACCCGGAAGAATTCCAACGCCTCACGCGGCGGGCCGAAGAAGGCGAGATAGCCGCCGGGGGCCATGAAAACGACCTTATCGCAGAGCGTCACATTCTGCGTCGCGTGCGTGACGAGGATGACCGTCTTGCCGGTGTCCGCCACCTTCCGCATTAACTGCATCATGCGCGTCTCCAGCCCCGGATCGAGGCCGGAGGTCGGCTCGTCAAGGAAGAAGAGCGTCGGCTCCGTCAGCAGTTCGACGCCGATCGAGACGCGCTTGCGCTGGCCGCCGGAGAGGCGATGAATCTCGACATCCTTGCGGGGGGTCAGTTCCATCAGGTCCATCGCGCGGTTGACGCGCTCCTGGATTTCCTCGGGCCGCGTGTCGTGCGGCAGGCGGAGGCGAGCGGCGTAGGTGAGCGCCTGCGCCACCGTCAGGTACATTGGCACAATGTCGTCCTGCGGCACGTAGCCCATCAGAGAGCGGAACTCGTTCATGTTCGCGTAGTAGTTCGTGCCGTTGTACAGCACCTCACCGTGCGAGGCGGGCCGCACGCCGCTCACCGCATCCAGGAGCGTGGACTTGCCCGCACCCGAACCGCCGACGATGCAGACGAACTCCTTCGGCAGGATGGAGAACGCGACATCGTGGAGCAGGAGGATGTGATTCCCCACCTCCTGCGTGATGCGGATCGCGTCGAGGCGGATCTGGTCGTGCTGCTGCCGGAGCGCCCCCTGCGCAAAGAGGAAGCGGAACGGCCCGATCTGCACGCGCGCGCCCTCGGGAAGCACGGCCTCCTTCACCTTCTCGCCGTTCACGTAGATGCCATTCGTGCTGTTCAGGTCCGTGATGAGGTACTGCGACCCGTTCCAGCGCACCTGCGCGTGGCGGCGGGAGATTTGCGGGTGATCAAGCACGAGGTCGTTATCCCCCGCCCGCCCGATGCTCGCCATCGCCTTGCCGTACAGCGTGAGCGAGGCGGCGATGCCCCCCTCATCGTCCGTTAAACGCGCGGGGGCGCTATCCGGCGTCGCGCTTCGCGTGTCGATGACGCGGGATTGCCCCGTGCCCTCGATGCGCGTCTCCTGCCCGAACCGGGTCGCGTCTGCCAGGCCGTCACTATCGACGGAGAAGATCAGCAAGTACTGGCCGAGTTGGATCAGATCACCGGGCATGAGCGGCGCGGACTGCGTCGGCTTGCCGTTAATGACGAGGCCGTTCGCGCTGCCGAGATCGCGGGCATAATACAACCCGTCGTTCCCCAAGCCGATCTCCAGGTGCTTGCGACTGACCCAATCATCCTTGACGACGATGGTGTTCGTGTCGGAACGCCCGACCGTGATGGGGTCTCTCCCCAGCGTGACGTTCTCCTGCTCGCCATCCGGCCGCCGCACGACAACGCGCGCGATCGACGATGCCGGTGCTCCCGGCGCTGCAAACCGATCCACAGCCTCCCGCTCCCCTCTCCCGCGCGGCCCGATGCGACCACGCACATGACACCCTTCATGACGTTCACTGCGTGCGATCAGTATACCGCGCGCGGGGCATCATGTACTTGTATGGGAGACGCCCCGCGAATCGCGCCGGTTTCTTTGCCCACTGTTTGAACGGTCGGCAGCGCCGTCGCGCGATGGATGATGACACCGATGTCCGCACCCGGTTCGATCTCCATCGTCTTCGGCGTCGTCGCGCGCAAGGTGAGCGGGCCGACGAGGACAAGGTAGACCGCGTGGTCGCCGTGGTAGGTGCGACTCGCGACCGTCCCTAGCGGCGTGTCGGCGTCCGCGACGAGCGCGATATCTTCGGGTCGCACAACCGCATGGAATGCATCCGCCGGCGGCGCGACCGGCAGGATGAGCGCGGGCACGGCGGCGGCGCGGGCGACTCCGCCGTCGGCCACCGCGTCGAGCAGGTTGACCGTGCCGACAAAGGCGGCGACGAACGCGGTGGCGGGTTGCTCGTAGATCACGTGGGGCGCGCCGACCTGCTCGATTGCCCCCGCGCGCATCACCGCGACGCGATCCGAGAGCGCCATCGCCTCGTCCTGATCGTGCGTGACGAAGAGGACGGTCGTGCCCACCTCCCGCTGCACGCGATGAATCTCCGCGCGCAGTTCCTCGCGCAGTTTCGCATCGAGGTTGGAGAGCGGCTCATCCAGCAGCAGGATGTCTGGCATGCCGACCAGCGCGCGGGCGAGCGCGCCACGCTGCTGCTGCCCGCCCGAGAGTTCGTGCGGGTACCGGCCCGCCAGCCCATCGAGCGCGACGAGGCCGAGCGCATCCGCGACGCGGCGGGCGCGCTCCTTCGCCGGCACGTGCCGCAACTTGAGTGGGTAGCTGACGTTGTCGCGCAGCGTCATGTGCGGCCAGAGCGCGTACGACTGGAAGACCATGCCAAGGTTGCGCTTGTTCGGCGGCACGAACACACCCCGCGCGCCGTCCGCCACTGTTCGCCCACCGATGGTAATTACCCCGGAGGTCGGCCCAATTAGCCCCGCGACCATGTGCAGTGTCGTCGTCTTGCCGCAACCGGACGGCCCGAGCAGCGTTACGAACTCGCCGTCCGCGACGGTCAGGTCCACGCCGCACACCGCGACAGCCTCGCCATACCGCTTCGTGATGCCAGCGAGCGTCACCTCAGCCATACGCTATGGCTCTTCCCGCATCGCGATGCACGAGAACGTTTCGCATGTTGACGATCTTCACCCACGGGATGGATGGGTGTATGGCCCGCGTCGTGTGGGAAACGTGGGTTGCCGCCTCACCAATCGTCTGGACCCGGTGAAGCTCCGCGAGTTGGAAAAGTTCGTCGGTGTCGAGTTCTTCGCGTGTGCGCCCTGCGGCGATACGCTGCGCCCGGTGCGCGATATCGAGCATATCCCCAATGTAGAGATTCTCATCCTTCACGATGCCCTGCTCGAATGCGGAACGCTTTGCTCGTGCAACGATGACCTCCTCCGGCGGGTCGCCATAGAGTGTTTCGGTTTCCGCGAAGACGCGGTCGCGGATACGCCATCTGAGATTCGTGGCGGCGATGAAATCCACCTCACGGCCGCCGGTGAGCACGGAAAGCGCCTCCTTCATCTCGACCAGTTCATCCATCGAGGACGCTTTCGGCTCGCGCATATACAGCATGTCGATATCGCTCGTGTCCGAGAAATCGTCACGCAGCACAGAGCCGAAGCGGGCGAGCCAGCGGATATGATAGGCACGGCAGAACGCCGCGATCTGCCCCGGCGTGGCGCGGATACGCACGCGCAGGGTCTCCGCATCAGCTTTCTGTACGACCTGCGCCATCATCCACCCGCCCACGCCACCACTCAACCGTCCAGCACGCCACCATCATACGCGACGGTGGCCCAATCGTGCGCGACGCGACCGCCAGACGATCTCTTGGTACGGATGGTAGACTCATCGTATTCATACGCCCTCGCGGGTACGCATTGCCCATCACGTGCGGGAATGATCCGGTCTCCGGTGCCGTTCTGGCACTCCAGTGGGGTCCCAACGTGCCGCACATGACGAACCGTTCCCCTTGAATCCGTTCGCACATGTCCGCTCCCATACCCCGCCACCAGTGAAAGGACCGCGACGACGTGAAGATTCAGTACAAGTATGCGGTGGCGCTCACCGCCGCGCTCGCCCTCTTCATGGCCGTGCTCGACACGACCATCGTCAACGTCGCGCTCGTGGCGATGGAGAAAGACTTCAACACCACGATCAACGGCGTGCAGTGGGTCATCACGGGGTACATCCTCGCGCAGGCGGCGATCATCCCCGTGACCGGGTACTTCGGCAACCGGTTCGGCGTGAAGCGGGTCTTCATGATCGCGCTCGCCATCTTCACAGTGGGGAGCCTCCTGTGCGGACTATCGCGGGATGTCGCGAGCGGCAGCGCGGGCCTCAATCTGCTGATCGCCTTCCGCGTCCTGCAAGGGATTGGCGGCGGCATGCTCTTCCCGCTCGGCACGACGATTGCCTTCGGCGCATTCCCGCCGGAGGAGCGGGCGTCGAGTTCCGCCGTTGTCGCCATTCCCGTCCTCTTCGCCCCTGCGCTCGGCCCGACGGTCGGCGGGTTGATCGTCGATAGCGGAATCAAGTGGCCCGGTATCTTCTTCATCAACGTCCCCGTCGGCATCCTCGCGCTCATCCTGGTCGCGCGGATCGTCCGGCCCGATGAGCGTGCGGCGACGCTCGCCGGGGAGCGTCGGAGTTTCGACTACGCCGGGCTGTTCCTCTCGATCACCGGCGTCGTGATGGTCGTCTACGCCTTTGTCGTCGTCAGCCAGACGCGGGGCGGCTCGATCACCCCGCAGAACCCGAACGGTGTCATCAACGGCTGGGGCTACTGGCCTGTTTGGGCGCTGCTCGCGGGCGGCGTCATTCTACTCACAATCTTCGGCATCCTGGAGACGCGCATCATCGAGGACCCGGTGCTCGATCTTCGACTATTCGCGACGAAGGACTTTCGGATCGCCTCCATCGCGACGTGGGCCGTGCGCGGCCTCGTCTTCGGCAGCTTCCTGCTAATCCCGATCTTCCTGCAGCAGTTCCAGGGCAAGAGCGCGGTGCACACGGGCTTAATTCTGATGGCGCAGGGGATCGGCGCGATCATCGGCATCCAAAGCGGCAGCCGCCTGTACGACCGCATCGGGCCGCGCTACCTGACGACGACGGGCCTCGCGATCTTGGCGGGGGCGACGCTCTGGCTCGTCGCGGTCAAGCCGGACAGCGACTGGCGCTTCTTCGTGCCGATCCTCTTCCTGCGCGGCATCGGCTTCGGCTGGTCGAACCTGCCGCTGCAAACCGTCGCCCTCGGCTCGATCACGGGCCGCGCGCTCCCCAAGGCGACCTCGCTCTACAACGCCGCCGCGCAAATCTTCTCGTCAATCGGCACGGCGGTGGTGACGACGATCCTCGTGCAGCGGACGACGCGGCATGCATCTGACCTCGTGCGGGACGCGATCGCGACTGGTGCGCGCCCACCGGCCAATCTCGCCCTGATCGCCGGGACAGCGGCGGTGAGTGATGTGTTCAAACTGTTGACCGTCGGCACGCTCGCTGCCGCCGCCATCGCGCTGCTGCTGCCGCGCCAGAGCCTGAAGCGCATCAATCAACAGGGCACGCAGGCGGCGAACGCCGGTGGGACGCCGACACCCGATAGGCGCGCACCGGTCGCTGCCCCGGCGGGCACGACGACTGGTACGGAGCGCGCCCCGTCCTTCGCGGCTCCCACGCCATCACCCAACGACGCACCAACGTACGGGCACGGGGACAATTCACGACCGTAGCATCGCTGATTTCCTCACTCCAATCCCTTCCTTCGGCCCGCAACGCGGGCGTCCGTCTCCCCCTTCCCTTCGAGGGTTGGGGGTTGGGGGGTTAGGAGCGCCGGCGCGTCAACGCCTGCGCCAGCAGCGAGCCGCCAAGCGCGATCAGCATGAGAACGAGGGCGAGCGCGGCGGCGGGCGAGATGATACCACTCTCCAGCAGGTTGAAGACGGCGACGCCGACCGTCTCGTTCCCGGCGGAATAGAGCAGCGCGGAGACAGTCAGTTCCGCGAGGCAGGGGACGAAGACGAAGAGCCACCCGCCGAGCAGCGCGGGCCGGATGAGCGGGAGGACGGTGTCCCGCTGCGCCTGCCACCACGACGCGCCGCTCACCCGGGCGGCGGCGGGCAGCGTCTCGGAGACGCCGCGCAATGCCGCGCTCGCCGTGCTGATGCCGAATGTGAGGAACCGCGCGAGGTATGCGACGAGGATGATGCCGAGCGTGTTGTAGAGCCGCAGGCCGAAGACCGGACGGGCGAACGCCAGAATGAACGCGAGCGCGAGCACCGTCCCCGGCACGGCGTACGGGATCGTCGCGAGCGCCTCCAAGGCGCCGCTGCCGGGCGCGCGCGTGCGGAGCCGGAAGTAGGCCAGCGCGCCGCCGAGCAGCGAGATCACCGTCGCGCAGAGCGCGGCGAGGATCAGGCTGTTGCGGAGCGCGCGCTGCGTGGCGGCGGTCTCGACGAAGGCGACGTGGAAGTTATGCAGCGTCAGGTTGTGCGGCGTCGGCGCGAACCCCGCCACGCGAGTCAGCGCGGCGAGGGCAATCGCGACGAGTGGCGCGACGAGCACGCCGACCGTGAAGACGCCCGCCAACGCCGTCACGGGGCCACGCCACGTGCCGAGGGGCAGCCGGTCCACCGCCCGCCCCTGCGCGCCGGTGACGCTGTACTGCCGGTTCCTGAGCAACCGCCGCTGGGCCAGCAGCGCGGCGCCCGCGACCACGATCAGCAGCATCGACATCGCGGCGGCGTAGGCGAGGTTGTTGCGCGTGTCGTAGTCAAGCGCGACCTGATAGATGCGCGTCGTCAGGACGTAGTACCGCGCCTGAATGCCCATCACCGCCGCGATGCCGAAGTCCGCGATGCACGTGACGAAGACGAGGAACATCCCCGCGAAGACGGCAGGGGCGAGCAGCGGCAGGCTGACATCTCGAAAGACACGGCGCGACGACGCCCCCGCCACCCGCGCGGCGTCCTCCAATACCGGCTGGAAGCGGTCCAGCGCCGCGGCGACCGGCAGGTAGACGAGCGGGTAATGGTGCAGCACGAGCAGAAAGACGATCCCGCCGGGGCCGTACGGGCGAAAGAGCGGGTCGCCCGACCCCGCGAGATGCTTGTACGCCTGGTTGAAGTAGCCGACCGGCCCGATGATCTGCAGCCACGCGATCGCGCCGATGAACGACGGCACGTAAAAGGGCAGCGCGAAGACCAGCCGGAAGAAGCGCGCCGCCGGGAGGTCCGTGCGCGTCACCAGCCACGCGAGCGCGACGCCGAGCGCGGTGGCGATGATCGTCGCGCCGATGCCGACCACCAGCGTGTGCGCGAGTGCGACGCGCGTGCGCGCATTGATCAGAAGGTCGTGGTACGGCGCGAACGTCGTCTCGCCTGTCGTGCCGACGTGGAACGACCGCCAGATGAGCCGGTACCCCGGGTACAGCACCACGAACCCGACAACGATCACAAGAAGGAGGTAGACGCCTGTCTCCGCGCGCCACAGGCCCCGGCCCCGCTCCCGCCAGACGGCGACGCGCGATTGCCGGGTCGCCCCCGATGCAGCAGGCCCGACGAAACCGGGAATGGTCTCCGGCGACTGCACCCTATGCCCCGAAGATGTCCGTGAACTGCTTCTTCGCGTCCGCAATCTGCTTGGCGACCGCCGGCGCATCGACCGGGAACTCCTTGATCTCCTTCGGCACACCCGTCGGCGCGGGGACGGACGCGAGCAGCGGGATGTAGTTCTGCGACGCGACGAGCATCTGCCCCTCCGGTGAAAACACGAAGTCCACGAACGCCTTCGCCGCGTCGAGGTTCTTCGTCCCTGCGACGACGGCGATTGGCTCCGTGACTGGGATCGCGCCGTCGGTCGGGTAGATCATCTCGACGGGAGAACCTTTCGCCTTTGCCGCGCGCACGCCGTTGTCCGTCACGATGCCGACGGGCTGCTCGCCGCTGATGATCTTCGCGAGCGCGTCGCCGTTCGCCTGCACGACTGCGATACCGTTCCTCTGCAACCCCTTGAGGAAGTCCGCACCGTACTCCTTGCTGTTCAGAAAGACGGTGTAGTTGAGCGCGGCGGCCCCGGAGTACTGCGGGCTGGGCGTGACGAGTTTCCCCTTGTACTCCGGCTTGACCAAATCCTTCCATGTGGCGGGCTTCGGCAGGTTCGCCGTCGTGTTGACGGCGATGCCGCTGTTGATGATCTTCGTGCCGGTGTAGTACCCCTCCGCCCCGACGAACTGCTTGTCGATTGCGCCCGCGAGCGGCGATGGATACGGCTGGAGGAATTTGTCCGCCTTGAGGTTCTCCATCGTCGGGGCGTCCGCGATGAGCAGGATGTCCGCCTGCACGCTCTTCGCCTCCTGCTCGGCGCGCAGTTTCGCGATCACCTTCTCCGTGCCGTCGCGGTAGATCGTGACGGCAATGTTCGGGTATTTCTTGTTGAACGCCGCCTTGAGGCCGTCCACGTCCGCCTGTACTGACGAGGTGTAGAGCGTCACCTTGCCGGAGAGGTTCGACGCAGCCGCCACCGAGGAACCGGCGGGCGCCGCCGTCCCGCTCGTGCTCGCCGCGACGGCGGGGGTGGACGCTGCGCCCGTCACTGTGCCGACGGGCACGACCGTGCTCGCGGCCGTCACCGCCGCGCCGCTCGTCGCCGTCGGGGCAACCGCGACGCCGGTGCCACTCGTGCTGGCGGCGGTCGCGGGTGTGGACGCCGCGCTCGTCGCCACAGCGCGCGGCGTCTCCGTCGCCTTCGCACCGCCGCACGCCGCGAGGATCGCCGCCACCGCGCTGCCCGCACTGCCACCGAGGAAGACCCGCCGCGAAAGGCGCTGGACCATCGTGTTCACTCCTTATGTTCGTCACCGTTCGTCAACCAATGGCATAGCATAGTTGTTGACACTCCCACGGCTAAAGCGCGTGGAATTCTGGCTTCCCAGAGGCGTGCTGGTCGGACTTTCGTCTTCCCGGTCTTACCGCCTCTCCACCAGCAGATACCGCAAGCCCTGCGGCAGCAATGTTCAGGGCGGCATTCACATCCCGGTCATGCCGGGTGCCGCACTCAGGGCACATCCAGTGTCGCACATCGAGGGGGAGGGAGGAGACGACGTGACCGCAGTGCGAACACCGCTTCCTACTCGGATACCAGCGATCAATGGCGACGAATGTCCGTCCATACCATGCGCTCTTGTATGCGAGTTGCCGCACGAGTTCGCTCCACCCCGCGTCGCCGATGTGTTTGGCGAGGGAATGGTTCCGCACCATATTCTTCACCCGCAGACTCTCGCAGCAGATCGTTTGGTTCTCACGCACCAGCCGCATTGTCAGTTTGTGGGTGAAGTCCTTGCGCCGATCCGCAATCCGCGCTTCGACGCGGGCAAGGCGCACGCGCGCCTTCTCGCGTCCCTTGCTTCCTTGCTGTTTCCTACTCAGCGACCGCTTCGCCTTACGGTGTCGCTTGGTATCGCTCGTCAGGTGGCGGGGATTGCCAACTTTCTCCCCAGTGGAGAGTGTGACGAGCGAGGTGATGCCCAGATCAATGCCGACAACGGCTGCATCCGTATCCGCCTTCGACAACGGGTGAATCTCTTCGGTGACGAGAAAAGAGACGAAATACCGACCCGCGCTGTCGCGGCTCACGGTCACGGTGGACGGCTTTGTATCCTTCGGCAACGGGCGCGACCAGCGGATTTTCAGCGGGCTGCCCATCTTCGCCAGTGTGAGCGTCCCATCCACGAAGTGGAAGCCACTGACGGTGTATTCCGCCGATTGATGGCCGTGCTTGCGCTTGAAGGAAGGATAGGCAGTGCGACCATCGAAGAAGCTGCGGAAGGCCGTATCGAGATGCCGCAGGGCTTGTTGCGGCGGCACGGACGATACTTCATTGAGCCACGCCGTCTCCTCCTGCTTCTTCAACTGCGTGAGGCGCGCCGATGTCTCCTTGTAGTACACACGCTCCTGCCGCTCGTAATAGGCATCGGTACGCAGCCGCAGTGCCCAGTTATAGACATATCGCGTCGCGCCGAATGTCCGCGCCAGCATGTGCTTCTGGATGACATTCGGATAGCAGCGATAGCGATAGGCACGCTTCTGTTCCATGCTTTAAACCGTATCATCGAGCATGTAAGATGGCAAGCAGAATGGAGAGCGGCATTCCTCCCACGCCTGAAGGCGATGGGTTTCCTGCCGCATTTTCTATGGTCGCACTACATGATAATGGGCATGTGAGCGCGGCGGGTGCGGCGGGTACAATTCGTCGCGTATACTGGCCCCATGGAAGTGCACGAACCGATCCACGCGCCGCATTCCGTTCCGCTCGCCTGCCCGCGTTGCGGCAGCAGCGACCTCGCGCGGGACGGTGCGCACCCGAATGAGTACGTCTGCGCGCATTGCCGGACGCGCTCGCGCCTGATGCCGCAGCGCAACCAACTGCTGCTGCTCGGCTGGGTCTGCGCCGAGTGCGGGCACGACAACGAGCGCGGCAACCGCTTCTGCACCGGATGCGGCGCACCATTGACCAAGCCCTGCCCGAGTTGCGGCGCGACGATGCGCATCGAAGACCGATACTGCAACGCCTGCGGCAAGAGCCGCCCGGAGATCGTCGCGGAGTGGTATCGCGCGGGCAAGAATGCGTTCGACGCGAACCGGCCGTGGGAGGCGATCCCGCCATTGCAACGACTGGCGCACCTCGATCCGAACTACGGCGATGTGCAGCGCCTGCTGGAGCGGGCGCGGCAGCAACTCGTCGCGCGCCCCGCACCAACGCCGGTAGAAACGCCCTCCCCCGCCGCGCTCGCCGTGCGTGAGGCCATCGCGGGGCTGAAACAAGGGAAGAATCGCCGTCAGGCCGCGCGCCGCCTGCTGGTCGTCACCGTCGCCGCGCTGACGGCGATGGTCGGCGCCTCCATCCTCGTCGCGCTGCTGCTCAGTTCGGTGGCGTTCGGCGTGCTCTTCTTCTGCTTCCTCTGCGCGCTGATCGGCGCGAACATTTGGATCGCCTTCCACAATCTCTAAATCTCTTTCCCAATCTCAGGAGGCACTCCGGTGGTGTGCGTTGCTGCCCGATTGACCACACGTATACGATCAAAATCACGCGATTTAGGCGACATTATTCATTTTATCAATGCTGTTTGAATAATATTGACATACCGGGGCGGATGCGCTAGGCTTTGCGTATCGGCCCACGCTGCCGACACGAATGAAGTGATGCATCTCTCCAATGATGCGCCACATGGGTCATGAGGGAAGCAAGGGTGTACACGCCGGAAACTCCCGATACATGCCACGCCAGAAGCGAACCGCACGCCAATTATTGCCTTGCTTGCGGCGAATGTGGTGTCACTCGTCGGCAGCATGTTGACGCTGATCGCGCTGCCGTGGTTCGTTCTCCAGACGACGGGGAGCGCAACGAAGACGGGGCTGACGGGGTTCTTCGTCGCGCTGCCCGCCTTTGTCGCGGGGGTATTCGGCGGCACAATCGTGGACCGGCTCGGCTACAAGCGCGCGAGCGTCATCGCCGATGCCGTGAGCGGGGCCGGCGTGGCGCTCGTGCCGTTGCTCTATCACACGATCGGCCTCGCCTTCTGGCAACTGCTCGCGCTCGTCTTTCTCGGCAACCTGTTGGCCATCCCCGGCCTGACCGCCCGCCGCGCCCTGCTGCCGGAACTCGCGGGGCTGGCGCGCTGGCGGCTCGAACGGATCAACGCCTCGTTCGAGGGCATCCAGTACGTCTCGCTGCTGCTTGGCCCGCCCATCGCGGGGTTGCTGATCGCCGTGCTCGGCGCGAACAACGTCCTCTGGCTGGATGCCGCGTCGTTCGCCGTCTCGGCGCTCGTGGTGGGCGCGTTCATCCCGGCCGCGCTCGCAGGCACGAAGCGCGCGGCGAGGGGGCGATACCGCGACGAACTGATGACGGGGCTGCGCTTCCTGCGAAATGACCGCCTCCTGCTCGCCCTCGCGGTCGGCCTCGCGCTGACGAACTTCCTCGGCGGGCCGTTCTTTGGCGTCGTGCTCCCGGTCTTCGCGAAGCGCACCTACGACAGCGCGACGGCGCTCGGCGTGATGGTCGCGGCGATTGGCGCGGGCCAGATCGTCGGCGCGACGATCTACGGCGCGATTGGCCACCGGCTACCCCGCCGTGCGCTCTGGATCGCGGCATTCATCACCTGGCCGTTCAGCTTCCTCATTCTCGTGCTCACTACGTCGCTGCCGTTGATCGGAGTAGTGTTCGCGCTGACGAGCATCGTCGCCGGGTCAACGAACCCGCTGCTCGTCACGATCCGGCACGAGCGCATTCCCGTGGGGCTGCGCGGGCGCGTCTTCAGCACCTTCTCTGCGATCAGCCAGGTCGCGCAGCCGCTCGGTCTCCTCCTCGTCGGGACCCTGCTTGACCGGATTGGCCTCCCAACGACGGTGATCGCGCTGATGCTCCTCGAAGTGGCGCTCGGTATCGGCATGATCTTCGTCCCGGCGCTGCACGAGATGGACGCGCCTGCACCCGCAGGGCACGACTGGGCGGCGACGCAAACCGTCGGAGGGAATTAATTGCTCGCCGTGTTGCGCCAGCGAAACTTCGCACCGCTCTGGTTCGGGCAACTGATCTCGGTCTTCGGGGACTGGGTGCTGCTGATCGCGCTCCCATTCTACATTTTCGACGTGACCGGCTCCGCGCTGGCAACCGGCGCGATGTTCATCGCGCAGACGGTGCCGCGCATCCTGCTCGGCTCATTCGCGGGCGTCTTCGTCGATCGGTGGGACCGCAAGCGCACGATGATCGCGACGGACGTGCTCCGCGCCGCCCTGCTCCTGCTGCTGCTCGCCGTCCGTTCCGCCGACTGGCTCCCGCTCATCTACGGCGTGGCCTTCTTCCAGGCGGTGATCGCGCAGTTCTTCGTCCCGGCGAAGAACGCCGTCATCCCGCTCCTCGTCAGCGCGGACGACTTGGTCCCGGCGAACGCGCTCAACTCCCTCAGCGAGAACCTGACGCGCCTGACCGCGCCCGCACTCGGTGGCGCGCTCTTCGGGCTGCTCGGTCTGCGGAGTGTCGTGCTCGTCGATAGCGCGTCGTTCTTCCTCTCCGCGCTCGCGATCGCGCTGATCGCCGTCCCGGTTGGCAGGCGCGCGGCGACTGATTCCGGTGGTGCATCGTGGCGCGCGGCGTGGGGCGAGTGGCGGGACGGCCTGCGCTTGATCCACAGCGTGCCGACGATCACCGCCGTCTTCGCGGCGATGGGCACGGCGATGATCGCGGAGGGCATTTTTCTCGTGATGCTCGTCCCCTTCGTGAAGATCGCGCTCCACGGCGGCGCGCAGGATTTCGGCTGGCTCGCGAGCGCGCAGGCCGTCGGCGGTCTGGTCGGCAGCGCGGTAATCGGGCGGTTGGGCAAGGCAGCGCGGCCCGCGATCCTGATTCCGTCGTGCGGCTTCCTGTTCGGCCTCTGCGATGTCGCACTCGCGCTGGCGCCCGGTCATCTGGGGTTGGCCCCGCTCGTGACCGCGCTGGTGATGATCGGCCTCGCAGGGGTGCCGATTGTCGGCTTCTTCGTCGGCCTGCAAGCCCTGCTACAAGGCAGCATCGCCGATCGGTACCGGGGCCGCGTGTTCGGCGCGTTCTCGACCATTGTCGCGCTGATGACGCTCTGCGGGCAGGGAATCGGCAGCGTGCTTGGCGACCGCGTCGGCGTCGTCCCGCTCATCGCCCTCGCGGGATGCTTCGACATCCTCGCGTCTGGCGTCGCCTTCGTCTTCCTGCGCCGCGCATCGGGCAGCACGATGGCACCACAAGAGTCGGCGCGACCGATGGTTGAGGAAGCGACGCTACGCGGATGATCTCCCCAGGAGGCTTACTCTCGGGTTCCCGTGCCATACAGGAAGAACGTCGCCGTCTCGCGCACGTCGATGGTGAGGCCGACGCGGGCGCAGCGGGCGGCAAGCGCGGCGGGATCGTAGAAATTTTTGACGATCTGGTACGCGCGCCCGTCGTTCAACTTGCGCGTCATCACCTGCGCGTCCTGCTCAGGCAATTGGTGGTTGTTGGCGGTGGTCAACGGCTCCCGGCGGCCATCGACGAAGAAGACTTTCCCGCCGGGCCGGAGCGCGGCGGCAATCGTCGCGAGGAAATCATCCAGCCGTTCTGAAGGGATATGTGAAAGCCAGAAGCAGAAGCAAACACCGTCGTACCGGCCGTCCGGCTGCCACGCGAAGAGGTCCGCGATGGCATACGAGACGCGGTCGCTCGCCACCTTCGCGCGGTTGAGTTCGACCATCTCGGGAGACGCATCGACCGCCATGACCGACGATGCCGTTTTGATGAGTCGCTCCGTCCAGATACCGGTGCCGGGCGCGAGTTCGAGCACATCACCCGTCAGATCGAGCGCATCGAAGGCGACGAAGACCTCCTCCATCTCCGCAAACCAGCGTCCGTTCTGCTCCGCGCCGTGATCGTACCGCCCCTGCCGGTACCACCACTCGTCGTACTCGGCGGCACGGGCGCGGTAGTAATCCACCATATCCGTGAGCACATCGGGCGAAACGGTATCGCGCATCCCTAACCTCTCCTTCTTCCTGACACTTGCAGTGGTGGTGGCGGGCTTCAGCCCAATATGGTTCAGTTCGCGACGAGTGGCGGTGCGTGGGCTTGCGTAGGGGTGGTTCGTGAACCACCCCTACGGAAAGATTCCGCATCCACCCGTATACCCAATACTACAGCACGTCGGCAATCGCGGCCCGCGCGACAGCGAGCGGCACGTCGCGACAGGGGGTGACACGCGCGTCATCAGCGCCTCCCTCCGGCAGCAGCCAGGTCGTCGTGCCGCCGACCGTCTTCTTGTCCCGCGCGATGTACGGAACGATGCGGTCGAGCTCGAGCGACAACCCGAGGTCCACCGCGCGACGCGACAACCCATAGGCGTCGAGCAGTGCACCGTATGCCGCCGGGAGGTTCGCCGCGCACCGGTCGAGCGTCGCCGCCATCGCCGCCTCCGCCCGCAACCCGAGCGCGACCGCCTCGCCGTGGAGCATCGACACCGGCGCGCCTGATGTGGTATCCGCCAACGCCGCCGCCTCGATGGCGTGGCCCGCCGTGTGCCCGGTGTTGAGCATCGCGCGCAGCCCGGTCTCCTCCCGCTCGTCGGCGCGCACCACAGCGAGTTTGAGCGCGAGGTTCCGCGCGATCACGCTCGTCAGCGGCAGCGGCGCGCCCGCCGCGAGCAGATCGGCACGGTCGCGGAGCGTCGCGAGCAGCGTCGGCGCGAGGACACCCGGCACGCCGCCCTCGACGAATGCGTGTTTGATGATCTCCGCCCACCCGGAGCGGAATTCGCGCGGTGGCAGGGTCCGCAATGACGCGGGATCGACGAGCACGAGGTGGGGCTGGTAGAACGCGCCGACGAGATTCTTTCCGGCGGGGAGGTCCACCGCCGTCTTGCCGCCGACGCTCGAATCCACCATCGAGAGGAGCGTCGTCGGCACCTGCACGAGCGGGAGGCCGCGCAGGTACGTCGCGGCGACGTACCCCGCGAGATCGCCCACCACGCCGCCGCCGAGCGCGATGATCGCGGTCTTGCGATCCACGCCCACCGCCGCGAGCGCGCTGTACAATTCCGCCACCCGCGCGAGGCTCTTGCTCGTCTCCCCGGCGGGCACAGCGAGCGTCGCCTGCAGCGGCAGGCTCGCTTCCCGAAGCAACGCGCGCACGCGATCACCGAGCACGGCGTCCACACGCTCATCGGTGATGAGCACGACGCCGGACAGCCCGCCCGGCCAGCGCGCCGCGATGCGCTGCGGCAGCGCCGCGAGCAGCCCGTATCCGACGGCGAGATGCGAGTCGTGGGATGCGGTCGCGAAGCGGTCTTCCCAGAGCGCAACGGGTTCCCCGTGCACGAGCGCGGCGAGTAGGCGGGAGATCTCCGTCGGCGTGCGCCCCTCCGTGTACAGCGACAGGTCCGCCCGCGCGTACGATGGGGCGCGGCGAATCGTCATCGCCCGGAGCGCCTCGGCAGGGTCGGCGCCCGCAAGCAATGGGCGCGCCGCGACATCGTCACCGGCGCTCCGCGCGTGCTCCTCGAGCCGCGCGAGCAGCGTCTCCGGTGATGCGTCGAGGTGCACGACGAGCGACCCCCGTCGCATCACCGGCCAGTTCGCCTCGACAGTCACCACACCACCACCCGTGGCGATCACCGCCCGGTCTTCCCGGCAGGCACCGGCGAGCGCGGCGGCTTCGAGCGCGCGGAACGCCGGTTCACCGTCCTCGGCGAAGACGCGCGGGATGGGCTTCCCGGCCCGCCGCTCCAGCAAAACATCCGTATCGACCGCGCGCCAGCCGAGCGCATCCGCCAAGAGCGCCGCGACGGTGCTCTTCCCGCTCCCACTCAGCCCAACGAGGACAATCCGCCGATACTCCACGGTAACTCCTGGAACGATAAACCACAGAGGCAACAGAGAACACAGATTCTCTTTTTGTGTCCTTCTCCGTGCCCTCTGTGTCTCTGTGGTTAAGACTTCCCTTATCAGAACCTGTGGCCGAAGTCGGTGGAGAAGACGTACTCCGTGTCGCTCCACGGCTGCCGCCACCTATCGTCGTCGAAGCGGGCGAGGCGGAAGGGCGTGAGATCGACGGTGGGGGGAACGCCGGTGATGATCCGCGCCATGCACTCGCCGATCGCGGGGGCCTTCTTGAAGCCCGCACCGCTGAATCCGACCATGAGGTACAGCCCGTCCACACCGGGCGCGCGGTCGAGGATCGGGTGCGTGTCCGGCGACATGTCGTATAACCCCGCCCAGCCCGTGACGAACGTCGCGTCGCGCATCGCGGGCATCCGCGTCGCGATTTGGGCGACGGCGGCCCTGCCGTACGCCGCGTCCACCGTGTCGTCGTAGTCGTCGGGATCGACGTAGGAGTGGTGCTCCGCCGTCGCCACACCCATCAAGGTCTGCCCCGGCTTCCACTTGCGACAGAAGACGCCGGCGGCGGTATCGACGTACGCCATGTGGCCCGCCGCCATCGCCGCCGGTCGCTCCAGGATCGCGACGGGCACGCGCATCACCTCAATGGGCACGGAGACGCCCGCCGTCGCGAGGAGCGGCCCGCTCCAGGTATTCGCGCAGCAAACGACAATGGGCGCATCAACCGCGCCGTCGCTCGTCTCAACACCGGCGGTGCACCCGTGCGCAGTGCGGATCGCCGTCACCGCCACGCCCTCGCGCAGTCGTGCGCCGCGATCCTCCGCTGCCGCGATCAGCGAGTGCGTTGTGATAACCGCATCGACTGCGCCGCCCTCCGCCTCATACGCGGCGCAGACGATATCGTCCACCCGGTCGAAGGGCTGGAGTTCGCGCAGTTGCTCCGCCGTCACCACCTCCGTCTTGATGCCGATCTGCCGCTGCATCGCGACATTTGCGTGCATCCGCGCCACATTCGGGTCTTCCGGCCCGGACTGGTAGACCGTGGCGATCAGGCCGCTGCCGTCGTACCCGCAGTCGCCGCCGACGATCTCCCGCCAGTTGCGGAAGACCTGCATCGAGTGGTGGACGAGCGTCGCCTCCGGCACATTGGTGTAGTGCTGCCGCAGGAGCGCGCCCGTCTGGCCGGACGCCCCCGCCGCGACGTGCTTCTTCTCTAGGATGAGGATGTCGCGCACCCCGAGGCGCGTCAGATGAAAGGCGACACTCGCCCCCATCACGCCCGCCCCGATGATGACGACCTCCGCGCGGTCCGTTGCCATGCCCGTCCCTCCTCTGCGGCGCAGTATACCGGAGGGACGGCAGAATTGGACCGAAGGCGCGAAGAGAAAGCGGGGATTTAACACAGAGAACACAGAGGAATCCTCTTGTATTGCTTTTCTCTGTGCCCTCTGTGTTCTCTGTGTTATGCCCCTCCGCCCCCCTAGTCGTTCAAGCGCGTGATGCGTCAGTCTGCGGCGGGGACGACCTGCACCGGCGGTTGGAGTTCGAGGCCCCGCTGCGCGTTGCGCTGCCACGGCGGGGTGAGGCGCGGGCGACCGCCCAACTTCTCTCCAACCGTGCCGACCAACCCGCCGAGGCGATCCTTGACACCCTGAACGCGCGCGCCGCCAACACCGAGCGAGGTCTTCGTCCCCTCCTGCACGCCGTTGAGCCACGCGCGCACGCCGTCCGGGTTCGCCAGGGCGCGGGCGATGGCCCCGGTCGCGATCGTGCCGCCGTACGCGATGACCGCCTTCGGCACCATCGGCGCGCCGGGGACGAGCCGGACGGCCCGCTGCGCCAACTCTCGCCACCCAAGCCCGGCAACGAGGTACGGGGCGGCATTCATGATCGCCGTCTTCTGATCGTCGAGGTCACGGCCGTGGATCGCCGCGAGTTGGTAGGCGAGGATGAGTTGGTTCTTCGTCAGCACAAGGAAGTCCGCACCCGTCGCGGCCACCCCACCGAAGAGCGGGATGCGCGCCGTGAGGTCCGCCATGATCGCGAACTGCGCGTTCGACCGCGCCGTCTGCTCGATCAGGTAATCCGTGAGCGGCTGCCGGAACCCCGCGAAGGTGCGCCCCCAGGAAATCCGGCGGTCGGGGCGCAGGAGCGGGATGAGCCGGGAGCGCAACGCCCGGAGCGCCCGCGGGTTCGTCGGATCCGCGACGGTGATCGACGGGATGCCGGGGTCCGTCTCCGCACCCGGCCCGGTGATCACCGCCATCGCCGCCGTCTGCCGCTGATCGGCGACGAGTCGGCGCACCACCGGATGGTGGCGGATCGCAGGCGTTGGGTCGAGGAACAAGACCGCGTCGTACGACGCGGGGCCGACCTGCAAGCCATCCAGTACTTCCGTCGTCGCGACGGTCGTCGTCGCGCGGGCCGCCGGTTCATCCGGCGTCTCCGCGCCCGCGAACGCGAACGCGAATTGCTGCGCCAGCCGGGCATCCGCGCCGATGACGAGAAGAGATGGCGGCTGCGCCAGTTGCCGTTTCAGGTCCCCCAATTCCATCGTCCGAAGAACGCTCAGGAAATCGCGTGCATGATCCTTCAGTACCATCGTTGCAAACCCCTTTCATGGCATCACATCCCCTTCGATACATGCACGGAGGATGCCAACATGAAGACGCTGCAAATGGTATCAGAATTACGAAATACGCACTACAGCGACACCATCCTCTCATCAACGTTTTGTTGCACCCAACGCCATCGGCGCTATGACGGTGACTTTTCCTGATCATTCTCATCCGTTCAGCAATAGCGCATCCACCATCGCACCGGCCGGGGCATTGACGATGCCCTCAGGGATCACGATGAGCGCCTTCGCCGCCGCGAGCGTCGCGACATTCCCGCTCCCCTGCTCCATCACCGCCGCAACGTCCCATCCCGTCGATGTTGCGACGACCGCCGCATGCAGGTACGCCTGCCAAGCGCCGCGATTCTCCAGCGTTGCGCGCAATCGCACCCGCACCGTTTGCGGAATCTCCGGCGATTGACCGAGCATCCGCGCGAGCGCCGGGCGTGCGAGCAGATGGAAGGCGACAAACGCGGCGACCGGGTTTCCCGGCAGCGCGAGGATTGGCGTTTCTCCGATGTGACCGAAGGCGACGGGTCGCCCCGGCCGCATCCGCACCTGCCAGAAGTCGAGCGCCCCCTGCGCGGCGATCACCGCGCGCACGGCATCGTGCGCCCCGACCGAGACGCCGCCGCTTGTGACGATCAGGGCCACATCCCCTACCGAAGAGAGAATGCGCCGGAGGTCGTCCGGCGTGTCGCGCGCGATGCCGAGCGGGATGGCCTCCCCGCCGTACTGCGCGACGAGCGCAGCCAGCATCGGGCCGTTCGCGTCCGCGATCTGCCCGGCGCGTAATGGCTGACCGACCGGGACGAGTTCGTCGCCGGTAGAGAGCAGCGCGACCTGTGGCCTGCGCACGACCGGGGGTTGCGCGACACCAGCAGCGGCAAGGAGCGCGATTTTGCCCGGATCGAGTCGGGTTCCGGCGTTCAAGAGGGTCTGGCCCGCGCGGACAACCTCTCCCTGTCGCCGTACATTGGTCCCAGGCAAGAGAGGCCGATGAATGGCCATGGTCGCCGCGCCACCGTCCGTATCCTCGACGCGCGCGACCGCATCCGCACCGACCGGCAGGGGCGCACCCGTCGTGATCGCGACCGCCTCCCCCTGCCCAACCGGGGGCGCGGCGACGGCACCGGCGGGCTGCATCCCGATCACTCGCAGCATCAGGGGCGTGGTCCCGGATGCCCCGATTGTATCGGCGGCGCGGAGGGCGTACCCATCCATCGCGCTATTGGTGAAGGAGGGAAGATCGCTCGCCGCCAACAGATCGACGGCGAGCGTTCGTCCGAGCGCGGGATCGAGCGCGGTCGGCTCCGCGCTACATCGCCGGAAGCGCGCAAGCACCCGCTCCTGCGCCTCCGAAACCGCGAGGGGGCGCGGCGTCTGCATGGGGGCAACCGCTCCCTTCTCGGCATGGCCCTGCGGCGGGTTTACTCCTTCAGGCCTTCCATCGCGGTCACCAACTCGCGGACGGCCTCGGCGGAGCGTTGGAGCGCGCCGTACTCATCGGCGGTCAGTTCGATCTCGATCACCTGCTCGCGCCCGCTCGCGCCCAACTTGCAGGGCACGCCGACGAAGAGGCCATGCACGCCGTACTCGCCCTCGAGCAGTACCGATGTCGGCATGATGCGCTTCTTGTCCAACAGGATCGAATCGACCATCGCGCAGACGGAGGACGCGGGCGCGTAGAAGGCGCTGCCCGTCTTCAGGAGGTTGACGACCTCCGCACCGCCATTCGCCGTCCGCTGCACGATCGCGCCGATGCGCTCCTGCGAGAGCAGCGCGGGCAGGGGGATACCAGCGACGGTCGTGTAGCGCGGCAGCGGCACCATCGTATCGCCGTGCCCACCGAGCACGAACGCGGTGACATCCTCGACCGAGACGTCGAGTTCCTGCGCGATGAAGGTGCGGAAGCGTGCGCTGTCGAGGACGCCCGCCTGCCCGATGACGCGCTCCTTCGGGAAGCCGGAGGCCTCCAGCGCGACGTGGCACATCGCATCGAGCGGGTTCGAGACGAGCAGCAGGATCGTCTCCGGCGACTGCGCGACAATCTGCTCCGTCACGCTGCGGACGATGTTCATGTTCGTGCGAAGGAGATCGTCGCGGCTCATGCCGGGCTTGCGCGCGATGCCGGACGTGATGACGACGATGTCCGACCCCGCCGTCTCCTCGTACCCGTTCGTGCCGGTGACGAGCGTGTCGTACCCCTCGACCGGGCCGGACTGGTTGAGGTCAAGCGCCTTGCCCTGCGGCAGCCCCTCCACGATGTCGACGAGCACGATGTCCGCGTAATCGCGCTCCGCGAGACGCTGCGCGGTCGTGCCGCCGACCATCCCCGCACCCACGACGGTAATCTTCTTCCGCGACCCTGCCATCGTCTCCCTCCGCATCGGTTGATTCACGATCGTATCCCGACTACCGGGGAACGCATCCTATCACAGCGACGGGGAAAGATGGGAAATCCCCCGCCACTGTCACGCGCGCGGGGCGTTCGCCCGATCAAACGATCACTTTCCAGTCGTATACGATGCGGCTGTACCAGAAGAACGCGAGCAAAATGGTCGAAATCATGAGCAGCGCGACGGCGACGCACACCCCCCACCGGCCATGCCGCGTGAGCCAGCCGAGCGCGACGCCCGCGCCGAGCGAGACGGCGGGCAGCGCGTACAGCGGGTACCGCACGTAGAGCCGCGCCACG
>JAABUS010002977.1_pt1 | contig 29293 bp, 28 predicted proteins | sample 5560161 | NCBI WGS metagenome assembly JAABUS01 (sample SAMN10711885, study PRJNA513376) | rock metagenome | isolation source: Antarctica rocks | place: Antarctica: Victoria Land, Trio Nunatak nord | collected 2016-01-04
GATTAAGACATAGATCAAAGTTGCCACAAATTGAATTGGATAATTGCTTTAATTAATTACAAGTGCGACAGCAACTTATCAAATGTACTATTTCGCTAATTTAAAAAGGCAGCACATTTGAATTAGATAAACAATGGATTGAATCCTGCAAACTGCCGTCCCTATCGCTGGCCGACCTTTGTACCATCAAAAATTAAAGGATTAAAAGATGGAACTTCAAAACAACACGATTTTAATTACAGGCGGCACAAGCGGCCTTGGCTACGAATTTGCCAGTAAGCTATTTGCTTTAGGCAACACGGTAATTATTACCGGAAGGGATCAATCCAAGCTTGATCTGACAAAGAAAAAACTTCCGGGCATCCATACTTTTCAAAGTGATGTGAGCGATCCTGAAGCAATTGTTCAACTATATGAAAAGGTTATCAGCCAGTTTCCTGAACTCAATATGCTGATCAACAATGCAGGTGAAATGCGCAAAATCAGCCTGCATGATACTTCCATTGACCTGCACGATATTACCCGTGAAGTGGAAACCAACTTAATGGGACCAATCCGTATGGTACAGGCTTTTCTACCTCATTTAAAGCAAAAGAAATCTGCTGCCATTCTTAATGTTACCTCCGGCCTCGCCCTGGTTCCGTTTCCGATTTCACCTATCTATGGCGCTACTAAATCGGGCCTACGCTCTTACACAAAATCACTGCGTGTGCAGTTGAAGAATACGAACATCAAAGTATTTGAATTAGTGGCTCCGGGGGCTAAAACACCTTTGAACGATAAGTTTGCCAACATGGATGGGTTTGATGAGAAAACACTGATGGATCCCGACAAATTAATCGCTGCTGCGATCAAAGGGTTACAAAACGATCAGTTAGAAATCTATCCTAGCGTGGCGCGTATCATGTTAATTATGAGCCGAATCGCGCCATCATTTATGCTGAAACAACTTAGCAAGACAGGTGCAAAGGAAATGGCAGGTACTGAAAAACGTAAGTAAAAATAGAACAGTACGGTACCGCTACATAGTTATAGATCGACTTAAATGAGGTTTCATAAGTAAATTCCAGTTGATATGGATTTGCAATAAATCTAATCAGAATATTAGTGGATAAGTTACCCAATATGATGGTAGAAATACAAGGTAAGTTGTTCAAAACCTAATTAAAATTATGTAAAAATTTAAAGCTCGTTTAAATTCATACCTGCCGAATTCATAATGCTTCTTTTATCACCTAAAAATCCACATTTGTTTTTTATCTTAGAACAAAGGCTGTAGAAGCCTTCCTGTTTTTTATGAAGTTGTTTAAACTTTTGGTTTTGTCAGAATAAAACTATTTATAAAGGCAATCAACTCATCCCCCTAACCCCCTTCAAAGGGGGAAAGCCTATCGCTTACCTTTCTAAACGTCAGAAAATATGGAGATAGAAATATATGCGCCAAGGTTTTCTTCCCCCTTTTGAAGGGGGCAAGGGGGATGACCTCCTTTTTTAGGTGATAAAAGAAGTATGCTTATAAATAATAAAAATTAAAACAGGTTTAAAAAATGATAACAGGAAATTGGCCGGTGCGCCGTTGGTTTGGTAAAACTAAAAATTAAACGGAGTATTGTAAAGCAGGTTTAAATCCATATCAGTAAATTGATGATGCTTCTTTTATACCAATAAAATTCATATTTGCCGGGTTCAAAGTAGAAGATAAACAAATAATTCCTACCGGAGAAATTTGGCGCAGGCGGAAAAAATAGGCTTTTTTGCAGACGGATTGATCGTAATTAACCTTGAGCCAATGACCTATTTCATCATTATCCTTTGTATCGCCGGCCTGATCCTGCTGATCAGTGCAGCCAAAGTGCACCCTTTCCTTGCTTTTTTGCTGATTGCCATTGTTGCGGGGATTTCGCTTGGGCTACCGTTGGATAAAGTAGCCGGTTCGATGGAAAAAGGCATCGGCGATATTTTATCCTCATTGGTCATTTTGATTACGCTGGGTGCCATGTTTGGCAAATTGGTAGCGGTAAGCGGCGCGGCACAGCGCATTGCCACCATTATTGTAAACGCTTCCGGAAAAAACAATATCCAATGGGCCATGATGACGATTGGTTTCATCATCGGCATCCCGCTTTTTTACGGAATTGGTTTTGTGCTGATGGTGCCGCTTATTTTTTCTGTGGTTTACAAATATAAATTGCCTGCCGTAGCCATCGGTTTGCCCATGCTGGCCGCGCTTTCGGTTACGCATGGTTTTCTGCCGCCGCATCCTTCCCCTTCAGCTTTGGTGGTGCAGTTTCATGCCAATATGGGTTTGACTTTATTTTATGGGATTGCATTGGCTGTTCCTGCCATCATCATCGCCGGGCCAATCTTTTCAAGCACTTTAAAAAAAATGCCGTCCAATCCCTTAAAATCTTTTGTGGCCGAAGAAATATCGGAAAAGCAGTTGCCCGGCACGTTCAACAGCTTTTTTACAGCTATTTTGCCGGTTTTATTATTGATGGGCACCAACGTTGCCTCCTTTGTTTTGCCTGCTGGTTCGCGCTTTCATGCGTTCATTGGCTTTTTGGCCGCGCCCTCGGTTGTGCTGATTATCGCCCTTACTTATGCCACTTTTTCCTTGGGTATCTTTCAGGGCAAAAGTATGGCCAAGGTGATGGGTTTTTATACCGATGCGGTAAAAGACATTGCTTCCATCCTGCTGATCATTGCCGGTTCGGGTGCTTTAAAACAAGTTTTAACGGATACCGGCATCAATAACCAGTTTGCCGCCATGCTGCAAAACCTACACATGCAGCCGCTGATTTTGGGTTGGATCATCGCTGCAACAATCCGCATTTGCATCGGTTCGGCAACAGTGGCCGGGCTGACAACAGTCGGTTTTATCCTGCCGGTCATGCTTTCTTCGCACACAAACCCTAACCTGATGGTGCTTTCAGTTGGTGCCGGCAGTTTGGCTTTTTCCCACGTCAACGATTCCGGTTTCTGGCTTTTTAAAGAATATTTCAACCTCAGCGTAAAAAATACTTTTTTATCTTGGTCAATTATGGAATCTATTATCGCCATCGTTGGTTTGATCGGTGTCCTACTTTTAAACACAATTTTATAGTGATAAAAACAGCATGGAAAATTTAACAGCAGAACAGCGTTTCGCACAATTGGGTTTAAGCCTGCCGCCAGCGCCAACACCATTGGGCGTTTACAAACCCTGCCTGACCGACGGAAAATATTTGTATATCTCTGGCCACGGCCCTGTCCGGGACGATAAAAGCCTGATTATCGGACGGATAGGAGAAACGATGAATATGGAAGACGGCAAACTGGCAGCGCGGCATGTTGGCTTGACCATCCTTGCAACCATCAAAAAAAACTTGGGCAGCCTTGACAAAGTAAAACGCGTGATCAAAGTTTTAGGTATGGTTAATTGTACGCCTGATTTTGAAAAACATCCGTTCATCATCAATGGTTGCAGCGAACTTTTTGCACAGGTTTGGGGTGAAGAAAACGGCGTTGGCGTTCGCAGTGCCGTTGGAATGGGTTCGCTCCCGGATAATATTCCGGTAGAGATCGAAGCTTTGCTGGAGTTATGGTAAATGGATTTTGTAACCAAATATTTTGTAAATTCGATTTATGGAAAAGCTGATCATTAACGTACCGGAAGGAAAAAGTGCTTTAATAAAAGAATTGCTGAAGGAGCTAGGCGTAACCATCCAACAGGAAAAAATTGATATGGAAGCGTTTAAAGAAAAAATATTGCAAATTCCTGTTTGGAGCGATGAAGATGTAAAGCCAATAGAGGAAGCCAGAAGCGCTTTTGACAGCTTAAAACCTGTTCAATGGTAATTGATTCTAATATCTTTATCGAACATCTTCGTGCAAAAGACAAACCCGCAACTAAATTCTCCCTACTCTTAAATGAGAGAAAAAAGCTGTTTATATCAGCTGTTTCTGTGTTTGAGCTTTATATGGGGGCAACAAACATGGAGAAAGAAAAAAGCATTCAATTGCTAATTGAAGGAATTGCTATTCTACCATTTGATTATAAAGTTTCAATAAAATCGGCTGAAATTTTTCATCACCTTAAATCAAAAAATCAGTTAATTGAGTTTAGAGATATATTCATAGCGGCCACATGCCTTGTAAACGATTTACCTATAATTACTTTAAACAGTAAGCATTTTGAACGAATTGAAGCATTGAAAATAATACAATAATACAATGCTGATTTTTAGCCGGTAAAAGAAGCATGCAAAAACCCTGGTACGAGATAGAAAACACCGAAAATTTAGATACGCCTGCGCTTGTTATTTATCCCGAAAGGGTAAAACACAATATTGCTTTGCTGATCAAAATGATTGGAAATGCAGATCGTTTACGTCCGCACATTAAAACCTGTAAAGCTTTAGAGCCGGTTTTACTGATGCTAAAAGCCGGGATCAAAAAGTTTAAATGCGCCACTATTACCGAAGCAGAAATGCTGGCCATGGCGAAAGCACCGGATGTTTTGCTGGCTTATCAACCGGTTGGCCCTAATATCAACCGTTTTTTACAGTTGATCGAAACCTATCCGGAAACTAAGTTTTCTTGTTTGATCGATAATCAACCCTCAGCCCAAAAACTGAACGATGCAGCAATCCGTCAGCCAAAAAAAATCAATGTTTTTGTCGATTTAAATGTGGGCATGAACAGGACCGGGACCGAACCCAATGCTGCCGTTGACTTGTACGGATTTTGTGCCTTAAAGGAAGCATTGAACCCAATTGGTTTGCACGCTTACGACGGTCATATCCATGATACCAATTTGGAAACCAGGCATAAAGCTTGGCATACTTCTTTTATGCAGGTAAAAACAGTATGGCAGAAACTACTCGAAAAAGGATTTGCGGAACCGGTTATCATCGCCGGAGGATCACCTACTTTTCCTTTTTATGCGGAACAAAAAGAGGTAGAATGCAGTCCCGGCACTTTTATTTATTGGGACGAGGGCTATCAGCAGCATTTTACAGAACAGCCTTTTTTGCCGGCTGCGTTGTTGGTTTCAAGGGTGGTTTCGCTGCCAGGTTCAACAAAAGTTTGTTTGGACCTTGGTCATAAATCCGTTGCCTCAGAAAGTGGTTTGCAGCATCGCATCCGTTTTTCAAATGCGCCGGATTTAAGGTTGATCAGCCACAGCGAAGAACATTTGGTAGCCGAAGCAGGTGAAAACCATCAGTATCAGATAGGCGATATTTTGTACGGCTTGCCTTATCATATTTGCCCGACGGTTGCGCTGCATCAGTTTGGCCTGACTGTCGAAAATAATCACTTCAGCGGAAAATGGGAAACCATCGCCCGAAACCGTAAACTAACGATTTGAAATACAATGTTTATTGTTGATGCGCACCTCGACCTAAGTATGAACGCGTTGGAATGGAACCGCGATTTAACTAAACCGGTTGCCGAACTCAATGCTCGCGAAAAAGGGCTGACAGACAAACCAGACCGTGGAAATGCTGTAGTGTCGTTGCCGGAACTGCGAAAAGGCAACGTTGGTTTGGTGGTGGCTACGCAGATTGCGCGTTATGTTGCGGCCGATAATCCGCTTCCCGGCTGGCATTCTCCCGAACAAGCCTGGGCGCAAACGCAGGGACAACTGGCCTGGTACCGGGCGATGGAATTTGCAGGGGAAATGGTGCAGGTCAATAACCTGCAATCGCTGGAAAAGCATTTGGCTTTGTGGGAAGACGGTTCTCCAACGGAAAACAAACCAGTTGGCTATATTTTGAGCTTGGAGGGAGCGGATTCTATCCTTTCCATGCAGCATCTTGAAAAAGCGTATCAGGATGGCTTGCGGGCTGTCGGGCCGGCGCATTATGGCCCCGGCCAGTATGCGCAGGGAACGGATGCGACAGGTTTTATGGGCGCAAAAGGGCAGGAGTTGCTGCGCGAAATGGAACGGCTGAACATCATTTTGGATGCTACACATTTATGCGACGACAGTTTTTGGGAAGCGTTGAACCATTTTAATGGAGCCGTTTGGGCCAGCCATAATAATTGCCGTGCGCTGGTAAACCACAACCGGCAGTTTAGCGATGAACAAATTAAAGCTTTGATTGCCCGCGGCGCAGTAATTGGCGGCGCGCTGGATGCTTGGATGATGGTGCCAAATTGGGTTCGCGGGCAATCAAACCCGAAAACGATGAACTGCAATTTGGAAGTGGTGCTGGATCATTTGGATCACATTTGTCAGTTGGCCGGCAATTGTTTGCATGTTGGGATTGGTTCAGATCTGGACGGTGGTTTTGGCCGGGAACAATGCCCGTACGATCTGGAAACGATTGCCGATCTGCAAAAATTAAATGGATTGTTGCAGAAACGCGGTTATTCTGCGGCTGATATTGACCTAATATTGCACGGAAACTGGATCGGGTTTTTAAAAAATACCTGGAAATAAAGTATATGTTTTAGTTTTTACCAGAGAAACCCATCATGCTTCTTTTAGCATATAAATTTTATAACCGTATTTTTAGGTGATAAAAGAAGCATCCTCAAAATCAATTCCTTATGCAAGTTCAGGATAAAACGGATACTGGTTTTACGATTTATTATTTGACTGAACAAGCCATTACGATTGAGTTTGGGCAGCAAATCGAGCAGAAAACTTTAAAGCAGATCCGGCAATTAGATCATTTGCTACGCCAAAAACCATTTTCCGGCTTTCGCACCACTGTTCCGGCTTATACCACGTTGAGTGTTTTTTTTGATCCGGTAGAAGTGATTAAGAACCCGGATTTGCGAGGCTTTGATGCGTTTGAGAAAGTTTCCGCTTATGTCCGGCAATTAAAAAATGAGCCATGGCCGGAAGAAATCACTACGATAAAAACAGTAACCATTCCGGTTTGCTACGGCGGCCATTTCGGCCCGGATTTAGAGGAAGTCGCCATTTTGCACAATTTAAGCGTGAAAGAAGTAATCACTCTGCATTCTGCTGCTGTTTACGAAGTTTATATGATGGGTTTTGTTCCCGGCTTTGCTTATTTGGGTGGTATGTCCGATCTGTTGGAAACGCCCCGGAAAGCTTCTCCGGGAAAATTTATTCCGGCCGGTTCGGTTGGTATTGCAGGGAAGCAAACCGGCATTTATCCCTTGGAAACGCCTGGCGGCTGGCAGATCATCGGCCAAACGCCACGGGTACTTTTTGATGCTGAAAGGCCGCAACCGGCACTTTTAACAAGCGGCGACCGGGTAGTTTTCAAACCAATCGATCAAAATGAATTTGAGCAATACCGGGACTAAACGAGATGCAGATCAGCCTGATTAAACCCAGTTTTTTAAGTACGTTGCAAGATTTGGGGCGATGGGGTTATCTGTCGCAGGCGGTTCCCGTTTCCGGTGCGATGGATACTTTATCAGCCAGGATTGCTAATAAAGCAGTTGGAAATGAAGACCAGGCCGCCGTTATAGAATTTACTTATGCCGATGCTAAATTTGTGGCTGATACAAACATTTTGGTTGCTTATGCAGGAGATGGAGCGGGTTTTAAAACTGAAGCTCAATATTTACCTTCCGAAAGACCAGTTTTTATTCCTGCCGGAACGGTAATCAGCCTGATTAAAAATCCGAAAGGCAGCCGTACTTATTTAGCTGTTTCCGGAGGATGGGACGTGCCGGAAGTTTTAGGCAGCCGCAGCACTTACCTCACCGCTTCTTTTGGTGGTTTGCAAGGCCGGCAATTGCAGCGCGGGGATTCTTTGTTCAATAAAAATCAATTATCAGCAACAGCAAAAAACATTTTAAATAAATTATCAGGTGATAGGGTCAACTTTCCGAATTGGAGTATTGCCCGGCAGCTTTTTTTACCGGCCTATCCCAAATTTATCCGCGTAGTGCCCGCACAGGAATTCAACTGGTTTGATGGCCGCTCGGTATTCGATTTTTTATCTTCGCCTTATCGGTTAAGTTTGCGCAGCAACCGGATGGGGTTTCATTTGGATGGTGCCCGGATGGATCGCCTTGTAAAAAAAGAACTGCTTTCTACCGCGGTTGCGCCCGGCACGATACAGGTTACGGGCAATGGCAGCATGATCCTTTTAATGGCCGATTGCCAGACAACAGGCGGTTATCCGCGCATTGGCCAGGTTGCAGCGGTTGATTTGCCTTTATGCGGACAGCTTAATCCGGCGCATGAAATTTATTTTAAAGAAATATGCAGGCATGAAGCGGAAATGCTTTATTTAGAACGGGAACAGCAGTTGAAAAAGCTTACAGTTGCGATTCAACATAAATCTTTTTTAAAATAACAGATGCAACAAATTGATTTAAATTGTGATATGGGCGAAGCGTTTGGCAATTATCCTATGCCCAACGACGAAATTTTGTTTGATTCTATTACTTCGGCCAATATCGCTTGCGGTTTTCATGCCGGAGACCCGGAGGTGATGCAGCATACTGTTTTTATGGCCATAAAAAAAGGTGTGGCCATTGGTGCACATCCGGGCTTGCCTGATTTACAAGGTTTTGGCAGGCGGGAAATGAAAATCTCTGCTAATGAAGCTTACCAGATGACGCTTTACCAGATCGGTGCATTGTACGGTTTTGTAAAAGCAGCACAGGGCAAACTACATCATGTAAAAGCCCACGGCGCATTGTATAATATGGCCGCAAAAGATCCAAACCTGGCTAAAGCAATTGTGGAAGCGGTACATGATTTCGATCCCAACCTGATACTTTATGCTTTAGCCGGAAGTGAAATGATTTCGGCAGCTAAAAAAATAGGGATAACAACCGCTTCCGAGGTTTTTGCAGACCGTACTTACCAGGATGACGGCTCATTAACAACTCGCGCACAACCTAATGCATTGATTACGGAGGAACAGTTAGCTATCGATCAGGTAATGCTGATGGTCCAGCAACAAAAAGTAATTTCGGTCAATAAAAAAACGGTCCCGCTCAAGGCCGAAACTTTATGCCTTCATGGTGATGGGGCGCATGCCGTAGAGTTTGCCAAGTTGATTAATACCAAACTAAAAAGCGAAGGCATCAGCATACAAGCACCGCGTAAATGAAAAAACACAACTGGAGCGTTTTGATCGGTGCAGCTTTTTTGATGGCTACTTCCGCTATCGGGCCGGGTTTTTTAACGCAAACTGCTGTATTTACCGCTCAATTGGGTGCCAGTTTTGGCTTTGTGATATTGCTTTCCATTGTGCTGGATTCTATCGCGCAGCTAAACATCTGGCGCATTATTGCCGTTGCCGATCAGCCCGCGCAGACCATCGCTAACCAGGTTTTTCCGGGTTTGGGTTATTTCATTTCTTTCCTGGTTTTTTTGGGCGGAATGGCTTTCAATATCGGCAATATTGCCGGTGCCGGTTTAGGGCTTAATGTATTGTTTGGCGTGAGTGTTGGCCAGGGTGCAATCATGAGTGCCATCATTGCCATCGGTATTTTTATCTATAAAGAAGCCGGAAAAGCAATGGATTTATTTGCTAAAACCATGGGCGGGCTTAAAATATTGCTTGCCCTTTTTATCGCTTATATTAGTAAACCGCCACTGGCAGAAGCAGTGATCAGATCGGTCAATCCTACACATTTCAGCTTTACTGCCGTGCTGACCATCGTTGGCGGAACGGTTGGCGGTTATATCACTTTTGCAGGCGCACACCGCTTGCTGGATGCCGGTTTGACCGGGCAGCAAAACCTTCCGGCGATCAACAAAGGTGCATTAAGTGCCGTAGGATTGGCCTCTTTAATGCGTATCCTTTTATTTGTAGCAGCATTGGGCGTAGTAAGTGCCGGCGGTAAATTAGATCCTGCCAATCCGGCTGCTTCGGTATTTCAACTGGCCGCAGGTGCATTTGGGTACAAACTGTTTGGCTTGGTGATGTGGTCGGCAGGGATTTCTTCCGTTGTCGGTTCTGCTTATACATCGGTTTCTTTTATCAAAAGTTTCCATCCTTTTATCCTGAAATTCAACCGGCAAATCATCATCGGCTTTATTGTGGTTTCGGGCATCATTTTTTTGATGATTGGCAATCCGGTGAAAATTTTGCTGACTGTTGGTGCCATCAATGGTTTTATCCTGCCAATAGCGTTGGGTATTATGCTGGTTGCTGCTTATCGTTCCAAAATAATAGCTAATTATAAGCAACCACTTTGGTTAACTGTGTCAGGCGTTTTAGTTGTAGGAACGATGGCCTGGATGAGTTACGGCGTAATTGTACAGTTGATCAAACCTTAATTTCTACTTATGAAATTGTTATACTTCAATACTTCTTTTATCGGTATATTTCTGTTGTCATTTAGTTTAGTCAATGCCAGTTATGCGCAACAAAATAACAAACAGATTGCCATAAAACCCGGCGTTTCTTTTGAATTAGCCGCTTACCGTCGTTCGGTCATCAGCAATATTCAATACACGCTTAACTTTGATATTCCTTCAGATAAAAGTAAAGCCATTGATGCAACTGAAAGTATCAGCTTTAATTTGTCAGCAGTCAATCAACAGTTACAATTAGATTTCAAACAAAGTATCGATCATGTAAAAGCAATTGATATCAACGGTAAAACCATTTCAATTAATTTAAAGGATGAACATTTGCTAATCAACCAGCAAAATTTGCATGTTGGAACGAACACAATTGACGTTGGGTTTATAGCCGGAGACCAATCGCTCAATCGGAATAAGGATTACTTGTATGCCTTGTTTGTACCAGATCGTGCGCGCACAGTTTTTCCTTGCTTTGACCAACCTGACCTGAAAGCTAATTTCCTACTGACGTTGCAAGCCCCTGCTGATTGGAAAGTTTTAGCCAATGCCGTAAAAAAAGATTCGATTGTAAACAATCAGCGAATTACCTATCATTTTGTCAGTTCCGATAAATTGCCTACTTATTTATTTTCCTTCACCGCAGGAAAATACAGCGATATAAAAAAGACGATCGGCAACCGCCCAGCAGAATTTTTACATCGGGAAACGGATTCAGCAAAAATCAAACTCAGTATTGATTCCATTTTTATTGCGCATCAAAATGCAATCAGCTTTTTAGAAAGTTGGACAGGTATTAAATTTCCTTTTCAAAAAGTTGGTTTTGTGGCCATCCCTGATTTTCAATTCGGCGGAATGGAACATCCGGGCGAAGTGCAGTACAAAGCATCAAATTTATTTTTGGATAATGGTGCTACAAAAGATCAGTTTATTGCCCGTTCAAACCTCATCTCGCACGAAACCGCGCACATGTGGTTTGGCGATATGGTAACGATGGAATGGTTCAACGATGTTTGGATGAAGGAAGTTTTTGCCAATTTTATGGCTGATAAGGTGACCGAAAAGATGATGGGCAGCGAGACTTTCAACCTCAAATTTCTGCTGGACCATTACCCTGCCGCTTATGGCGTTGACCGTACACAAGGAGCAAACCCAATCCGGCAGCAACTTTCCAATTTGCAGGATGCAGGCTCGCTATATGGAAATATCATTTATCATAAAGCACCCATCATGATGCGGCAATTGGAGTTGCTGACGGGAAAGGAAAACTTCCAAAAAGGTATTTGCGAATACCTGAAAAAGTATGCTTACAGCAATGCAACCTGGAATGATCTGATCGCTATTTTAAGCAATCATACTAAAGCAAACCTTTACGAATGGAACAAGGTTTGGGTAAACCAGCCGGGCAGGCCGGTGTTTGAGGAGCAGGTAAATTACAGCGGCGGCAAGATCAAAGATTTCACCATGACCCAGCATCCGGAAACTGGCGCAAAGCGTACTTGGCGGCAAGCGTTTCAGGTTACTTTGGTTTATGCTGACCATAGCAAAGTGATCCCGGTAAATATGGACAGGGAAAAAGTAGTGCTAAAAGAAGCATCGGGACTGGCAAAACCTGCTTTCATCTTGTTTAATGCTGACGGAATGGGTTACGGTTTATTTCCTGCCGATAAAAACAGCATTAGCCGTTTGTATGATTTAGAAACTCCGCTGCAGCGCGCTTCGGCTTATATTACTGCTTATGAAAACATGCTGTCGGGCCGGTATTTCAAACCAGATGAACTTTTGAACCTGTTTGAAAAAGGTTTATTGCTGGAAAAAAGTGAAATGAACCTGCGATTGCTGACGGGTTATATCGGTACGATATATTGGGAATTTTTATCGCCTTCCGTCCGGCAAAACACTGTAAATGAGCTTGAGCAGAACCTGTGGAACGCTTTACAGTCGCAAACTTTAGCCAACAACAAAAAGATTTTGTTTAAAGCTTACCAGGATATAAGTTTGAGCCCGTCTGCAAAAAAGAATTTGTACAACATCTGGCAAAAACAGCAGCCACCAACAGGCGTAAAACTGACCGAAGACGATTACACTTCGCTCGCACTTACAATTGCTTTAAAAAGCGATACCGTAACCTCTGTATTAAAACAGCAGCAAGCACGCATTACCAATGTTGACCGGAAAGAAAGGTTAGCGTTTTTAATGCCAGCTTTATCTTTGGACGTGCAGGAACGGGAAGCTTTTTTTAACAGCCTAAAAGATCGGAAGAACAGGCAAAAAGAATCCTCCGTTGTTACGGCATTGGCTTATTTGAACCATCCGCTGCGGCAAAATACATCTGTAAAATATCTTCCGGAAAGTTTGGGGCTGGTGGAAGAAATCCAGAAAACGGGCGATGTGTTTTTTCCGCAATCCTGGCTGGCAGCGATCTTTGGAAATTATCAAAGTCAAGAAGCTTATCAGATTGTAAAAGCTTTTCTGGCCAATCATCCAAATTACAATCCAAAATTGAAAGATAAAATTTTGCAGTCAACGGATAACCTGTTTCGGGCGCAAAACCTGGTCAATACCAAATAAAAAATCAATGCATAGCTTTTTTGCTGCTTGATACTTCTTTTAGCACACTTAAATTATCACTATATTAATCCAAATTTTATTCATTGTCCATAAAAGCTTTTTTGAAACTAACCCTGTTTACAATGGCAGCTCTGATTTGTGGCTGCTATCAAAATTAAAATAACCTGCTTGTTTTTTGTTAAAAATATTTCGGGTGCTTCTTTTATCATTCTTAATTTTGGGGTGATAAAAGAAGCATGGTTACTTCCGAAATGAATCAATGGTTTGCTGCTGGCCGATCATTGCGCCCAAATAGCCAAATGAGCAATAGAAATATGCCAGGTATGGATTAAGTGTTTTTTGTAACCCAACTGCATCAACCTAAAAAATAACATGTTGTTAATTATATTGAATGTAATTTTTTGCTTGGCCTTTCTGGCTTTTGCTTATGTCAATTTAAACGACAATGATGCCTGGCTTTGGGTCAGCATTTACATGGCTGTAACCATTTGCTGCGGGTTGGTTGTTTTCAAGGTTTATTATCCGGTTGTATATCTGGCACTGATCATTTTTTATCTGTGTTATGCGGCCATCCTATTTTTTGTTAAGGATGGGGTTTTGGATTGGATCACAAAGTACAAAAGGCCAAGTATTGTAGAAACGATGCAAGCCACCAAACCTTATATTGAAAAAACCAGGGAATTTTTTGGCTTGTTGATCATCACTTCGGCTTTACTGATTGATTATTTTATGGTTGGTAAATAAACAATATTTTAATGCGGAGAATTGTGCCCGTAGGAAAATGTTGCATCGGCCGTAACAAAACAGATGCTTCTTTTATCCAATAAAAAACATTAAGCCTTTAGGAATATTCTTTATTGAATAGTTATCTCTTAAATTTGATGGTTGTAAAACATTACTTCTACACTAAAATTTAATTAGCACATGGCCATAAATTTGCAAAAAGGACAACGGGAAAATATAAATGCGCCCAAGTTTACCATTGGTTTGGGTTGGGACACCAATACTTCTTCCACAGGGAACGAGTTTGACTTGGACGCTTCTATTTTTATCCTCGGGGAAAATAAAAAACTGCTTTCGGACGAGCATTTTATTTTTTACAACAACCTGCTATCCCCGGATGGCGGCGTAGAACACACCGGCGACAACTTGACCGGTGCCGGCGATGGCGATGATGAGCAGGTTAAAATTGATTTGGCACTTATTGATGCCCGCGCAACCGAACTAACGGTTGTGGTTACCATTCATGAAGCCGCAAGCCGCAGGCAAAATTTTGGCCAGGTGCGCAATTCTTTTGTCCGGATTTTTGATACTGCTACCAATACAGAATTGCTGAAATACGAGCTGGAAGAAGACTTTTCTATCGAAACAGCAGTAGAATTTGGGCGGATTTACAAACGCGACGGCAAATGGAAGTTTGAAGCCGTAGGCGTAGGCATGAAAGGTGGTTTGCAAGATTATTTAAACAAGTACAATTAAAAAACTATGGCTATAAATCTTCAAAAAGGACAGCGCATCAACCTGGAAAAAAGCAATGGCAGCAAACTGCAAAGCATTTGCGTAGGCATTAATTGGGGCGCTATTGAAAAAAAAGGTTTCTTCGGTTTTGGTACGACAAAAGAAGCGGTGGACCTGGATGCGAGTTGTGCGCTTTTTGATGCTTCCAAGAAACTACAGGAAACCATCTACTTTGGCAATTTAACTTCTAAAAACGGTTCTGTAAAACACAGCGGCGATGATTTGACCGGCGATATTGATGGTGATGATGGCTTGGACAACGAGGTGATCACGCTTGATTTTTCTTCGCTGAACAGCAATATCGAACACGTAGCTTTTGTGCTGAACAGTTTCCGCGGACACGATTTTGGCCGGATCCCGTTTGCTTCCATCCGCATTTATGAAGGAACGCCGAAAATAGTAAAAGAGGTTTTTGCAACCTATGATATTGCGCACAATGCTGGTTTTTCCGGTTTTGTATCGATGGTGATGGGCGTTTTTTACAAGCGCAACGGCGAGTGGAAATTCAATGCCATCGGCGAACCTACAAAAGATAAAAAACTGCCCGAAACGATCACGACGGTTATCAATCAGTATTTGTAGCAAGCACCATTTTTTTGCCGGTAAAAGAAGCATCAGCCCAAAACCTAAAAATCTAAACACAACCATGGAAACCAATCCGGTTAACAGCACTCCAAGCGTTCCTTCTGTCAAATTGGATAAAGACGGTAATGTTGATCTATCCAAAATTACACCTGAGGACGAGCAAAAGCTGAGCGAGATCAGCAAAAAAATTAACCCGGCCGATGTGAATTCGATCTTGAATTACGGCGTGGAAGTGCAAAACTCGATGGAAAAATACAGCAATGCATTTCTAACTTCGGTGCGTACTTACAATTCGGGCGAAGTTGGTGTTTTGATCACTGACCTGCTTTCGGAGCTGAATTATATTGATGTGGATGAGCTGGAACAGAATTCTTTCCAGCATATTTTGTCCAAAATTCCGTTTCTGAAAAAGATTGTGGCGGACACGCAAAAGCTTTTTCAGAAATACGATACAGTGGTGAACAATATTGACAAGATCACCAATAAAATTAAAGCCGGCCGGTTAAATTCGATCAAAGATAACAGTTCACTGCAAACCATGTTCGACAGCAACGTGAGTTACATCAAGCAGATGGAAGAACTGATTATTTCCGGCCAGCTAAAGTTTAATGAGTTGAGCGGAAAATTAGCAGAAATGGATGCCAATCCTGCTGATCACCAAGATTATGAAATTGCAGACCTGCGGGATTTTGTGAACCGTTTGGACAAACGCCTGGCCGATTTAAAAGTAGTCCGTTTTATCATGATGCAATCGCTGGCGCAAATCCGCGTGGTGCAGAACAACAATACTTCTATCGCAGAAAAAGCACAGTCCATCATTTCTACCACCATTCCGGTCTGGAAAAATCAGTTGACCATTGCTGTAGCTTTGCACCGGCAAAAAGAGCATGTAGAAGTGCAGAAAAAGATTTCGGACACGACGAATACGATCCTGCAAAAGAATGCCGAACTGTTGAAACAAAACAGCATTGATGTGGCCCGTGAAAACGAAAAAACAGTAGTTTCTATCGATACTTTGAAACGGACTACGCAATCGCTGATCGAAACGCTGACCGAAGTAAAACGCATCCATGATGAAGGAACACAAAACCGGAAAGCCTTGAATACTGAATTGCAAAGTTTGGAAACAGAGTTGAAGAAAAATGTAACCAGTATTAAGTAATTTTGCATGAATGGACGAGCATCTGCAAACGATATTTAATGAATCTAAACGGATCATCAGTAAATTACAATTGCTTGCTGCTTTTTTTGAAGAAGAAATCCTTTATAAAATCTATCTGCGCAGTCAGGTGATCCATCAAATGTTTGAGCAGAACCCGGAACTGGACGCCAGCCATCTCGAACTTTTTCATCTGCAATACACGGCCAGTTTAATCGATCTTTTAAAAAAGGTCAAAAAAAGCAACGAGAAAAATGTAAGCCTGCTTTTTGATGAAATCCAACTAAACAAAGAACTGACAGACAAGCTTTTCAACTCTTTTTATACAGAAAAATCTTACCAGGCGGATCAACAGAAACAGGCGTTAAAAATAAATACATCCTTGAGGAAATTATACCAGCTTTTGTCTGATCAAACTGACGAATACCCGTTTTCCAAAAATATCAACAGCTTTAGTGCGCGGTTTTCGAGGGATTTTTATTACGATATTCCGGCTGAATTGTTTACTGATTTAACGCATTGTAATTCTTCGGAAGTTTATACTAACGCGCACGCTGCAATCCAAAAAAAGCTATTGGGTTTGTTGTGTAAATATGATTTTAAAACAGCGTTTTTTTGCGGATTAAAAGCTGGCGATACTGTTTTGGAAGTATATAAATTTGTGGATGCCGACCGCTACTTTCTGTTTTATCCGGCCAGGAACTTATTCCTGTTTTGCGATTACACGAGAATTGCCGACATTCATTTGTCTAACTCCTTGTCCAACAAACAGAAAATCGTTCAGGAATTGAACGATAAAAACGATCAGTTGCGCAGCAGTATCAACGTAAAAAAAACTTATTTGCCACCGGAAATAAAATTGCTGCTGGCCGAAAATTATAAGAAACTGAGCGATATCAGCTTTTTAAATAACATCGGTAATTTTGATGTACAGGCAAATATTTTAAAATCGATGTTGAATACAGATATGATTTAAATTATTACCTTGCTGTTTTTAGGTAACAAAAACCTAAAAAAGAGGTCATAAAAGAAGCATCATTAAAAAACTACTATGGATATTTTACATCAGTTATTAGGCGAAGACATACAGGCAGGTTTGCTGATCATCCTGAATTTAATTGTGATCGAAAGTTTGCTTTCTGTAGATAATGCAGCCGTGCTGGCTACCATGGTGATCGATTTGCCAAAAGAACAACGCAGCAAAGCACTGCGTTACGGCATTTTTGGCGCTTACCTTTTCCGTGGGATTTGTTTGTTTCTAGCTGCCTGGTTAGTCAAAATTTGGTGGTTAAAACCATTGGGCGGCCTGTATCTGTTGTATTTGGCTTATGATTTTTTTAAAGGAAAAGCCGATGCGGGCGACGAAGAAGAACCCGTTAACAAAAGCGAAAACTGGGTTTACCGATCTACCGTTGGCCTGGTTGGTACTTTTTGGGCAACTGTAGCTTTGGTGGAAGTAATGGATCTGGCCTTTTCTATCGACAATGTTTTTGCTGCCGTTGCTTTTACCAAGCATGTGTTTTTGATATATGTGGGCGTATTTATCGGGATTTTGGCAATGCGTTTTGTGGCGCAGGCTTTTGTAAAACTGATGGAAAAGTTTACATTTTTGGAAACGGTAGCTTTTGTAGTGATCGGTGTATTAGGGTTCAAACTTTCTGCTTCTTTATACACTCATTTTTATCCAACGTCGTCATTTTCAGAAATACTGGAAGGCAAAAAAACAGATTTGTTCGTTTCGATATTTACGGTGGCTGTATTTTTGGTTCCGGTAATTACTTCTGTGCTGTTTAATTTCCCCAAAAAACACGCTATTGATTTGGAGATCACGAAAGACGCAGGAAAGGTGTTGGATAAAAGTTGACGGAACTTATCAACTTTTAGGTGGTAAAAGAAGTATTTCTGTCATTTCGACCAAAGGGAGAAATCCTATTCAAAGTGATTGATTTTTCAAATAAGATTTCTCCCTTTGATTGAAATGATAATGCAATCAGTCATAAACACCAAATTTATTGTGCTAAAAGAAGCATCAGTTTTTCCACCGAAAGCTTTTGATCATCACATCAATATCCCGTTTTACAAAATCTAAAACCGGTTTAATAGAATCTTGCCGCGGGGCTTCATTAAAGTATAAAGCACCTCGAAGATAATTTTTGGTACTGTCTGTAAGGTAAAACTGAACTGCCGAAGCTGCGTTTCCATCAATCCGGTAATAAATACCATACATTTTTCGATCCGGGTAAGCAATTTCACCTTCATCAATTGCAGTTGCTTTTACGGTATGTTTAAAAGCGAAAGTATGGGCATCTTCAATCAATTCATTAAACACTTTTTTTGAAGTTACCGGCATGTAGCTTAAATGCAAAGTGCCTTTAAAGGAAGGAAATTCCAGGTTGAACCAGCAAGGCTGTGCATTTTTGTTTTTATCTGCTTCGATAGTAGCGTAAACAGGATAGGAAAAGGTAAACGGACAATTGCCGGAATAGGAAAGGTATTTTTTTTCAGGAAAAACAATGCGAAAAAATCCGCGGGGTTTTGGAGAAAAGTCGTGGTTATTGCAGGAAAACAGCAGGATTGATCCGGCACAAAGTAAAAATGCTTTCCACTTTTTAAACATACTCGTGGTTTTTTTTATTCCAGATTTCCCATGATTTTTCTGCTTGTAAAACGAGCATCTCGTAACCGTTTTTAATTATAGCTCCCTGTGCCTCACCTTTTTGCAGGAATATTGTTTTCTCCGGATTGTAGATCAGGTCATACAGCAAATGCTTTTCGGTAATAGCTTCGTAAGGTATATGAGGAAAAGCAGTGATGTCCGGATCGGTGCCTAATGGCGTAGTATTAATGATTAGCTTATAGTTTTTAACTAATTCCAGTGTTAGTTTGGTATACAAGATTTGATTTGGTTTTGGCCTTCGGGATACCACTTGAAACGGGATTTTAAGCTTTTTCAATACATATCTTACCGCTCTGCTGGCACCTCCGTTTCCTAAAACCAAAGCTTTGTTATGCTGGGATTGGAGTAATGGTTTAAGCGAATGCTCGAAGCCATAAATATCAGTATTGTAGCCTTCCAAACGGAAATCCTGATCTACAAAGCCCACTTCACCCGAGAAAGCAGCCGCAATCGCACTTTCCTGTATAACCTTGATACAGTTGACGGCTTCTACCTTTTTTGCTTCCGGATCCATCCAGTTCATGTAATATACAGCACCAATTTTGTGTGGTATTGTTACATTTAAGCCCAGCAGGTCAGAATTCTCTTTAATAAATTCCGGAAAATTACTGAGGTTTTCCAGTTCAAAAAGCTCATAAGAATGGTCTTCAATACCTTCCCGCTCAAACTTTTCTGTAAAATATTTTTTAGAAAAAGAATGAGTCAAAGGGTAACCTATCAATCCGTATTTTTTCATGGCTTTTTGTAAATCAATATTGTGTTATCAGGCAATGGATAAACAGTACGTTGAAATTATTGATTTAAGAAAAAATCAAATGTATCGCTGCGCAGGCCAAGCCGGATTGTTTCCAGCGGGATCACTTCGGCCGGCGCAATATTGCCCAAGTTTACGTTAGCCCCGATTAATTTGATAAACCAAACCTGCTGTGCTTTTTGCGGTGCTTCCCAAATGATCTTTTCTTCCGGGATCTGGGTCAGGATTTCATCCACCAAGCCCTGCCTTACTTCGCCCGAATCGCGGTAGATGCCTACATTTCCGCTTTCGCGGGCTTCTGCAATTACTTTCCAGGAACCGGCTTCCAATTCAGCATTCATCAGTTTGATCCATTTATACGGCGCAAAAATCTTTTCCACATCTTTAGAGCCTACTTCAGAAATGACAGTCAGTTGTTTACTTAATTCTTGGATATAATTGCATTTTTCGTCATGGTCAATAGTGATAGAACCATCAGAAATTTCTGCATAGTCCATCTGGTATTTATCCAGGGTGCGGCGGTAATCATCAAACTGGCCACGTACAATAAAGGCTTCAAACAGAGTTCCACCAAAATAAACCGGGATACCTGCATCGCGGTACAGCTTTAACTTCTCTGTAAGATTTGGGGTGATGTAAGACGTGGCCCAACCCAACTTTACAATATCGGTATGCTGTCCGGATACTTCCAAAAAGTCTTCTACCTGCCTCAAACTCAACCCTTTGTCCATAACCATGGTAAAGCCTGATGATCTTGGTTTTTGAGTTCGCTCCGGAATATTATTAAGAAAATAGTTCATTTAAAAATAGGTTGTTGATTAAAAACCGGCTTTCGACCGGTTTTTTTGGGTAAGCGCAAATGTAAAAAAATCAAAACTTTCTGTTTTTAGGGTGCTAAAAGAAGCATCAGTTTTTTTAGGAACGATAAAACCGGTTGATAATATCCACAATAGCTTTATTTTCCTGCAACTGCGGCAAGTATTCAAACAAAATAGGATGTTTTTCCGGATCGGTAGTCAGGGCAATTTCCAAATATTTCAAAGCTTCGTTGTGTTTGCCTTTTGCAAAGAGATAGGCTACCATGCGGTAAAACAATTCTGCAGCATCCGTATTGTTTTTGATGGCTTCTGCAATGGTCTCAATCGCTGCCGTTAGTTTGTGCTGCTCATAAAGGATGGAAGAATAATCCAGCCACGCATCAACATCCAATGGATTTAGCTCGATCACTTTGGCATAAGCATCTTCCGATTCTGGTAGGTTACCCAATTTATAATTGGCATCCGCAATGGCAAACCAGTAATCCGGGTTGCTGTCGTCCAGCTCCAAAGCCCTTTTATAATAGCGCAAAGCCTCAAAATAACGTTCTTCAAAATCAAGGGTTACGCCGATCCCAAACCATGCATCGCCCATTTTGGCATCTTTCCGAACCGCTTTTTTGTAGTAAGCGCGCGCTTCGTCCATGCGTTCCAGCTTTTCATAACATTCGCCGATAGAACAATAAGTATCTGCACTGGCAGATTCATACTCCAGCGTTTGTTTATAAACCTCTATCGCTTCCGCGTATTTATCCAAATTGATCAGTGCATTTCCTTTATTGAAATAAGCATAAGTAAAGCTTTCATTGATCAGGATAGCATAATCATAAGAATCGATTGCTTTTTCAAACAAGCTCAATTTGGTAAAAGCATTTCCTAAATTGTACCAGGCAGCATAGCTATAAGGCTCCTTATCAATGTATTGCTCGTAAAACTGCACGCTTTCGTTTTGCCGGTCGAGCACATCGTAGCAAAAAGCCAACTCGTACAAAGCGTCTTGATTTTCCATGTTTTGCTCCAGACAAAGTTTCAAATAAGTGATCGCGCTGTCATATTCCCCTTTGCTTTGATATACAAAAGCAATGTGCAGCAGGATATCGTCCGTTTCTTCGGCCAGCGGCAAAGCTTTTTCGTAGTTTTCTAAGGCTTCTTCGTGGCGTTCCAGGCTTTCGAACAAGTTTCCGCGGATAATATAAATATCAGCTTCAGAAGGTTCTAAGCTTTCTGCTTTTTCCAATATGGCAAAAGCATCGGCAACTTGGTTGGTTACGATAAAAAGCTGTGCCTGTTTAATCAAAAAAGCGGCAGCAAAAGGATGCTGGCTCCGGGCATAAGCAACTACTTGAAGTGCCTTTATCGGATCGTTTTTTTCGATGTAGTAGTCAATAATGTTTTCAAATACCTGCGTATCAAAAAAATACTGATCGTGGTTGCGGATCATTTCTTCATATCGTTCTACAGAAAACCGAGGATCCTCAGAGAAATTGTAATCAAATTCTTCTTCCATTCAATTTTATTAGCAGAACTATGAGCTGTTATTTTTTAATTGTCAATACTAATTAACAGCATTTAAATTAGATATTTTAAAAAACGCAATACTGAAAAGGTTTTTTGTTTCGTTAAATAACCGTTCAACTTATTTCAATTTCAGCATACACAAAAGAATACTGTTTTTACCTGCCTAAAATTGTAGCTTTGACAAAAGTACGAAAAAGCATTTTTAATTAATTGTCCTCACGATAAAGTATGAGTAATCTAAACGTTATAAAAAGCTTTTTTAGTGTAAAATAGCAAGGTTCCGTACCTTGTGCCTCCGGGTAAAAGCATCTGCTGAAGTGATAAAATCTATATTCCACATCCATACATTCATGAAAATTAATTTGAAAACAACTATAGTTGCCATAGTTGCCTTATTTGCAATAAACGCATTGGTTATAGCGCAGCAAATGCCGCCTAAAGTTGCTGACCTACCTAAAAACTGGCATATGCTGGACCTGAAAAAAGACGGTTATTTTGGGGTGAGCCTGAACCAGGCATATGATTTTTTGAAGGGTAAAAAGAGTACAACAGTAGTTGTAGCTACCATTGATAGCGGCGTGGATACTTTGCAAAAAGATTTGCAGCCGGTTTTATGGGTCAACACACGTGAAAAAGCCGGCAATGGCAAGGATGACGACCACAATGGCTATGTTGACGATGTGCATGGCTGGAATTTTTTGGGCGGGTCAAACAATCGGTGCGATGTAAACGAAACGACAGAAGAAGTACGTGAATATTATCGGCTAAAAGATAAATATGCGGCCATTACTATGGCAGCAGCGGCCAAAGATAAACCAGAATATGCTTACTGGCTGAAAGTAAAAGGTATCCGTGATTCCACTGTGAGCAAATCGCAGGCAGAACTGAACCAGCTTTCTCCGCTGATGAATGCTTTGGTTACCACCGATGCTTTTTTGAAAAGGTCATTGCATTTAAAAGCAGGACAATCCTTTACCAAAAACGATCTGAATAACCTCAATTCTAAAAACGATACGCTTACGCAAAGTAAATATATCTGGGGTTTGATTTTTCAAGACGCAGATAATGCTAAAACGGATACCAAAACCATTACCGAGCTGAATGAATACATTACGAAGCTGAACAACGATGTAAACCCTGATTTGGACGCGCGTAAACGGGTAGTTGGCGATAATCCCAACGATATTAATGACAAAGTTTATGGCAGCAATCAGCTAAAGTTTGATGATGCTTCGCACGGAACAGGCGTTGCCGGGTTGATCGGTGCCATCCGCAACAATGGTTATGGCATTGACGGCATTGCTGACAACGTAAGAATTATGGCGATAAAAGCAGTACCAAACGGAGATGAATATGATAAAGATATTGCGGGTGCTATCCGTTATGCAGTGGACAACGGCGCAAAAGTAGTGAACATGAGTTTTGGTAAAAAAATCTCCCCGCATAAAAAATGGGTGGACGATGCCATAAAATATGCTGCCGAAAAAGATGTGCTGCTGGTGCAGGCTTCCGGCAATGATAACCTGGATGTAGATGTAAAACCGGAATTTCCAAACGATACTTTTTTGGATGGAACAACTTCGGACAACCTAATCAGCGTAGGTGCTTCTGCTGCTTTAAATGATGAAAACCTGGCGGCTACTTTCAGCAATTATGGTAAAAAAAATGTGGATGTTTTTGCGCCCGGCGTAAAAGTAACTTCTATTGACAAAGATGCCGAATTTAATACGGCTGACGGAACCAGTTTTGCTTCGCCGATCACGGCAGGGATTGCAGCATTGGTTTTAGAATATTACCCAACTTTAAGTGCCAGGCAGTTGAAAAAAGTTATCCTGGAATCTGCAAAACCCTTGCAAGGCATGCAAGTAATAAAACCGGGAAGCAAAGATAAGGTTGATTTTACGGCACTCAGTAAATCCGGTGGTGTGGTCAATGCTTTGGAAGCACTGAAAATAGCTTCTGAAATGAAGGGCGAAAGAAAGAAATGATACTGTTTTTATAACCCTAAAATGTAAGGCTGAAATTTATAAATTAATTACAGCCTTGCATTTTTTACCTGTTGGTTCAATTTTGTGTTTTCTTCATCGTCATCTTCTTCCAGGTTGTATTCCTCTTTTATCGTGTCTAATTCCTCTTCTGTTAAATTTTCAATACCCAGCCTTTTATTATTTCCTGTTTCTAACGCATAGATAATTTCGTCCAATTTTAGCTGAGTAGCTTTATCTGCTTTATTCTGGCCCTTTTGAATAAGGAACAGCATGATAAAGGTGATGATGGAAGTGCCGGTATTTAAAATCATTTGGGAATTCTCAGAATAGTGTTGAAAATAACCATAGATCAACCAAAGCAGCATCAGGCCATTTGCGGTCATGATCCCCGAAGTGCTTCCTGTCCACTTGATCACTCTGGTTGTGATTATTCCCCAAAAATCTTTATTCATACAAAAAATGTTTAATTGATTTTATTACAGAATTAATAAACTCGATAACCCTGATTTGGTTTAAAGTTGTCAAGGTTTTGTGTGTTTATACGTAAGTAAAACTATTCTGTTAATCCAATGTAATTTGTCTTTTAATGCTTTCCTCAAGCGAAATAAAAGTTTCGGTACGCTGTATCCCTTCCACACTTTGTATCTGTTCGTTTAAAATTTCCCTTAAATGTGTCGTGTCCCGGCAAATAATTTTGGCGAAAATACTCCAACTGCCAGTAGTGTAATGGAGTTCTACAATTTCGTTCACTGTTTTCAGTTGCTTCACGGCATTATTATACTGCGAGCCTTTTTCCAAAAAAATCCCCAGGAAAGCGCATACATCATACCCTAATTTTTGCGGGTTGATTTCCAGGTTTGCACCTTTGATAATACCCAAATCCTCCAATTTTTTCATCCTAACGTGAATTGTACCGCCGGAAACAATCAATTCTTTAGCAATTTCTGTGTAAGGCGTGGTCGCATTTTTCATCAGGATAGATAAAATTTGTACATCCAGATTATCAATTTCTGAATTATGGGGTTTTTTGTGAGGCATATATTTGCAAATATGTAACGTTTAACAATTATAATTTAAATTTAAATAAAAATAAAATTATTTTGTTGAAATATTTGCAAGGAATTGAAGCAAGCCTTAAGTTTGTACAAGCAAACAGAAAAACGTTCTTTATAATTGCTGAACAAAGAAAATTGTAGGATGGTGAAATTTGGCAGACACACCTCCTTGTCCCGGTGGCGAAGAAAATAGGAAACCATGGCAACATGATAACTACTTCGTGAAGGTTCGACCCCTTCTCCTACAGCCCTTCTCATAATTTAGGTTTATAATTGGTTAGTAAAAGCCCCTGCCCATCAGGGGCTTTGCTGTTTAACAACAATTTTATACCGGTAAAAGAAGCATCAATTATTGGGGCAGAGTAGCTTTGGATGTTGTCATTTTAACTATAGGGAGATATCTTTTTTCAACCCAATAATAGTTTTTATGGGCTAAAAGAAGCATTTAAAACTTGTCGCTTCGATGAAGATTCTCCCCTTCGTCCGAAATGGCAGCACGCAATAAAAAGATAAATTTATAACGATAAAAAAGCGTGACGTAAAGTACATGCTTCTTTTATCACCTAAAAATTGGTACTATTTCAATTTAAAGCCGCTGTTGCTTTTGGCAGTTCTTTGCGTGGCAGCATTTGTTCGCGTTGCGCAGTGTTGTACACAAAAGAGGCAACGATGGTTGCGGCTTGTTTCAAGTCCTCTTCGCTCAAGCGGTCATACGTATCCTGGTTGCTGTGGTGCGTACGGGTTCCGTAATCCATATTGTCTTGAATAAATTGAAAGCCCGGGATACCAACTGCATCAAAAGCAACATGATCTGTACTGCCCGTATTGCGGATGGTTAAAGTAGTTGCGCCCATATCTTTAAACGGTTCCAGCCAGGCTTTAAATATTGGTGCTACGGCTTCGTTTCCTTGTAAAAAAACGCCGCGGATTTTTCCTGTACCATTGTCTAAGTTATAATAAGCAGATAATTTTTCCTGTTCCGGTTTCAACTGCATCGTTTTCGGATCGCCAAAATGATTCAACACATAATTCCTCGAGCCAAATAATCCCTGCTCTTCCGAACTCCACAAAGCGATACGAATGGTACGTTTAGGTTTAAAATTAAAGGTTTTCAGGATGCGCATCGCTTCCATCATCACAGCGCTTCCTGCCGCATTGTCCGTTGCGCCGGTTGCGCCATGCCAGGAATCAAAGTGGCCGCCGATCATTACTACCTGGTCTTTCAGTTTTTTATCTGTCCCGGCAATTTCCCCAACCACATTATAGCCTTGCAGGTCGTTCGTAATAAACTTGGTTTTGATGTCGGCTTCTATTTCTACTTTTTGTCCGGCCTTGAGCAAGCGCACAATCCGCAGGTAATCTTCGCCGCTTGTTTCCAATTCAGGTGCAACCGCTTTGGCCGTATCCGCATAAGAAGCGCCGTTGGTGGTGAAAACAGTTCCGTCCGTTCCACGCGCCTGACTTAAAATCAAGGCAACATTTTCATTCTTTAAAAAGGCGCCGAGTTTAGTGCGGAAAGCCCGCATACGCATAGCAGCAGCAAACTGCGGGTTGCCAGCCGTTCTGTTTCCTCCGGCAGCTTGCGGCATTGCTTTGGCCATTTCATCTAAATCAGCATCAGTCCGCCTTGTAAAATCAGGGTTTGTACCGCTTGCTAAAGCTGTGTTGGTATCATAAATAACAATCTTTCCGCTCAACTTTCCTTTGTACTGATCTAAATTGGTTGTAGTATCAGCTTTAATCAAAATCACTTCGCTTCTGATTGGCCCATTTGTACCCGGCGTCCAGGCTTTTGGGATCGCAATTAAGGCATGGTAATACGGAACAGTAATGGCTGCATAATTCTTTTCCACGTCCCAGCCTTTGCCAAACTTGCCCCAAGGTTCCAGCTTTACGTTGCTTAAACCGTAACTCTTCAACTCTTTAACCGCCCAGTTTTGTGCGTTTTTTAATCCTGTCGAATTAGATAATCGCGGCCCGCTCACATCAGTTAAATAAAATGCGGTTTGCATTACTTTCGAGTGGGCCATGCCTTCGTCTTTAATTTTTTGCGTGATGGTTGCGTCTGGCACATCTTGCGCAAAAATGGCAATGGAAAAGTTTAGGACCAGCGAAACCGATAGCAGTAGTTTTTTCTTCATACAAATTGTTTTTAATAATCTAATCAAAGCTTTTTTAACTTAACTCAACATAAATTTAATTACGTTTAGCAAATTTGTTACAGCAAGCTAATAAATTTAAGTTTTAATTTGAACTAAAACATTTAAAAAGATACGGTAAAAGAAGTATTGCTTCTTTTACCGGTAAAAATTAGATAACATTATCACCAAAAGCATGAAAAAAACGATACTCAGTACTTTTATATTCACATCATTTAACTTTTTCGCCTTTGGACAAACTACCATTAAACCTGATCTACAGATAAGTCAAATGGTGAACGAGGTTTCGGCCAAAAACATAGAAGCAACAGTCCGCAAACTGGTCAGCTTTAAAACGCGCCACACATTAAGCGATACCACGAGTAAAACTACCGGCATCGGCGCAGCCAGAAACTGGATCAAAGCCGAAATGGAACGTTATGCCGCTGCTTCGGGCGGAAGGATGAAAGTAGAGTTTGATACTTTTATCCAACCTGCAGGCGGAAGGATCGACAAGCCAACGGTTTTAAAAAACGTGATGGCCATTTTAAAAGGGACCGACCCGAACGATACACGCATTTATATGGTTTCCGGTCATTACGATTCCCGGGTAAATGATATCATGAATGCGAATTCTGTAGAACCAGGCGCTGTGGACGATGCTTCCGGAACGGCACTTTCAATGGAACTGGCGCGGGTCATGTCGAAAAAAAATTTTCCTTCCACCCTAATTTTTATGGCTGTTGCCGGAGAAGAGCAGGGTTTAAACGGTTCGACCAACGTGGCCAAACGTGCTAAAGCCGAGAACTGGAATATTGACGCGATGCTGAACAACGATATCGTGGGCAATACTTACGGCATGGAAACCGGTTTGAAAGATAACCGCAGCATCCGTATTTTTAGTGAAGGCGTTCCTTCCGTTGACGCAAAAGATGAGAAAGCGATTGCCGGACTGATTGCTTTAGGCGGGGAAAATGACAGTCCTTCGCGGCAATTGGCGCGATATGTCAAAGAAATAGGTGAACGTTATGTTGCCCAGTTGGATGTAAAGTTGATTTACCGCCGCGACCGGTATTTGCGGGGCGGCGATCAAACACCTTTTTTACAGCAAGGTTTCAGCGCTGTTCGTTTTACAGAAATGAATGAGGATTTTAACCGCCAGCACCAGGATGTCCGAAAAGAAAACGGTGTTGATTATGGTGATTTGCCGGATTTTGCAGATTATGATTACACGCAAAAAGTCGCCCGCATGAACTTATCCGTTCTGGCTAATTTAGCTTTGGCACCTGCCGAACCGCAAAATGTAGGCGTTATCACCAGCGGTTTGACCAATAAAACAGCGTTAAAATGGGAAGCACCAAAAATGGGCAAAAAACCGGCCGGTTATTATGTGCTGATGCGCGAAACGATTAGCCCATACTGGGAAAAGAAATTTTTTGTAACGGATACGCAAGCTACGCTGGATTACTCTAAAGACAATTACTTTTTCGCAGTGCAATCTGTGGATGAGCAAGGGCACGAGAGTTTGCCGATTGTACCGAAACCGGTGAGATAAAGAATGAAAGTTGTAATACTTCTTTTATCGGCTATTTTTTGTCTTGAAGTTGCTTCAGACAAAATAAAAAACCGGAAGATTTTGGTTTCCGGCATTTGAAGATGCCGTATCAAAAAGACACGGTTGATATTTTAGTTTTATCCAAAAAAGGTGAAGAGCAAAAAATAAAACCTGTTTTTCTGTTTGTTCAAGGTTCTTTGCCTACACCGCTTGTTATTATTGGTGAAAATGGCCGTCCGTATCGGGTTTTTCCATTTAAAGCAGATAGTATGTTGAATGATTATCACTTGACAATTATTAGTAAACCTGGTGTTCCGTTAGTAATGGAAAAAGCTAAACTACAACCAAATTATACTTACTTAAATCTGGTAACTAAAACTTTTCCTAAGAAGTTCATCATCAATGATAATTTAGATTATTATGTTGAACGAGATGCTGTAGTCATTAAATATCTGAAAAAACAAAAATGGGCTGCTAAAAACAGGTTTGTAATTGCTGGTCATTCAGCCGGATCAGCTATTGCAGCTAAGCTTGCAATGGTTTCTAAAAATGTTACCCATTTGATCTATTCCGGAGGTGATCCAATGGGAAGATTAGCAACGGAAGTTGAAAACATTAGGGAAGATACGACTGCAAAATCAAATGATTTGGAAGAGGAGTTTGCTTACTGGCAAAAGGTGGTTAATGACCCTGAAAATACAACTACTAAAACCGGCGACA
>JAABUS010002978.1_pt1 | contig 29290 bp, 12 predicted proteins | sample 5560161 | NCBI WGS metagenome assembly JAABUS01 (sample SAMN10711885, study PRJNA513376) | rock metagenome | isolation source: Antarctica rocks | place: Antarctica: Victoria Land, Trio Nunatak nord | collected 2016-01-04
ACCTGAAGTTCCCGATCCTCGGGAGGCCGGCGACCCCCGAGGACGTCGCCTCGGCCCGCGCGATCTTCTCGCTCGAAGGGCAGGGGGAGGCGAGGCAGGCGAGCATCCCCGGGTTCCCGCAGCAGGCGAAATGGGTCACGCGGAAGGACAGCCCGGTCGATCAGACCGACCAGAACGGCGTCACCCGCCGCGTCTATAACACCGACGGCTACGTCTGGCAGGCCGAGGAGGTCCGCAAGGGGGACGGGTGGGAACGCTTCTACGGCTTCGTCGGCCACCACGTCGTCGACCGGGCCCCGGCCTCCGAGATCGAGTTCGCCGGCCAATTCGGCCCCTGGTGGAACCTCAAGGGGGGCCTGGACGCCCGGACCGAAATGGTAGAGCTTCGTAAGACCGGGTACGAGCCGGGCCGACCGATCCTGGTGGCGATGCACATCCGGAACCGGCTCGGGGTCGCCCGCTCGAGCCCGACGGAGCTCGTCCGACCCGGCCTCGACGGCAAGCTGGCGCTGCGGAAGGGGGTCGACCTATCGCTCTGGCGTTCGACGTCCCGAGGCCCGAGGTCGGGCCTGAACCAGGTCCACCCCAACGACGTGATCGAGCCGAAGCGGGATGCCCACTTCGACCCGGGCGAGGGGTTACGCCCGCTGGCTCCTCTCGAAGCCTTCGAGGCCATGCGGTTGGACCTCAACGACTGGTTCGACCTGAGGAAGCTCGGCAGGTATCGCCTCCGGGTGACCTTCGCCGCCGATTCCGGCATCGGCGAGGGCACGTCGAGCGAAGCCTATTTCCAGGTCGGCGGCGATGAATGAGCCTCCGGCGTCACCCGGTCCAGTGCGATGCCTCGCTCGCCATCTGTCGGAGGCCGACGATCGGCCGGCCATAGCTGATCCTGAGCCTGAGCCTGATTGCAGGGCCCGCCAACGATCGCGCAGCACTTACCGCGCTCAGCGGTGCCGGGTCGCTGTCGCGACGGTCAAGGAGGTGATCCCGAGGTGGAGGGGCACATGAAGCGGTTCACGCTAGTCAGGCCATCACCATGTCAGACCATCCGCGGGGTCCGAAGGCCGAGGATGAGTACCTCCACTCCGAGAGCGGACCACCTGCCTGGTGCCCGACGGTCCCGACCGAGATATGTCTTGCTATGCCTTGAGCACCGGCAGCGCATCGAAGTGCCCGCCAAGAATCCCGTCCGGGGGGAGGTCGAACCAGTGGCCGAGGAGCGCCGCGTAGACACTCCGGAAGTCGGTCGACCATTCGAGGTCGCCGTCGCGCAGGTCGCCAAGCAAGGGCGTCTTGCCGACGAGCCCGGCCTTCACGTTCGGTCCGACCAGGAAGACGGGCCCGGCCGTGCCGTGGTCGGTGCCGAGCGATCCGTTCTCCTCGGGACGGCGGCCGAACTCGCTGAAGGCCATCAAGACGACCCGGTCGGCCAGCTTCGCGGCGGCGAGGTCGTCGAGGAACGCCCGCACGGCGCCGGCGAACTCGCGCAAGAGCCGCGAATGAGTGGGCAACTGGACCGCGTGCGAGTCGTACCCCGATTGGATCGCGTAGTAGACCCGCGCGCACGACCCCGCCTTGATCGACCGGGCGACCAGGCCGAGCCGCTTCGCCAGGCCCGTGTCGGGGTAAGGGGCCGACGCGTCGGCGCCCCGCACCGTGGCGGCCTCGAGCTCGGCGGCGGTCGCGTAAGCGTTCGTCACGGTTCGATGGACGAACGCGGCGAGGTCCTCGCCTCCGGGGGAGGCGGCGTCCGGGGGTGCGGGGAGGGCCAGGGCGAGGTCCGAGGCGTCGGCGAACGACGTCGACGTGGCGCGGCGGGCGAACAAGGCGCGGGGCAGGTTCTCGCCGCCGACGTGGACGGCGGCCGGCCCGTCGCCGCGTGGGGCGGCGTCGAGAGCCCGACCGAGCCAGCCGAGGGCGTCGCCGCCGGGACGGTCCGGCTTGGCGGTCTGCCAGATCCTCATGCTCTCGAAATGTGAGCGGTCGGGGTTCGGGTAGCCGACCCCCTGCACGATCGCCAGCCGCCCGCCCTCGAAGAGGTCGGCCGCCGCCCGCATCGCCGGGTGCAGGCCGATCCCATCGCCGATCTTACAGAGCGTATCGGTCGGGATTCGGAGCTCGCGGCGGTGCTTCGCATACGCCTCGTCGCCGAACGGGACGACGGTATTGATCCCGTCGTTCCCCCCATCGAGCTGGAGGACGACCAGCACGCGGCCATCCCGCTCGGGCACCGCGGCGTGTGCCGTCCGCGTGAGGAAGGCCGGGACGACCGGGGCGAGCGAGAGGAACGCGGAACCCCTCAGCAAGGCGCGTCGCGTGAGCATGGTCTCGACTCCCTGGGATCGGGGATGGAACTCGGTGCGAACTCTAAACCAACTGCGCCTCGGGCCGGGCCAGCAGCAATGCGACCGCGCGGTTGTGGCGATCGGGTCCGGGACCGGCTTCCGCGGCGGCCTGCCAGAGGGCTCCGGCCGCGTCGGGGCGGCGACCCGTGAGGAGCTCGCCGAAGAACCGAATGGCTTCCAAAGGCTCGCCGGCCCGTGCCTCGCGGGCGGCGAGCTCGGCGAGTGGGGGGGGCGTCGCGTCGGCGTTCAACCGGCCCACGGAAAGCGCCGCGGCGAAGTTCGCCCGCGCCACGACCCCTCGGCCCGAGAGCCAGCCCCGCCCGCCCGGCCATCCCCCGACGTTCGGCGGAGAGAAGAGCTCCTGACCGAGCCTCCCCGTCCACTCGGCCAGCAGGAGCGTGCTCGGCGGCGGGTCGAACCGCTCCAGGGCCCGGACCGTGCCGACGACGAACCCGACGGGGTCGGATATCCGCGCTTGGAGATTCCCGGCGGAGAAGAAGAGCGTCGAGCGGAGGACCGTCTCCACCCCCCGTCCGACGTGCAGCCTATCGCTCCCGAGGCGGTGGGCGAGTTCGGCCAGGGCTGCCGCGTCGGCGACCCCTTCGCCCAGGAAGGTCGCACAGAGCCGCCACGCGAGCCGGTCCGAGGCGGCGGTCTGGGCGAGCAGGTGGTCGGCGAGCGAATCACCGTCGAAGCGGGCGGACTTGCCGAGGATCGTCTTCTCGCCGTCGTCGTGGTCGTCGGGCCGCAGCAGGAAGGTCCCTCGAATGACCGAGCGTCCCGTCAACGCCCGCGCGGCCCCCTTCACGTCGGCCTCGGAGAACCGGCCCGCGCCGAGGGTGAACAGCTCCATCAGCTCGCGGGCGAGGTTCTCGTTCGGCCTCCCCTTGCGGTTCATCGGAGCGTCGAGGTAGACGAGCAGGGCCGGGTCGCGGAGCATCTCCCGGACCAGCTCACCGAAGGGGCCCCGGGCGAGCCGCCGGAAGGTCTGGTTCTGCCGGTGCATGGCCGCGACGTCGTCCACCTTGACCTGGCTCGTCGCGAAGTGGTCGTGCCACATCAGTGTCAGCCGCTCGAGCAGCGGGTCGGGCGTGAAGAGCGCCCGGTAGTGCCACCAGGCCTGGAGTCGTCGCACGTCCGACGCTCCTGCCGCCGCGTCGCCGAGCAGTTCGGCCGTCCGGACGAAACCGGAGGGGATGCCGTCGATGCGGCATTCGCCGGAGAGCACCCGCTCGAGTGCCGGGCCGGGGCCGTCGGCGACGTCGCGCTCGAGTTCTCGCCAGGTCGCGGCGAACCCGGCTCTGCGGCGGAGTGTCCAGGCCCGGGCGAGATTCCAGGGCGCCGACGCGTCGGGCCGGTATGGGGCCCATGTCGACGTGTCCATGACCGCGGTTCTCCCATCTGGCTCGTGTTACCTCGATAGGGGCGGGGGGTGGATGTCGAACATGCCCGCCAAACTTCACCGTCGGGCCGACGCCGTCTCCCGACGCGACTCAATCGCTCTTGAACCGAATCTCCCCCACGTCCGTGGTTTCGCCCGGCCGGACTGTCGCCCTCTTGAGGAAGGTGAATTGCCTCGCCCGGATCGCCCCGAGAGTCTCGACGGCCATGGCATAATCGCAGCCGACCGGCACGTCGGGGACGAGGAAGCGCCCCTGCTCGTCCGTCGCGACCTGCGGCAGACTCAGTGAGAAGTCTCCCGAGGGGAGCAGGTCGGGCCGGACGGTCGCGCCCGGCACGGGGTTGCCGTCGACGTCGGCGACTCGGCCGGTCATCGCCGCCAGGGGCTCGAGCCTCGCCACGATCGGCCCGTTCGCGTCGTCGCCCTGCCGAACCCGCACGACCTTGCCGATCTTCCGGCCCTCGTGCCGGAGCAGGACCGTCCGCTCCTCGCCGGGCATGAGGTTCGCCACCTCGCCCTCGGACGACGCCATGGCCTCTCGCTCGTAAGAGCTCAGGCCCTTGAGGCCGCGAGTCGAGACCCCGATCACGGGCTTGCCGTCGGCGTCGACGACACTCAGGCGGACCGAGGGGCCGGTCGTGACCTGGAGGTCCAGGCGGACCAGCTCCTCATCGGCGGACGGGTTGATCTTCTTCATGACGGTGGGCCAGAGCCTGCCGGGATTGATCGGGCTCCGGTAGGTCTCGAAATGCCCCGACTTGTTCAGGCCCGCGATCGCATCGGAGCCGACTCCCTGGAGATACGCCTTGTCGTGGACGAGCGCACCGACGATCGCCCGGCCGGGCAGCCCGACGAGCCGGAAGGTGCCGTCGGCCCTCGTCTTATAATGGTCCTGGATGTCGGAGTTGTCGCTATTGCCGTCCTCGTCGAAGGCCGGGTGTGCCTGGGCGAACGTGTTCTCCAGGAATGGCATGTAATGCAGCCAGGCGCCGGGCACCGGCTTCCCGGTCGCCTGCTCGGTAAGCGTCCCCTCGATCCAGAGCCCCCGGGGCAGGGCCACCTCGACCGACACCAAACCCACTCCCGGCGGGTCGGGCACATCGACCTCCTGGAGGAGATACGGCTGCTCCTCGCCGGGGACGACGATCAGCTGGTTCCCCTGACCCTTCGGCATGCCGGACAGGCGGAACCGGCCCTTCTCGTCGGTCTTGGTCCTCAGGGTCATCGTGCCGACGTAGTCCGACCCGGCGAGCCGGTAGCTCCGCACCTCCGCCCCCACGAGGGGCTGGCCCGTCCTGGCGTCCTTGACGACACCCTCGACTGGCCGGCCCGGTGCTGCGGTGAAGGAGAAGTCGGCCCCGTAGATCGAGAGGCTCCCCGGGCCATGCTGGTTGCGGAAGCCGCGGGCCGCGATCGGCTCCATCCTCCTCGTCGCGACGTCGATCTCCGCGTAGGCGATCGTCCCGCCCTGCAACTTCAGCTCGACGACCCGGTCGGGCCCGAAGCCCGAAAGGCGGAACCGACCGTCCACGTCGGTCGTCGCCTCTCGGGAGGCGGCCTCGGGGGCCTTCCGTTCGGAATTGATGTGCCGGTAGGCGACCCAGGGCGGCTCGCCCCTCCCGACCCCGTCGAGCCAGGGCGTCAGGTCGTCCCCCTTCGGGACCCGCACGCCCCCGACTCTCACCGAGACGCCCGCGACCGGCCTCCCTTCCAGGTCGACGACCCGCCCGGTGATCGGCACGTCGGGGCGCGCCGCCTTCGCTGCGGGGGCGTCTCCCACTCGCTTGATGGAGTTGACGTCGAAGCTCCCGACGTCGACGGCCTGGTCGGGCTCGACCTGCAATCCTTCGGCCAGCACGAAGTCCTTGAAGGCATCCGGCTCCATCGGCTTCCCGTAGCTGTGGATGAGGCGGTTGACGGCCTCGACGCGGTAGGGGCCGCCGGGGGGGATGAGTTCGCAGCGGAAGCGGCCGTCGGCATCGAGCTCCCCGGTGGCGACGGGGAGGTACTGGAAGAACTCCTCCCCGGCCCGCTTCAGGTTGATCCGGACTCCACCGCGCGCCGGGTTGCCCTTCGCGTCGACGAGACGGCCCGTGAGGGTGGCAGTCGGGCGGAGGGTCACGGTGATCTCGGGGCCGTCCCTCGGCCCGTCCGCCGGGATCGTCAGCAGGGCGCCGATCTTCCGATCGTGGTGCTGGATCAGGACCGTCCGCGGTTCGCCCGGGACGAGCCCGCCGACCTTCGCGACGCTCTCGTCGTGGAGATCGCGATCGCCGTTGTCGGCGTCCCCCGGGTAACGTCCCCAGATGGTGGCCCCCGTCACCGGCGCCCCGGTGGAATCCACGAGGCGGAGGCGGACCGCCCCGCCGGGGTCGAGCCCCAGGTCGCACGCGAACGTGTCGACCCCTCCGGGGACGTCGACCTCCTTCAAGCCCTGGTAGAGCTTCGGGTAGATGCGATCATAGGTCAGCAATTGGTCGTGGTCCGCCCGTCCCTGGATCGACTCCGCCCCCACGCCGACCCGATACGAACGGTCATCGGTGTGCGCCGTGACCACGCCGCCGCCGGGCAGGCCGGCGATCCGGAACTTCCCCTCGCCATCGGTCTGATTCCGAGTCTTGATCTGGATCGAGGCGGAGATGTTCGGGTTGAAGTTCGGGTATTCCTCGGCCTTCGCGTTCGAGAGGAGCGGGAAGTAGTCGACCGCCGCCCGCACGGGCTTGCCCGTGGCCACGTCGGTGACCTTGCCCGTGATCCAGATCGCGCGCCTCAGCGGGATGTCGAACGTCACTGGGTCAATCCCCGGCCGGGCGGGGACCTCGAGGTGCCTGGTGATGAAATACGGGCGGTCGAGTGGCGGGTAGACCGCCAGCTCGTGCCCCTTCGCCCCCTCCTTCGGGAGCCCGACGAGCCGGTAATGGCCCCGCGCATCGGTCTCGGTCGAGATGAGACCGTCGATCATCAGCGTGGAGCCGGAGAGGGCCGCCGCCGTCACGACGGCGCCCGGGATCGGCTCGTCCGTTCGGGCGTCGCGGACGATCCCCTCGATCGGACGGGTCGGCTCGACGGGGATTGTGCAGTCGGCCCCGTACAACCCGTGCTCCACCACGCCCCGGGAGTCCGTGGCGGGGCCTGCGACTCGGTTCATCAACCGGGTGACGACCTGGACCCGTTTCAATGCGACGTCCGGGCCCGAGAGCTCGAGCGACGCCAACGTGTCCCGCCCCAATCCGTCGATCCGAAATCTCCCGTCGGCCCCGGTCACGACTCCGCTCGGCAAGATGGGCTCGCCGTCGATCCCGAGGTCCTGCGATCGCGTGGACTTGACAGGCCTGCCCTTCCCATCGACCTGGCGCCGGGCATCGGGACCGGGGACGCGGAGTTGAAGGAGTCGGACCTTGACCCCGGCGGCGGGGCGGCCTTCGAGGTCGACCAGACGGCCGGTCACCGGGAGGTCGCCTCGTGTGAGGCGGATCGGCCGATCCTTCAAGAGATAACCCAGGCCGAAGCCCGGCGCCATCGCGATGACCGAGACGGACTGCCCGGATTCCGGGCCCGAGGGGTCGATCGGCTCGTCCGTCTTGCTCCCCGCGACGGCCAGGGCGAACCGACCATCGCCGTCGGTGGCCTTCCGGGAGAACTCATACTTCCTGGGAGCATCGCCGGGGTCTCCGATCCCGTCGGGGGTCATGCGGGAGCGCCAGGCGATCACCGTCGCGCCGGCGACGGGCTCGCCGTCCGGCCCGACCACCTGCCCTCGGATCGTCTCTTCGCCCGGATCGGGCTTCGCCTCGACGGCCTTCGCGGGTGCCTGGGCCCGGGCCTCGCGCTTCGCGCCGACGACCAGCAGGCCCGCCAGGAGCGTCCCGGCGAGGCCGAATGTGAGCATGGCCAGGACGGCCATCGAGCCGGCCCGGGTCGAGAGCGAGCGCGACGGGTCGAGGATCCGGGCGATCCGCCGCGCGAGCAGCGAACGGAGCGAGACCATCCCGACCCCCGCCGGCGCGGCCGGCGGCAGGGCGCGACCGGCCAGATCCAGGAGGTGGCCAGCGTAGCGGGCGCGGTCGCCGCCGAGCTGCACCACATAGTCGTCGCAGACCTCCTCTGCCGTCACCTCGAGCCGTCTCGACAGCGCCCAGAGCAGCGGCTGGACCCAGAACGCCGCGACGGCGGTCCGCCTCAGGAGGGTCCAGAGCCCGTCGCGGCGGGCGAGGTGCGCCAGCTCGTGCACGAAGGTCTCGCGGAGGTTGTCCTCGACGTCGTCGGGGAGCAGGATGGCCGGCCGCCGGAGCCCGTCGAGGCATGGGCTGAACAGGAACGGGCTCCGCAAGACGGCCGGCGCCCGCAGCCCCAACCGGCCCGCGAGGTCGCGGCAGAGCGCCTCGACGGCCGGCTCGGCCGGGAGCGCCGAGGCCCGCAGCCTGCCCATCCGCCTCTGACCCACCAGCAAACGCAAACCCATCACGGCCGAACCGAACAGCCAGGCCGAGAGGCCCAGGATGATGACCGCGGCCGTGGCCTCGGGGCGGGAGAAGCCCGCGCGTGGCCGTCCCGGCACGGGCTCAGGCCCGACCGACGATGCGATCGGCGACGTGGGCGCGACCGTCACCTCATCGAGCGAGACCGCCCCCGCCTCGGGGTTCGTCACGACCACGTCGCGGGAAGGGACTTCGGTTCTCGTCTCCGAAGGCACATTCCCTTGTCGCGGATCGGTGGCGGGCGAGCCCCGCTCCGTCGCGGACGCGACCGGGGGGGATGGCAGTCGGAGGAGGAACCCATCGAAGCCCGCCCCCGCCAGCAGGGCCGAGGCCGCCGGGCAGATCAGGACGGCCGCCAAGGTCGTCCGGTAGGCGGCCGACTGGACTGCCGGGCCCGACCGCTTCAGGAGTCCACCCGCCAGCAGGCCCAGGGCCAGCAGCGCCGACGACTGGACCAGCCAGGTCAGGCCGAACCCCGCCAGGGACGTCGTCACCGTCGCGAGACCTTCCCACATGGCTATGCCCCTTTCCCTTCGTTCCCGCCCGGATCCCGTTGATCGATCAGCCGGCGGAGCTCGTCGAGCTCGGACCGGGAGAGACGCTCATTCTTCAAGAGGTGGGCGACGAGGCTCCCCGCGTCGCCGCCGAAGGCCCGCTCGAGCAGGTCGCGGGTGGCCGTCCGCTTGACCCTGTCTTCCTGGAGCTTCGGGGAGAAGACGAAGGTCCTTCCCTCCGCCTCGTGGCCGACCGCCCCTTTCGCCTCGAGCTGCCGGAGGAGCGTCTGCACCGTACTGTGGGCGATCGGATCCGCCTCGTTCAGCGCGTCGGTGATCTGGCGGGCGCTGGCGCGGCCGCGGTCCCATAGGACCTGCATGATCCGGAACTGGATCCGACCGAGTTGTGTCTCACCCATCGCCCGATCTCCCTCGCCGTCGTTCGTCTACTAAGATAGATTTACCATAGTAGATCACGCGGTCAAGGGAAATTTGGCGGAGGCGGTCATTTCCCATTCGGCTGGCGGGATCACGCCCGGCCGAGGGCCGCTCGGCGTGCTTGCGGCCCGGGGTCTCCAATCAGCGGGCGTCGAAGAGCGGGAGCGGCTCGAAGCGGGCGCCGAGGGGAGCGACCGGGGGGAGGGCCAGCCAGCTCCCCAGGACGGTGGCATAGATGCGGCGGAAGTCGACGGCCGCCTTGAGGTCGCCGTCGTCGAGGTCGGTGAGGCTCGGGTAGGGGCCGATCAGCCCGGGCCGGACGCCGGGGCCGGCCAGCAGGACCGGACCGGCGGTCCCGTGGTCGGTCCCGGCCGAGCCGTTCTCGGCCACCCTGCGGCCGAACTCGCTGAAGCCAAGGACCAGCACACGCTCGGCCAGCTTCGAGCCCTCCAGGTCGTCGAGGAACGCCCGCAGAGCCCCGGATAGATCGGAGAGGAGCCCGGAGTGCGTCGGGGCCTGGGCGGCGTGGGTGTCGTAGCCGCCCTGGGTCGTGTAGAAGACCCGCGATGCGTAACCCCCCTTGAGCAGCCGGGCGACCAGCTTGAGGCGGGCGGCCAGGGGGGTCGATGGGTAGCGGGCCGACCCGTCGTCGAGGCGGGCGAGCTCGGCCAGGCGATCGGCGCCCGCGTAGGCGTCGAGGGTGCTCCGGCGGACGAAGGCCGCGAGGTCGTCGCCGATCGGCTCGTCGACGGTCGGCGGGTCGACCTGCCGGCCGAGGGTGGGGACGAGCTTCAAGTCATCGAGCCGCTCGATCGCCGAGGCCGGGGCCCTCCGCCCGCGGAGCGCGGCCGGGATCGTCCCCGGGCCGACGAAGAGCGAGTCGGCCCGCCCGCCGGAGGCGTCGAGGGACCGGCCGATCCAGCCGGGCCCGGCGTGCTCCTCCGGATCGAGCCGGGCGGTCTGCCAGATCGCCATGCTCGCGAAGTGCGACCGGTTCGGGTTGGGGTAGCCCACGCCCGGGACGATCGCCAGCCGGCCCGACTCCAGGAGCTTCCCCGCTTCGCCCATCGCCGGGTGGAGGCCGACTCCGTCGGAGACCTTGATGAGACGGTCCGCCGGGAGCTTCAGCGATCGGCGATGCTTGGCATAGCCTTCATCCCCGGACGGGACGACGGTGTTGATCCCGTCGTTGCCTCCGTCGAGCTGGATCACGACGAGGACCCGGTCGTCCGCCCGGGGGGCTGCCGCCCGGGCCGTTCGGGCAAGGAAGCCGGGGACGGTCGGGGCGAGCGAGATCAGGGGGAGCGATCGCAGGAAGTCGCGGCGACGGGTCATGGTCGGGTCCCTCGGGGTCGATCTCTTCGCGTGATCTCGGGGACGGATTCCTCCCCCCTACGGGAGAGGGTCCGATCACCGGGCCTGGAAATGGGTCGTCACGACCGGGTCTCAACCGACCTGGGCCTGGGGCGAGGCGAGGACGGTCGCCAGGGCTCGGCGGGCGACCTCAGGCGTCTCGTCGCCGGGGGGCGATCGGTCCTCGGGCTCGAGCCCCAGCAGCAGCGCGGAGGCGGCGGCGCGGACGTCGCCCGCCGAGGCCTCCCTGCCCTGCGCGGCGGCGAGGGCCCGGGCGTCGAGCGGCTCCGGCAGGCCGACCGCCTTCCCGCCCACCAGCACGGCGGCGAAGTTCGCGCGGGCGACCAGCGAGCGGGCGGTCAGCCACGACCGGCCCCCCGGCCAGCCCCCGACGTTAGGCGGCTCGAAGAGGACCTGGCCGAGCCGTCCGACCCAGTCGGCCAGGACCAGCGTGCTCGGCATCGACCCGGGCGGCACCAGCGCCCGGCAGGCGCCGACGACGAGCTCGGCCGGCCCGACCACCCGCGAGCGGAGGTTGCCCGGGGCGAAGAACGCCCGCGAGCGGAGGATCGTCGCCACCGCACGGCCGACGTCGAGCCCGTCGGCCACCAGGAGTCCGGCCAGGGCGTCGAGCGCGGCCGGGTCGACGCCCCCCTCGCCCATCAGGAGGCCGCAGAGCCTCGACGCGACCCGCCGGGGCGTGGCCGGGTGTCCGAGGAGGATCGTGAGCAGGTCGGAGCCCGTCCAGCGACCCTCCCGGCCGAGGATCGTTTTCTCGCCGCCGTCATGCTTCGAGGGGGACTCGTCGAACCGGCCCTCCTCGACCCGCCAGCCGGTCAGGGCGCGGGCGGCCTCCTTGACGTCGGCCTCGGCGAAGTGCCCGGCCCCGAGGGTGAAGAGTTCCATCAGCTCGCGGGCGAGGTTCTCGTTGGGGTGGTCCGCGCGGTTGCTCGGCGCGTCGAGATAGACCAGCAGCGCCGGATCGCGCGAGGCCCGACCCAGGAGCTCGCCGAAGGGGGCCCTCGCCAGCCGGCGGAAGGTCTCGTTCTGCCCCCTCATCAGGGCGAGGTCCCGGACCTTCGAGGTCGCGGCGGCGAAGTGGCCGTGCCACATCAGGGTCAATCGCTCGCCCAGCGGGTCGGGCGAGCCGAGCATCCGGAAGAGCCACCAGGCCCGGAGCCGGTCGACGTCGCCCGAGGCCACCGCCGCGTCGGCCAGGAGGCTTGAAGTCGCCTCGAACTCCTCGGGGACGCCGCCGAGCCGCGACGTCCCGGCGAGCACCCGGGCGACGCTGGCCTCGGGGCCGTCTTTGAGGTCGCGTTGCAGCTCGGCCCAGGTCGCGGCGAACCCGGCCCTCCGGTGCAGGTGGACGACGCGCCGGAGGTCCCAGGGGGCCTCGGGGGTCGGCTCGTAGGGGGCCCACGGGTCTCCCGGGCCCGGGGAGGGGCGGTGCCGTGTCAAGGGTCAATCCTCCGGCTTCTTGGGGGGCTGGATCTTGAGGTCGCCCAGGACCTTCACCTCGCCGGGAGACGTGGTCAGGCCCACGAAGAGGTCGCCGAGGGCCTCGAAGCCCGCGCGTGCGGTCGCGCCATACCGGAGCCCGGGGACCAGCCCTTCGACGCGGAACCGGCCGTCGTCGCCGACCCGGATCCCCCGGTTCCAGTTGCTCTCGGGGAGGATGTCGTCGGTCTCCGGGTGCGGGTTGGTCGAGCCCTTGGGGCTGCCGATGAACACCCCTTTGCGCGGCTTCCCCTCGTCGTCGACGATCCGGCCGGCGACCGTCCCCCAGGGGGTGAGCCGGACGGTGATCGGCCCGGCCTCGTCCCCCTTGAGGTAGATCGAGCCGATCAGCTTGCGGCCCTCGTGGGTGATGACCACCCGGCGGGGCTGGGACGGGTCGAGGGCGTGGATCTCGAAGTTGGCCGACTCCTCGTCGAAGGGGGCCGTCGGGAACAGCTCGGCCTTGCCCTTGACCTTCGTCCCGCCGAGCGGCTGGCCGGAGGGGTCGACCACCTCGATCGCCACTGACCGGCCGGGGTCGGCCTGGAGGTCGAGCGGCGCCGGCTCGGCCCCGGGATCGAGGTCCACTTCGGCGATCACGTTGTAGTTCCCGACGTAGCAAAACCACGGCGCCGTAGAGAACATTTGGTTCTTGGGGTCGAAGCCCCGGATCCTCTCGGCCCCGACGGCCCCCCGGTGACGTTCCTGCTCGGCCCGGACGGCGATCAGGCCCCGGCCGGGCAAGGCGACCACTTCGTAGCTGCCGTCCTCCTTGATCGGCGCATTGGCTACATAGCTGCTGCGGAAGCCCGGGAACTCGGCGATGTGCGGGTTGTCGGAGAAGGCATAGTAGTTCACGGCGCCCCGGACCGGCCTCCCGATTACCTTGTCGCGGACCTTTCCTCGGACCACGATCCCTCGCTTCAGGGCGAAGTCGAAGGCGACAGGCTCCAGGGCCGGCGACTCGGCCGGCGCCTTGACAGTTGCCTTGGCATAGGGGAGCCCCGGGCCCGGGACGATGAAGAGGCGATAGGCCGGGGCCCTGGGCAGGCCGTCCAACCGGTACCGCCCCTCGGCGTCGGTCCTGGCCTCGATCCCCTCGGCCGGGATCAGGCTCGACTCGTCGAAGACGGCCGCCTGGATCTCCAGGCCGGCGATCGGCTTGCCCGAATCCTTGTCGCGGGCGACGCCCTCGATCCGCTTGCTCGGCGCCAGGGCGAGCTGGAACCGGGGGGCGTGGACGACGAACGGCTCGGGCCTCATCCTGCCCCGATCGGTGGTGCGGATCTCCGGCTCGGGCCGGCTCAGGACGGACACCTGAGTGGTGGCGAGGCCGGGACCCGAGACGAACAGGTCGGCGATCCGGTCGCGGCCGACCCCGGTCAGCCGGAACTGGCCGTCGGGGCCGGCCTTGGCCGCGATCGAGGCGGGCCGGTCCGTCGAGGCGAGCCGCTCCATCGGGAGGTTCTCCAGCCCCTGCCCGAGATTGCCGGCGGCGCCGTTGCGGGCCTTGGCGATCCAGGCGGGCAGGTCGCCCTTGGCGTCGAACCAGATCCGCGCCACCTCCACCCGGGCGTCGGCGACGGGCCGCCCTTCCAGGTCGATGATCCGCCCCTCAAGGGGCGGGCCCTCCTGGACCAGCGTCACCACCTGCTCGTCGGGTCGGTCGGCCCGCAAGGCCCGCTCGGTCCAGCCCAGCCCGAAGCCCGGGGCCGAGGCGAGGAGCCAGGGGAAGCGGGCCATGTAACCCTGCGGCTCGGCGCCACCCGGCTTGGGGAGGCGGATGACGAATCGTCCCTCGGCGTCACTGGTGGCCTCGGGCCAGGGCCTGGCTTCGCGATCGATGTAAGCCGCACGCACGACCGCCCCGGCGACCGGCATGCCGTCGGGGGCGACGACCCTACCCCGGACCTCGACCGTCTCGCCCGGCTTCGAGCCGTGCGGAGGGGCGGCCTCGACGGCCTTCGGCGCGGGGGCCTGTTCCGCCGGCTTCGGCGCCGGCCTGGGGTCTTCGGGCCGGCCCGACCCGGCGGCGATCACGCCCGCCGCGGTCAGGGCCAGGGCCGCCAGCGCGGCCGTCGAGGCGATCTTGATCGTGGTCATCAGCATCCCCCTCAAGATGATCTGGGATAGCGCCAGGGCTCCCGCCGAGACCGCGCCGCCGGTGGCCGCCGCGACCGCCGCACGCACCAGCGCCGGCGGGACGACCGAGGCCGAGGCCGACGTCGCCAGCAGGGCCGCGACCGCCGGGGCGGTGATCCCCCGCCGCGTCAGGCGGCCCCGGAGCCGCTGACGGGCCCGGGCCAGGCGGCACCGGAGCGTCGGGACGGTCCAGCGGAGTCTCTCGGCCGCGTGCTCGTAGCTCAGCCCCTCCAGGTCGCAGAGCACGACCGAGAGGCGCTGGCCCTCGGGCAGGCGGTCGACCTCCTCGTGGAGGATCCGCCGCAGGTCGGGATCAGGTTCGGGACGGGACACGACTTCAGTTGCCATGGCCGCCGCCTCCGCCTCTTTCCGCCGCCGACGCCCGGCCTGCGCGGTGGCCCGGATGCTCACCCGGTAGGCGACCCGGTGGAGCCAGCCGCCGAGGGCGTCGCCGCCCTCGATCGAGCCGGCCTTGCGGGCCAGGACCAGGAAGGTGGCCTGGAAGGCATCCTCGACGTCGTGCTCGTCCCTCAGGACCGCCCGGCAGGTCGCCAGGACCATCGGCCCGTGCCGGCCCACCAGCGCCTCGAACGCCGCCCCGTCCCGCGACGAGGCGTAGCGCGCCAGGAGCTGGGCGTCGGCCAGGCCGATGGTCGACCCGCCGCCGAAGAGGTCGCGGAGGTGTCGGTAGGCCGACCCGATTGTTGCGCCGGCCATGCGAGGGTCTCCTTCGGTCGCGTCCGGTCCGTCTGGGAGTAAGAGGCGGGATGTCGCCGCCTCATCTCCCTATTTTCCCGGAATCGCGGGGGAGACGTCCTGGCTCCTCATCGCGGCCAGGTCGTCGACCTTGGCGTTGCTGGTGGCGAAGTGGCCGTGCCACAACAGGGTCAGCCTCCTCGGGCGAAGGCTCCGAGGATGCCCACGGGCCTTGCCCCGGGGCGATCGGGGGCCGATGGCGTCACGAGTCGTCGTCCTCCTTCAACGGGATCACCTTGAGGTCGCCGAGCGGCTTGACTTCGCCCGGCCCGAGCCTGAGTTCATCGAAGAGGCGGCCGATGTGGAGGTAGCCTCTCTCCACGGCGTCCGCCCCGTAGTAGACGCCGGGCACGAGGCCGACGACGTGGAACCGGCCGCCCGCGTCGAGCGCGATCCCGCCGCCCACGTCACCTCCGGGCAGGACAGCGAGTTCCTCCAAGGGGCGATGCGACCGGCCTCCGGCGGACAGGGCGAGCCTGGGGCGGGGCATCCCGTCGTCGTCGACGATTCGTCCCTTGATCTCGGCCCACGGTCGGAGCTCGAGGGTCACCGGGCCGGGCTCGTCCCCCTTGAGGACGACCGAGCCGACGAGCTTGCGGCCGACGTGGCGGACCGTGACGCGCCGCGGCTCCTCGGGGGTGAGCGACTTGACCTCGATCTCCGGCGAGGCGTGATCCGAACCCTGCGATGCGCCGAGAAGTCCCTCCGCGCCGTTCACGGTCGTCCCGCCGAGGGGTCGGCCCTCGGGATCGACGACCGACATCTTCACCTTCCGTCCGGGGTCGGCGACGAGGTCGAGCGTCGCCGTCTCGGTATCCGGAGCAAAGTTCGTCTCGACGAGGGCATGGTAGTTGACGACCAGGTGCATGTCCGGGACGACCCCTGCGAAGGTCCCCCTCTCGGCGTCGTATCCCGCGATCTTGTCGAGGCCGCGGGGCTTGAGATAGGCGTGATGTTCGGCCCGGACGCCGAGGAGCCCTCGGCCCGGCAGGGCCACGACCTCGAATCCGCCCTCGTCGTCGGGGATCCCGAAGGGCATGCCGCCGTCCTTGTAGCCGGGATACTCGGCGACGTTGGGGTTGTCCGCGAAGCTGGAGACGTTCACCATCTCGATCCTCACCGGCTCGCCGGTCCCCTTGTCGAGCAGGCGGCCTTTCACCATCACGCCCCTCTTCAGCGAGATGTCGAAGGCGACGGGCTCCGACGCCGGCGTGTCGGCCGCGGCCCGGAGCGTCGCGCGGGCATAGGGGAGTCCCGGGCCGGGGTAGACGAAGAGGCGGTAGGCGCTCGACCGTGGCAGGCCGGACAGGCGATAACGCCCCTCGGCGTCGGTCAGGACGCTGACGTCGGGGTTCGGTATCAGGCTCCGGTCGTCGTAGACCGCGCCCTGGACGTTGACCCCGGCGATGGGCCGGCCGGACTCCTTGTCGCGGACCACGCCCTCGACGATCCTGGTCGGGGCGGCGGCGATGGCGAAGCCGGGAGGGCGGACGACGGTCGTCTCGGGGCCCCGGAATCCCTCGCCGACGTGGCGGAGTTCCGGGCCGGCGTGATTGGTGGCGACGAGTCGCTCGGTGGCGATCGTCGGCCCCGAGACGACGAGGTCGACGACCCTCTCGGGCCCGATCCCCTCGAGGCGGAACCGGCCGTCCGGGCCGGACGTCGTCTCGGCCTCGCCCACCAGCACGTCGAGTCCCTGGTAGATCCCCCTCGCCTCCCCCGCCTTCAGCCGCGACGCCCAGGAGCTCAGGTCGCCACCGCCGCCGGTCCACATCCTTACCGCCTTGATCCGGGCGCCGGCGACCGGGCGACCTTCCAGGTCGAGGATGCGCCCTCCGATCGGGGGCCCGGCCGCGGGCAGTCGGATCGTGGCCTCTCCCGGCTCCCGGAGGTCGATCTCGGATGAGGCGAGGCCGAACCCGGGGGCCGAAGCCGTCAGCGACGGCCTACGATCGCGGCGCCCGCGTAAGATGAGGTCGCGCGTCGAGCCGGGGACCTTCAGGCGGAATCGCCCGTCGGCATCGCCGGTGGTCTCCGAAGGTTCGTGCCGCCCCCGGGTGGAGAAGGCCGTCTTCACGGAGGCCCGGGCGACCGGTCGCCCGTCGGGTCCGACGACGCGCCCCGCGATCTCGAGCACGTCGTCGGGACGAGGGGCGGACGCGGCGGGCATGGGCCGGGTCTCGGTGCGGAGGAGTCGTGGGGGGGCCAACGGCGGGAGTGGGCGGCGCGAGGGACGGTGAGCCTCGGTCGTCGGTTGGACGGCGGAGGCCGTCCAGCAAAGTCCCGCGACGATCGCCATGCCCGCCGCCCAGGCCATCGCCTTCGACGCGGCCATCGTCCCGAGGAGACCCGAGGCCAGGGCCGCCGAGGCCGAGCCCGCGCCCCCGGTCGCTCCCCGGATCGCCGCCCGGGCCAGGGCCGACGGGACGCTGGCCTTCGCGGCCCGAGACGCCAGCGTCGCCGCGACCACGGCGATGGACATCCCCCGACGGGTCAGGCGGGCGGCCAGGCGAACCCGGGCGCGGGCCAGGCGGCCCCGGATCGTCGGGGCGGGGACGCGGAGCATGCGGGCGGCCTCCTCGTAGGTCCGGCCCTCCAGGTGGCACAGGACGACCGGCACCCTCAGGGACTCGGGGAGCCGATCCAGCTCCTCGTGCAGGGCCCTCACGACTTCCGGGTCGGTCACGCGTCCGCGTTGGGACGCCCTCATCATCGCACCGGCCTCCCCCCTCCGCCTCCGGTCGCGCTCGCGGTCGGCCCGCACCCCGATCCGGAACGCGACGCGGCAGAGCCACGCCGCCAGGGACTCGCCCGCCCGGATGGAACGGGCCTTCCTCGCCAGGACGAGGAAGGTGGCCTGGAAGGCGTCCTCCGCGTCGTGCTCGTCCTCCAGGATCGATCGGCAGACGCCCAGCACCATCGGCCCATGGCGCTCGGCCAGGACCGCGAAGGCCTCGCCCTCAGGCTCGTCCGCGAAGCGATCGAGGAGCTGCGAGTCGGGGAGGTTGCCGACCGTCCCGAAGGAGAAGAGTTGGTGGATCTGCCGCACCGCGACGCCCATTCCGAGGCCGGCCATGTCGTACGCTCCTCCGGGATCCTTCGACTCCACACTACCAAGAGGGCGCAGCCGCAGCTTCGTCACGACAATTTTCGATCCTCCCGCCCCGGCCCGATGTTTTGCGATCGCAGGTCCCTCCCGCCCAGCAAATCGGGCCGTTGGCCCCGATCCGGGCTGGGCCCGAAGGCTTCTCCGACTCCGAGGTCGTGACCATGCATACGACGCGTGATATCGAGGACCACCCCACAGCAAATCGGGCCACCAAGCCGCGAGCGAAAGAGAACCGATCGTGGCCGAGTCTCCCGGGGTTATAGCTCGAGCGGCGGTGATAAACGGGTACTATCTCACGGCCCGTTCTGGGACGTCCTTCAATCCCGGCGGGCCGGACTGACGTCGACGCCCGAGGACCGCGCGGGGGCAACGGCCTCCACACGATAGACGGCCCATCGGCCGGCGTCGCCGGTCGTGAGGACGAGCAGCCCATAATGGTTGCTGTGGTAGACCCCCCCCAATTTCTTCTTCCCACTCCGATATGCAGATATGAAATCTAGAGGATATTCGGACCTCTCCTGGTAAATCCAGGGGACCCGGTCGGAACCGACGCGGACTCGCCCCGCGGAGGTGTCCGCGATCCACCATCGCTTGCCGACGATCTGGGGGCGACCATCGAGGAACGCCACGATCCCATCCGGCACGCCGCGCAAGACGGACTCCTTCGTCGTTCCGGGGAAGCCGACGCGGATGATCTCCGACTGGATGCGCTCCTGGAAGACGACCTCGACCCGGTAGAGGGCCCCTCCGTGGACGAAATCGGGCGTCTCGCCCGGCACCAGTTCTCCTCGGAAGACCGAGACGGTCCGTGCCTCGGGGTCGACGACCAGAGGATGATAGCCGACCTCGTGACCGGAAGGGTTCTCACCCCTGCCAACCATCACTCGCCGGGCGGCCTTGCCGGCCGGGTCCGGCTTGTCGATCAGGACATGCATGTAAGTCGGCTTGAACTGCAACTTCGCGCTCGCCCACCCATCCTTGTCCTGTCGACCGGCGACCTCGCGCGCCTCGTGGAAGACCTCGACCGACGGGCCCGAGGCGGGGTCAAAGGTCGCGATCGCCAGCCAGGCGCGCCCGAAGGAGCCGGCGAGGCAGGCCCGCCCGGGGCCCAGGGGCGCGACGGCCAGGGCCTGGGAGATGTCGACCCGGGGCAGGCCGTCCTGGTCGGCCGTCGGCAGGCCGTCCTCCCGGGTGACCTCGCGGACTCGCCCGTTCGTCGGGTCGATCACGAACAGCCTCGCCGCGTGATTGTGCCTGACGGCGGACGCCCAGACGAACCGGCCGTCGTAGCCGACGTGGGTGAAGTTGAAGTTGAGCAACGTCGAGGAGAAGACCCTCCTGAGCCGCCCCGGCGTCGTCATCAGGAAGAGCTGCTTGCGATCCCAGACGACGTCCATCCCGTCGCCGGCGGGGACGATCCCCGCGAACCATTCGAGGCGGCCGGTCTCCCCGTCCGGGTCGGTCCACGTGAATTCGAGTGGGCGGAAGGTCACCTCCGGGGGGCCGGTCGCGGGCGGCGCCTGGCTCGGGCGCGCGGCCCTCGCCGCCTCGGATTTGCGGCTTATCTCGGCGCGCATGCGCCACTCCTCTTCGATCTCGGCGACCCCCGCCCGGGCCTCGGCGTCGGGGGAGGCCGTGAGTGAATCCATCAGGGCGCGGCCCTCCGGCGACCGGAATTCATGCTCCCGGGCCCCGTATCGGAGGAGCGCGGCGACCCGCTGCTGAGTCCCCGGCACCTCCCGCAGGTCGGCGATCGCCTCGGTGACGATCGAGATCTTGTCGCGCGTGGGGAGGTCCTGGCCCACGTAGAGGAGATAGAGCGGCCCGTCGGTCTGCCCGGCCCTGGCCCTCGTGCGGACCAGCCGCAGGAAGGTCTCTCGCTTCCGCTCCTGGACCTCGAGGTGACGCCGGGCCACGTCGTCCGCGGGGGCATTGGGACGCAATCTCATCCAATTCCACCTGTGGGAGAATTCCCCGATGAAGTTGTTATGCCCCTTCTTGTTATATTTCGCGAGGTCGCCCGCCGTCGCCAGGAAGAGCTCCAAGTGCTCCAGGCCGCGGAGATACGCATTATACGCCCTGTGCGCCTTCTCCGGCTTCTCGGCGAAGTCGAGCCCAAACCCCCAGTACTGGCCCGCCAACTCGTTCAGGACGACCACGGCGTCGCGGTGGAGGTCCTGCTGGCCTGGGTCGAGCATCAGGCTCGCCTCGATCAGGGCGTGCGCCTCGCCCCAGTCCGCCAGCCGCTGGTGGGCGTGGGCCCTCTCGGCCAGTTGCCTGGCCTCCGCCTTCGGGTCCGGAGGCGGCCCCCCCGCGACGACCTTGGCGAGCAGGTCCGCCGCGGCCCGCCGGAGCGCCCCCGGCGCCTCGTCCGGTCGCAGGCCGGTCTTGCGCGCGGCCCCGAGCTGGGCCTCCCCGCGCATCAGCTTGAGGTCGATCGTCGCCGTACGCCGGTCCCCCCGGCCTTCGTGACGGTACTCGCCCAGGAAGTAGAGGGGGAGCTTCCGCTCCAGGCGCGCGCCGGGGGCCGTCAAGGCGAGCTCGTCGGCGATCGCCCGCGCCTCGGCCAGCTCGACCAGGAGCACCCCCTTGCGCTCCAGCAACGTCTGCTCGACGAGCTTCGCATACGCCCCCTTCAGGTGGTCGAACTCGTAGGACAGATCCTGGCCGAGGAACGGCGGCACGGCGCAGATCTCGGTGACCCGCTCGCGGTGCTTGGTGATCGCCCCCTCGACGAGCCGCTCGACGGCCGACGCGTCAGCCTCCGGGTCCTCGGTCCGGGGGACCGCCTCGGCGCGTAGCCGAAGGCCTCGGCCTGTCTCGCTGATGACGACCTCGATGCCCGGGGTCTCTCCCGCCCGGTCGCGCAGCAGGACCAGGAGGTCGGCCTTCAGCAGCCGGCCGGCCGCGACCCGGCCGGTCCCCGCCTCGGGCCCGAAGAGGGATTGCAGCTTCTGCTCGCGGAGGATCGCCGCGACGGCGTCGCGCTCCAGGAGCGTCACGCCCCCCGAGGCGAGCAGGCGGGCCTCCAAGAGGGGTGTGACCGCGAGCGGCCGCCCCGCGGCGGCGTCCTCAAGCAGGGCACAGGTCGGTGCCGGCGCCTCGGCCGGGCGGGCGGGCCCCGCGGGCGTGGCGATCAACAACCAGGTCAATCCCGCGACGCGGATCAGTCGAGTCGATCGGATCATCGTCATCCTCGGAGTCGATATGCCCGGATCAATCCTTCGCCGATCCCGATCGGGGCTTGCCCTGCGTCGGCCGGGGTCACTCCTCGTCCCGGCGGCCCTGGATCGGGGGAGGTCCCCGGAAATCGACCTTGTAGATGTTGTGCAGCGATTCCCGCGGAGGATTCGGCTCGGTGATCGTGATGAGCAGCCCATAATGATGGCTGCGATGGACCCCTGTCACGCTCAAGTGCCCCCGCCGGATCACCTCGGTGCTCGGACGGTCTCCCGACGCGCGGAGGAAGTACCACGGGACGCTGGTCGCGGGCGGCGCCGCTCCTTCGCCCGAGAGGTCGGACTCCATCCACCGCGTGCCGAGGACGGCGATCCGGTCGCCCAGCGAGGCGACTCGTCCCTCCTCCAGCAGGTCGCGGAGGACGGGCCGCTTCACGAGGTCGGGGAGTCCGAGCCGATAGAGGTTCCGCTTCGGGCTGGGATCCCGCCTCATCACATGGGGCTCTTCGTTCCAGTAGAACTCGCCCCGGTGGACGTCGAAAGGCTTGCCTTGATAGACGTCAACATTTTCATTCACCACTTGGACGGTCTTCGTGTCCGGGTCGATTAGCAGTGGATGGGAGGAGGCGGGCTGGTAATGACGCGCCGATCGGCCGAGCAGGATGCGCCGGGCGGGCCCCGCGCCGTCGGCCCGCGGCCCGGTGAGGGTCACCATATAGCGGGGCCGGAAGGCGAGAGCCGTGCTCTTCCAGAGGTCGTCGGGGGTAGGATCGTTGGGCGGCGGCTCTGGAGCGACCTCGCGGGCCTCGTGGAAGACCTCGACTGATTTGCGCCCCCCGGGATCGAAGGCGACGATGGCCAGCCAGGTGCGCCCGAAGGCGCCGACCGCGCAGATCCTCCCGGGTCCGATCGGCGCGACGTTGAGGAATTGCGCGGTATGCGGGGGCAGCTCGCTCTGCGAAGCGAAGGGCAGGCCGTCCGCCGTCGTGATCTTCCAGGCCCGCTCGCCCACTGGGTCGATCACCACCAGGAACGGCGGATCCACCACCGAGCGGGCGGGCACCCAGGCGAAACGGCCGTCATAGCAGGGCTCATCGAACTGGATAAAGCCTGTATCATAGGAGAAGACGCGACTCAGCTTGCCCTTCTCTTTCATGACGTAGATGTCCCGGGGAGACCAGACCACATCGACGCCATCGCCGGCGGGCAGGCAGCCGAGGATCTGGTGCGCGGCCCCCTGCTTCCCGTCGGCGTCCTCAGTTGAGAACGTCAGCGGACGGCAGACGACGGTCCGCGTGGAGCCTGCGAGCGATGCCAGCGGGGGCGCGGGCGCCGTCGGGACCTCGCTCGCACGGGCGGACTTCTCCGCCTCCCTCGCCAGGAGCCGGCTCCCTTCGAGCCGGGTGCGCTTGATATCCTCGGCCTCCCGTCGGATCGCCAGGCTGGGCGAGGCCGCGAGCCGGTCCAGGAAGGCGAGGGTCTCGGGGACATCGAGCCGGACCGATGTGACGACGCTCAGGCCGATCCGGTAAGTCCAGCCCCCGGTCCCCGGCCGGTGCTCGTAGTCCCGGATGATCCGCAGCGCGAGGTCCAAGGCATCCCGCTTCGTCTCCGCCCCGATCTTCCAGGGCATGTTGCGGGTGAAGGTCGGGATGAAATTGTCGGAGATCCCCCCGTCGATCCTGGCCCGCAAGACGCGCAGCAGCATCGCGCGCTCCTCCAAGAGGATCTCCGCATCCAGTGGTCCCGGCTTCACATTCGACTCGGTGTGGAACCCGTAGTAGGGTGGCGCCGGGATGTGCCAGAGCTCGGTCGGACCGAGTCGCGCGGCACGCAGGTAGGGCTCGGCGTGTTCCAGGCCTCGGCGGAAGAGCCCGGCCCTCAGCCGGGCCTTGCCGGGATCGTCGGTGGAAGTGAAGGTGCCGAGCCACTGATCGGCGAGCATCTTGAGGGCCTCGGTCGCCTTGCGGTGCAATGCGGGCTGATCGGGGTCGAGCAGCAAGCTCGCCTCCATCAGGGCCACCGCCTCGGCCCAGTTGCCCAACCGCTCGAAGTCGCGTGCCCGTCCCGCCAGTTGCGTCGCCTCCGCCATCGGGTCGGCGGGCGGCTCCGCCTGCGCGTCGACCTTGCCGATCAGCTCGGCGGTCGCTCGGCGGAGGAACGGCGGCGCCTCGACCGGGGGGAGGTCGGCCCGCCGGACCTCGCCGAGCCTCTCCTCTCCACGCTTCAGCACCAAGCCGATCGTCACCCTCGGACTGGCGCGGCCCCCTTCGTGCCGGAACTCGCCCAGCAGGTACAGGGGCGACATCCGCTCCACGCCGCCGGAGGATCCCGAGAGCACCACCTCGCGGGCGATGGCCCGCGCCTCGGCCAGCTCGACGACGAGGAGACCCTTGCGAGCCAGCAGCATCTGCTCGATCGACCGGGCATAAGCCGCCTTGAGGTGGTCGAACTCGAAGGTCAGGTCGTTGCTCAGGAAGGGCGGGACGGCGCAGACCTGCGTGATCCGTTCCTCATATTTGCGCATCGCTCCCCGGACGAGCCGCTCGACGGTCGCCGCGTCGGCGTCGGGGTCTTGGGTCAGCGGGACCGCCTGCGCGCAGAGCCGGAGGCCCCGCCGGGTCTCGCTGATGGTGACGTCGAGGGACGGGGGGCCCTCCCGGACGGCGCGCAGCAGGATCAACAGATCGGCCTTCAGGAGGGCGCCGGCCGCGGCACGCTGGCGGCCCGCCTCGGGCCCGAAGAGGGATTGCACCTTCTGCTCGCGGAGGATCGCCGCGATGGCGTCGCGCTCCAGGAGCGTCACGCCGTCCCCGGCAAGGAGCCGGGCCTCCAGCAGGGGGACGACGGGCGACGACGGCCCCTCTGTGACGTCCTCCAGCAGGGCGCACCTCGGGGCGACCGTCTCGGCCGCGCGGGCGGTCCCGGTCAGCGTCGCGACCGTCAACCCGCCCAGCAACACGACGCGGATCAGCCGGGTCGATCGAATCATCGTCCCCTCAGAGTCGGCGTGCCCAGGTCAATTCTTCACCAGTTCGGGCAGCAGCCGTTCGGCAAGCGCCGCGGCGGCCTCCTGGAGCGCCGTCTTGCCCGCGACGTGCTCGGCGAGGTCGACCGCCACCGCGGTCTGGCGGTCGATGGCCAGGACCTTGCCCGACTTGCGGTCCACGGCCTTGACCTCCACGCGGGCCTTGACGCTCATCAGCCCGCCCAGTCGGCCGGCGAATTCGCTGAAGCCTTCCCCGGTGATCAGGACGTCGGCCTGCCCTTGCGTCCCCTCCTTCGAGTTGACGACGACGAAGCCCGCCCCCTTGCAGAACCGGGCGACCTCCGTCTCGGCGGCGGGGTCGATCGTGGGCTGTCCGATGTGCCGCTCCTCGATCGAGACCCGGACCGAGGGCCGCTTGGCCCCCCCGAGCTTCTTGTTCATCGCGGCGACCCGGTCGGAGACCTCGACGGGCGGGGCGACCAGCTTGTGCGCCTGCTCCCGGATCGCCGCGGCGACCTTGCCCGCCAGCTCCTCGGCCAGGGGACCGAGGTCGTCGGTGGCCTTCCCCCGGACCGAGGCCCCGGCGACGCGGCTCGTCTCCGTACCGATGACCTTGGCCACCAGGTAGAGCGACTTGTCGACCTGGACCACCGACCCGGTAACGAGCAGCTTGGCGCCGGTCAACTGGCCGACCCGCGTCGCCTCGCCCGGCTTGATGGCCCCGGAGAGGTTCAACTGCTGCTCCTCGACCACCTTGGACAACTCGTCGCGGTCCACCAGGAACAGGTCCGGCTCGGCGACGAGGGTGGCGAACAGGATGTCGGAGACCTTGGCCCCGTAGCCCTTGGCGCCCGTCCCGCGTTCCTGCAAGGGGAGGATCGCCGTGGGATGGACGGCGGGTGCGGCCTTCTCCTGGCCGGGGCAGGGCGAGGCGTTGCCGGCCAGCATGGCCGCGGCCAGCGCGGCCCATCGGAGAGTCGTCCTCATCGCTCGGTCCTCGTTTCGTCGGTGGGTGGATCGTCCGCAGGTCGGTCGGCGGTCATCTCGGCCATTCGTTCGAAGATGCGGGCCAGGAGGAACCGGGGCGCCGGGCCCTCCTCCCAGTGGGCGACGACCCCGAAGCCGCAGACCACGAGCCGGCCCCGCCGCTCGGGGTAGAGGATCTCGACCCAGGGCCACCCGCGGGGATCGGACCCGACCTCTCCCGCGAGGGTTTCGCCCTCGGCCCGCAACGCCAAGGTGCTGGCCACGACCTTGCCGTCGCGGGGCCAGGCCCGGGCATCCAACCTCTTGTCCAGCTCGGCGATGATCTCCTGACGGCGGAAGGAGAGGGCGCGCGGCGCGGAGATGTCCGCATCCCCCGCGCCTGGGATCGAGAGCCTTCCGCCGGCCGGCGCCAGGCAGAGGACGGGCCGTCCCCGGGCGGCGGCCGCGTGCATCGCCACCCCGAGGCCGCGCTCCTCATCGAAGGAGGCCCCCTCGCCGATCACCAGCATCCCCTCGGCGGGCTCCGCCAGCGCATCGACGTTGCGCGTCGCCTCGAAGGGGATGCCCAGTCCCTCGAACGCCTCCGCCGTCTCCCCGCCGGGATCGAACAGGGTGATCTTGAGGTCCTTCAGCCACCGCGTCCTGCCCGCGAAGGGGTCGCGGGGGAAGACCCACACGACCTTCTCCAGCGCGGCCCCGGGCACGGGCCGCCCCCCCGATGACGCGACGGCCGCCAGCTTCGCCTGTACGATGAGGCCCTCCCGGACCGGGGGAACCTCCAGGGCCACATCCACGACCCCCGGTTCTCCCGGGCGGGCGTCGACCTCCGCCGTCCCGCGTCCGACCGTCCCCCGACCGATGGAGAAGGTCCAGTCGACCCGACCGTGGAAGGGGACCTCCGGCTTGACCCTCAAGCGGAAGGCGGCCTTGGTGCCCCCGAAGACGCCCGACCACTCCTCGTGCGACTCGATGACCGTCCGATCCTCGGCGGACGCGATCGCGGGCCCCGCCAGGGAGCCGCATAAAGCGAGGATGGCGGATGCGGCGGCCTTCGAACGGCGGCGACCCGAGGGTCGAAGGCCCCGGCCGAGCCACCTCGACAGTCGGGCGCCGACCGATCCGGACCCGGCCCGAAGTGCCCCGGCACTCGCATCGTCTCGCGGCCTCGCGGGCTCGTGATGAATGGGAGCCTCCTCTGATCGGGATCGCGGGTCGTGCCCGATGATGGGCGAGGCCGCAACTGCGGCCATCCGAGGCGTTGCCGTGCCCCAACGGGTCGGATCGGTTTTCAGTAGATAGGATCTCCGAGTGAATTACAATCTGTCCAGGTGCCACAATCCCTCCCGTCGCCGGGCGTGCCGTCCGGGACATCGAGCACGAGGAGGCCGTCATGGTCCGACCGAGAAAATTCCTGCTCGCGACCCCGATGCTCTGGATCGCCCTGATCGCCTCCTGCGATCAACCACAGGGGGGAGGAGGGCCCGCGCAGATCGGAGCTCGCCCCGACGCCGGACGTGCCGACGGCGTCAAGCCGGCCGAACCCAGGGGCCCGAGGGCGCGATATGTCGTCCTGAAGGCGGCCCCGGACCTTGACGTGCCGCAAAACATGAAGACGAGAGTCTCTGTCCAAGGGCTGCTCGCGCGGGAGCTCGTCCGGCAGGCGTTCCTCGTCGCCGCACGGGATGGATTCGGCCTGATCACCCGCGACGAAATCCTGGGCGAATCGGCCCCCGAGGGCGAGAGTGAGGTCACCGCGACCTTCGAGGTCCGCACCAGGTGCGTCATGACGGACCAACTCTACCTGCAAGTCCGGCGCATCGGCGTCGAGGGCCGTGAGGGCATCTGGAACGAAGAAATCCCCATCATGACGCGAGGCGCCTCCGACTACCCGGAACTGGTGAAGACGGCGGAAGGGCTCGCCCGCGAGGGATTCACCAGATTCCTGAAGCGGTCCGGCCTGGTCGGCGAACCGAACGCGGTCCGGGGCGAAGGGCTGGTGTCACCGGCCGCCGAAAGGCAGCTGGGCTCCATGAGCTTCGCCGCCCAGTATGCGGCGCTTCGGGACCTCCACGCGGCCATCCGTGCGGAGGGCGAATCGCCCGAGTTGCTGGGGGCCCTGATCCGAGGATACGCCAACCTCGGGTCCCAGACCGAGTTCCTCTGGCACCCCATGCCCAACGTCTTCCAGGCCCGGGCGCTCCTGTACGCGCAGCGACTGAGCCTCCGGGCCCCGCGGTCTCCCTGGGGCCCCTGGCACCGTGCCTACGCCCTGGCCCTGGCCGGGGCCCATCGGGATGCACTCGCCGACCTGGACGAGGCGAGGAAACGACTGAAGGCCGTCCTCGTCCCGGGGAGCGAGCCCGCCTCCCGCCTACGCCCACCCGCCTGGGTGGACCTGATCGGGGCGTTTTGCCGGTTCGACTCGAAGGGGCTGGCCGAGGCCAGGCCGGGCGAGTCCCTCGCCCCCCTGGCGGGATGGCTGAAATACCTCACGGTCGAGCGCACGCTCTCAAGGGGCCTGCTCGCGGAGACGGGGCTGGGGGTCCTGGAGGACAGCCCCGAAGCCTTCCGGGTATACGACCGACTCTGCGATCGCCAGGGGATCGACCTCCTGCACAAGGTCACGCTGGCCAACATGGCCGCCCTCTCGGCCACGCTCGCCGATCGGGTCCGAGGGATCCCCGGCCTGCCGAAGGGCCTCGGGGAGCGGTTCAAGGGCGGCGAGGACGAGGGCGGGACGACTCGCGCCCTGATCGAGGCCGGCCGGTCCGACGCCTCGCTCGCGCCCTCGTGGTCCGTCCTGGGCCGGATGATCCGCGAGATCCGGTTCACGCAGCTCCGGCGCCGGCTCGACTTCATGCGCCACACCTGGAGCGTGCCGGTCGACGAGTTCCTGGAGGCCGCCCGCCCGCTGGTCATCGACCATCCCTATAGCGGGTATATCGAGAGCTTCGGCCTCGACGCCAACGGGCCGGCCTATGACCAGGCGCTCCGGGGCATCGAGATCGATCCGGACAATATCGAGCTGACCGCGGATGAGCTCCTGGTCGCCCTCGAACGGATCGGGATCAAGCAGTCAACCCCATTGGCCATTTCGCATGCCGACGAGGTAGCCGAGGACCTGGCGCAGTTCGACCTGGCCGCCAGCAATCGGTGGAAATCGTTCGTCGAGCAACGCCTGATGGTGATCAGCCCCCATTCGCCCCTGGCGAGGGCCAGGCTGATCCAGAACGACTGGGAGAAGTTCCAGCACCGCGCCGGGGAATGGGAGAAGGAAGTCGTCACCGACCCGTCGGTCCTCATCGCCCTGGCCCGTCGCTACAGCGATCTGGAACGATGGGACGACGCCGAGCGTTGCATCAAAGCTCATATCAAGCTCGTACCGGACGAGAGCGCCTACAGGTTGCTCGCCCAGAACTATAAAACGCAGGGACGGCTCGAAGAGTGGATGGAGACGCTCGACGACTTCCTCGGGCTGGAGGAAAAGGGCCTGGGGCACGCGGAGGTCCGGGTCGAGATCGCACACTACCTCATGTCGCTCAAGCGGTGGGAGGAGGCCATGCCCTATGCGGAGGCCGCCGCCGCGACATGGGCGCGGTGGGCGATGGTATGCGCCGCCAACTGTGCCGCGGGTATGGAGGACTGGGAGCGCGCCGAGCTCTGGATTCGCCGGATCGCCGAGCGTTACGAACGTGCCCTGGACTGGTTCCTCTGGTGCAAGCAGAATGGCCGCGGGGACGCCAAGGAGGCCCGTGGCCTGCTCGACGAGCAGTTCCGCGCGGCGGTCGATCGGGGCGAGGAGGTCAACCCCTGGCTCGTCGGCATCGTGGAGATCCTCGACGACCAATCGGGCCAGGCGCTGAAGACCTTCGAGAAGAGCTACGCGGAGACGGACAAAGGAGGCGAGGGGTTCCTGCTGGCCCTGCTGGCCGACGAGCATGGCGATCGTGGGCTTCGCGATAAGACCTGGGCATCACTCGCGGCCAAAAGTGAGCAGGAAGACGTCATCGGCGAGATGGGACGGTTCGCCGCCCTTCTCCGCGACTCGCTGGCCCGGGGGGAAGACGGTCGCCTCGACCTCGCGGTGGCCGATGAAATGATCCGGAAGTCGAGCG